>Ga0116231_10003806_pt1 | contig 30980 bp, 26 predicted proteins | sample S1TSphgellanicum_2_FD_89695 | JGI IMG/M metagenome (GOLD analysis project Ga0116231, IMG submission 89695) | Host-associated microbial communities from peat moss isolated from Minnesota, USA - S1T2_Fd - Sphagnum magellanicum MG | ecosystem: Host-associated > Plants > Peat moss > Unclassified... | reverse complement strand
CCCCCCCCCCCCCCCCCCCCCCCCACGGCGATTTGGGCAAAGCTTGACTTTAAGGCATGTCAAAGAGTATGCACGTGTGACAAGGCCCCTTGCCCCCTTAGCCTTGGCTTCTACTTCTTGGGAAACCATTTCAACTTTGCAAGCTTTCCACCCTTTCAGTTCCACCTTCCCTTGTTTCAATTTTTTGTTGGACTTTCATTTGAATGAAGACCTAAAGTTATCCTTGAATTCATTTAGCTCAACTTTCTTGCACATGTTTCATCTTTCCGCAAGGGAACATTTTGGCATGATTTTTGAGCATCTTTGGGATGTTTTTGACCTTAAAAAATCTCCCAACAATTTCATTCAACTTCATCATCTAAATTCCCATGTTGCCATGGATTGCTTCCCAAGGTCCATTGTTTTCATCTTTGGTGCCACTAAGTTTTTGACTTTGGCCAAGCCTTTGGGTGGCATTAAACCGATTACAATGGGCGAGGTCCTCTACCAACTAGTCAACAAAGCTTTATGTCTCCAACTTTGATATGTGTTTTCTTATCATTTGTTGTTTCATTAATTTGGTGTGGGAGTTAAAGGTGGGTGTGAAGTGGTGGTGCACAATATTCGAACTATTTGGATGTCCATCCCAACTAGGTGGTGTTGTAATGGATGTGGCAAACGCATTTAATTCCATCTTGCATAAGACCATAATCCAAGAGCTTCGTGTGGCAAGAAGCTAGTTGTTTTTGCTCTTCCTTTTTGTTAACTACTTTTACACCCAACAATTGCCTTTGTTTTTTAGTCATCATTTCCCCAAGGGAAAATTATCGATTATCCTTTCATCTATGGGCATGTGTTAAGGTGACCCACTTGCTAAACCTTTTTTTATTCTTGTTCAGTTTTGTGCCTTGAAAACCTATTTTATTGTTTTTTCTTTTGTGACTCTTCCCTTCGTTAATCAATGGCATTCACATCCTCAACCCGATTTCCTTCATTCCCCTCATTAATAGATGACATTCACATCCTCAACCTTGTTTCCTTCATTCCCCTCACTTTCAACCATTTTGCTTCCCAATTGGCCTTAGAGGGTTTGGTCGTCCAACCTTGTAAGTACATTACATGGTCCCCTTCTAACTTATTCACCAATTTTTCCCCTCCCCATGGTTTTTGTTGCCTTCCTAATGGCATATGGGTTTTAGGGGTCTTCTGTGGTTTTGTGTTGTTCTCTTTTTCCTTTCTACAAGACATTTAAGATGAAGATGTTCGCCATGTAAATGTGTTTCTAGGGTTAAGGGATGTCCAAGTTGTTTTCGATATCTTATTTCAATGTTTTGCATAAAGACCTTATTTGTTTTATGTTTTTCCACCCTTCCCAAGCTTTTGGCACTAGCTTGTTTCCTTCAACTTGACCCTCATGCAAGTTTTTGAGATGCTTATAGGCCTAGGTTCTTTTGAGTGTCCAAAGGCCCATTTGGTGCATTGGCAAGTTTCATTCCCCATTTTTAATGGATGCATAGGCCTCATCTTTCCAAAGGCCATTGTACCAACAGCTTACTTAAGGAGTTGGGCACTAATATCACTTATCATTGCTTTTAGATTCTTGTTCGTTTTTATTGGAAGCTATTGGGGCAAATAGTTCAAGTTCATTCCCCTCCTAGGTGCACTTGAAGTTGTTTAAAAAACTTCTTCCCCTAATTGCAACAACATGTTTAACCCCATTCAAACAACTTGTAAAGAAGGGAGCAAATCAACTTCAAAAAACAATTTCAAAAAAACTACACAACCATTCCTTTTCCAACATCATTTCTGACATGTCTTCTAATTCGCATTAGGCACATTTAAGGTCCTATGCAAGGCCATGCATAGGAGTTGGGTTGTTTGTTCACCTTGTAATCCCATGTTTTCATCTACCCTTAAATGTTTTTTCCTTTACATTGTGGACATATTAAGCCTCTTCCATCCTTTGGCTCTTAATCTAACACATTACATTTGTGACCAACCATTAGACCCATGGGGATCCACCTCCTCTGTTGCACCCATGGTGGGGAGAGGATTACATCCCATGATGTTGTTCGAGATTCCTTTGTGTCCATCACAAAAGATATGACATTTCATGTTTTGCAGGAGCAAACCCACATTCTTTCACCACCTTTTCCTTCTCGTTGACGTGTTGACATTGTTTTATTAGTTGATGGCATTTACACGTTAACCAATGTTGTAATTATCGACCCCACTCAAGTAGACATGGTATCATTAGCAACTCTTCCCATGGGGTGGCTACAACACTAGTAACTCAAGTGAAGAAAAGACTTTATTGTAATCGTCACCCAATGGATGTGTTTTTCCTTCTTGCCATAGAGGTTTTTGGGTGTCTTCACTAGCACGTTGATAACTTCTTTCATCAATGTGCTAAAATGGTGTGGACAACAAAGGCCACCAAAAGCCTTCCTTTATCAATGTTGCTTTCTTTTTACAGATAAATAATGTCGGTGGTTTTATAGAGAGGCCACCTCCATCTTGAGATGAACTATTACTACATGGGAAGGTTCTTTTAGGCTAGGAATTTTATCGGGTTTACATCCCCTTTCTTTAATTGATTTGCTTCATGTGATTGGTGGAATGTTCAATTTTTAGTGGTTCCTTTTCTTCTTTGTGGCCCACCTTTGTTGGGTTATTTGTTTGCTTGGACTTCAGTCCTTGACCCTTGTTTCCTTTTTTTTTTTTTTTTTTTTTGGTGCTTTTTTTTTTTATAGTTTTTTTGGGTTTTAACACCTCTTTTTCTTTTTTTCTTTTTTTCAAATAACTAACCATTTATGCCAATTCCCTAGTAGTTAAACATCATCCTTTTGCAAGAAACATCTATAGAAAAATTAAAAAGAAAACTTATCACCAACCAATTGATAAAAGTTTGGGAGATCAAATTGTGACAAACATTTAATTAAAAAAATTGAAAACCCCAATTTTGCAATTTTTTGTTAATTTCAACCTTTAATTACATATCATTATGAGTAGCTATCTTGATGTCCATAATTATGATCTTTATGTCCAAGCTTTTTGACCAATTCAATTACATTAATATTCATGACTATTTGAAAATCAAAACCATCATTGGTCACATTACATAAACAAAGTTTTGGGATTACAATGAAAGAATGAAATGGAAATGAACACTTTTAGTAAGAAAGTGTGTGAAGTCCATTCAACCATGGTTACACTAGAATAAAACATTTTTCATTTACAATCAAATTGTGCAACTAAAAAATTGGGATATGTTTGCAATAACATTTTTTCAATTGGTTCCAAATAACATATTTTCTTTTAGTGCTAGTTAATGATGAGATCCAATTCAATGTTCAAATATGCAAAAAGAAAAAGACCAACCACCTAAACATGTCCTTTCTTCCTTTTTTCCTTTGCAAAAAATCCAACTTACAATGAATAAATTCATTCCAAAAGAAAATTAACTTACTTTAAACTAAATAAACCCATCCCCAATTTCATTTCCTACAAAAGGCCACCACCAACACAATTTTCGACCCAAAAGAAGCTATGCACATGGTAACCTCTTCATCATATGACATAATTCTAACATCTCTATCAAAAGAGAAAATTCATTATTACAAAACATGTCCCAATTCATTATGCATTTCACTCAACATCCATTAAATATCCACTTCTACAAATTTTGTTTGGTAACAATGATTCTAGAACAAAATAATATTGTAAAATAATATATAAGTTTTCATACATTACACATGCAGTACAAAGAAATGTGATGCAGTGATCTTACAAACTATATAAGTACCTAGAGAATACCTCATAACTTCCAAATGTAGTGGATCAATTCTAGAAGTTTCCAAAGCCACGCCAACTTGGGAATTAAAAAATGTCCAATATATAAAATTATGTCTTGTTATAGAAGTCTTACACTTTCAACAATCTTATGTAAGAATTCCTCATTGGATATTAACCCCATGATAAAATTTCAAGACCTCAGTCATGCTTATCAATAGCAAATTTTTATTTTAGAAACTTTTGAAAACACTATAAACAACAAAAGATGAAATTAAATCCTAAGGATTCCTTTGAATGCATACTTAGATCTCGGGTTGCTAAAAAAATAAACAAAAACAATTTCAACTTTAGACTATTAACAAGTTGAAAAAAAAAATTAAGTCTCAATTCATTGTGCAACAATATATCTTGCTTCAAGTTGATCGTAAGCAAATCCTTGCTAGTTGTCGCTTTGTTGATTACCTTGCTACTAGCAAGCTAAACATAACCATAATCTTGCTTCATGTGCTTCCATAATAACCATGTTGACCATAATTGTACCTATATCAATGCTAGTGGCTCCAACTAGGGCTATTTGTTCTCTATGGCAAGACATCTCAATCTCTTGATCAAAATAAATAGAGGAAGATTTGTAATGTCCATCATGACAACTTCACCTTTGTACATATGAAACAAGGGTGTAAAACTAATGTGAAACCAACTAAATCACTCAACACAAACAACAATTTTGAACTTGATACATTGCAAAAAAACTTAACCTATTGTGCTTGTTGTGCATAGTAATCATATGACTCATGGAATAGTTATAGGACATCACTAGCAAGTGTGTGCTAAGGAAAACAACCTTAAAAGGTGATTGTGGAAAATCAAGATGATGCTTGCAAACTTCTTGTTAGACTAATCATCAAACTAGCAACCAAAACAATACAAAATAGTCACAAAAGTTGATGCGACAACCTCCAATTCAAGAAATGATGAGAATAGGACGCCGCCATACCCATAGTCAACCATTGTTTCTATAAAAGGAGGAATACAAAAGATATAAAGAAACAAGCAATAGCTATTATTGACTTTTTTTTGGTGTCAAGAGAACAACAAAGGAAGTCATTGAAGACAACAAACAATAAGCAACCAACGCCCTCAAGCACCTCTCCATAGCACCATCTAATATACTCTCTCTACACATTTCACACAAATCGCTTGAACATATATGTTCATCAATTCCGCAACAAACTCTTGTTGCAACCACAAAATCAGCCACCACCCCAAACCAAAACCTAACCCTAAAATCAATAAGCTCACACCCACCTGGTCTGGACGGAGTAATTCCACTATCAACAACCCACACTCAATGTGAATGTCGCAACCCGAAGAATAAAATCTTCAACCATCCCCTTTTGAACACGACAATTTAACATCACAAAATATCTCAACCAATGCTGACCTGCTAGAAGTGACAATCCTTTCCCCCCCTTTGAGGACCTGACAAACTACCTTCCTTAAGAGATAGACTCTTATCTTGTTGGTGCCATGCAATGATGTGAGGTCCAATATGGGTACATTTCCACAATCTTCTACTGGCACATTAGTTGTACTAAGATATCCCACTCAAATAGTTGGGACTTTTATGTAAAATGTTGAGATATTTGGCTCACTATTCTCATGGATTTCCCACTGATTGTGGTGGTTGCCCTCAGATCTGGAGATTTTCTCCAGATCAACAAATAATGTCGGTCACATTACCTCAAAAAACCCGTTGTACAAGTGCAAAAGTATTCTCACTTGGTCTTTGGTCGTATTGGCCACAGTGAACAAGCACCCACCAGCACACCATCCATGGGATGCCCGTTACTACTCAGTTGTGGATGAACGTCAACTGAGTTAATATTTGGTTTAACCTTGGTAACCAATTCTGTAAGAAATAGGTCTCATATATAGGTAGATAGGTAGGAAAATAGTTAAAATCTAACTAAGTAGATGGTTTATATATAGGTAAGGGCTGTTTCTACTACCTACCTACTAACAACCTACCAACTGAACTAACCACCATGGTTAGTTATGGAAGTGGAACCCAACAGAAAACTGTTTCCTGACCACTTACCATCCATCCTTCATGGTGCGCTGGTGGGTGCTGGTTCACTGTGGCTAGTTGCATTAACCACAGTGAACCAGCACCCACCAGCACACCACTAAGGATGAATGGTCAGTGGTCCGGAAACAGTTTTCTGTTGGGATCCAGTTCCCTAGCTAACCATGGTGGGTAGCTCAGTTGCTTTTTTTTAAATCTACCTACTAACAGCCCAGAAGCAGGTTGTTAGTAGGTAGGTAGTAAAAACAGCCCATACCTATCTATATACCATCTACGTACCTAGCAATTGCCTATTTTATTACCTATCTACCTATATGAGAGACCTATTTCCTACAGAATTGGTTACCAAGGTGAAACCAAATATTAACTCAGTTGAGGTTCATCCACAACTGAGTTGAGAAATAGTGAGATGAACTTATAAAAACCCTAATAAATTATTATATTATATTATCTGTGTGTGTATATATATATATATATATTGAAGCAAACAAGGAAATCCTCATTGCAAAGAAGAAGAACAAGGGGTGTGTCACACTGTGGCCTTGCCATTTACATTACAAAGTATCTTAAGGCAAAAGAAGAATTATGGAAATTCAAATATTTCACTATGCAACAATATAATCTTTGAAAAACCCCTCTAAAGGAAACCAAAATCCTTCAAGAGATCATAACCCTATTATAACTAATCTCAAGTTTCAACACAAGCCAAAATATCATCTTTCATATAAAAATCCTCATATAAAAATAGACCTATAATTACCTAGGGGCCAAAATCCCTTAAAGCTACTATACTCGATATTGAATCTAAACACAATATCCTTGCCTTGGTAGGCGCAAGGCCAAACAAAACACAACCCACAGGGCCAGAACCAAGGGACAACACCCAAAGGGGGCCCCCGGGCAGCTCTTTGATAATGGATATATATTTTCAATGTCTTGATAATAGATATGGAACCAATCCTTTCTAAAAAGGGGTTCCATTTGCCTACCACCAGACTACTTAAAGCCTAGCCTGGTATCAAGCTCTCTAATGAGGTGTTTTTTCTGGGGTCATTTATGTACAGGAGTAAAAATAATATTATTTTGTAAATTTGGCATTATACTAAACAATGAAGCTAGTTTGTTTTAGATTTTAGGCAAATGCTTTTCAAAAATTTCAACAATTACACCCAAAAATAAATAAATTAGTGCGTAATGAGGCTAGGTACTACAGTAATATGAAGACACTGTATTATCCAGTGGACAATTCAGGGATCTGAGCCACCAAACATACTATCTCAGTGTCAGGTCTTACATTTTGAAAGCTTCAATGCCTCTTCAATATTTTTGCCCTTCTTCACTCTAAATTGTGAAGGGCACTTTTCTAGGTCAAGCTTCCAATGCGAATGGTAGGATCATCTGTTTGTTGGCTATTGTGTTTAGAATCCTTAGAGAGTAAGGTAGTAGCTTAAGGGATTTTGGCCCCTAGGTAATAATAATAGGTCTAGTATTTTTATATGAGGATTTTTGAAAGATGATATTTTTTTGTCTTGTGTTGAAACTGGAGATTAGTTATAGAGTTATAATATCTTGAAGGATTTTGGTTTCCTTTAGAGGGTTTTTTTTGAAGATTATGTTTTTGCATGGTGAAATATTTGAGTTTCCATAATTCTTCTTCTTTTGCCCTAAGATACTTTTAAATGTAAATGGCAAGGCCACAATGTGACACACCCCTTGTTTTCATAGGTGAAGAAGAAGCACAAGGGATTTTCAAATTTAATGCCTGCTTGGCGGGTTTTTTTTTTTTTTTCCCCTCCCCAATTATAGGCTGGAGCATCAATAGTGAGAAATTGAGAATCCCAAGAGGAATTTAGGAATAAATGGTGACATGTTATTAAAAATGTCCTTTCAAAAATCTTGTTATAATTTTTATTTTATATATATTTTTGGAAGCACAACAGCCAGGGTTTCTTTCAGGGATTTGGTGATGTAGTCAAAGTGGAGATCATTCAAAAAATAATTTAGCCAAATTTGGCTACATACTAGATATGAAAGTAGAAAGAAAAAAGGAAACCTTGTATATTCTTGGCTACTTACTAGAACTTATCATTAAAATTTGGCAATTTGGATTTTTTATCCTTTGATCTAACAAATTTGGACCATTTTTTCCCTGAATTTTTTTTAATTTTTAATACCGGTCAAAATCATAAATTTTCAGTTCAAAATTCACCAATAAAAGAAACCTTGACAACAACAGGCCCAACTCCACAAGCCATTGCCACCCCCAAATCAATCTCAGTGGCAAAGGGCCCTGCATGCTAGGGAACCCAAAACCTTTTTTGGAGTCCCATGGTCCCAGACAAGGCCTATAGCACCGCGTCATCGCCCTTGGGGTATCTTGTTATAATTTTGAATACAACAAGCAGCCAAGAATTGCCAAATTGCCAACTCCCACAATGCCAAATCATCAACTCCATATCTCCAATGCTACATTGCCAACTTTCCAATTGACTTCATTTTGCAAGCTGGCAAAATGATTTTCAAATTTCTTTCATTATTGGCTACCCAATGTGCAACTTTGTTGTTCAAATGTGTTTTTGTTCTTTTCTCTTTGGGGCAGGGCGAGGCAAGAAGGGGCTACAATTAGCAACCTATCTTTTTATGTGATGTATCAACCTAATTACTTGCTTGCATAGGCTACCTACCCAACTACCTAATGTACCTACATATTTAACTAGGCTACCTATCAACCTACTCAATTAATTCACTAAGTAGCCTTGGTGGTAAGTAGATTTGAAGTACCTACCTATCTACGTAGGTACTTATCCACCAAGGTTAGCTAGTTACCTAGGATACGAGGTGAAAGCCTTATAAAATGAGCCAAGGATTGTGCTGATTTGGATAAAATCTTACACCTCAATGATTTTTTTAAATAACTACATAGAATGTATGTTTTGAAATGTGCTGAAATAATTGGAAATTTTCATATATTTTTAGTTTTATTTCAATGATAAAAAAAAATTGGTTTGTTTTATTGGAATCAAGTAAATAATAAACAATGGATAGTTCAATGTTAATTAGGGGTTGACATTTTGAAAATCCTTTATTATACCATTAATCTTGAAATTTTATGGATGACCATGTATTGATGATTATGAGAACCTAATATAATAAAGAAACTTGAAAGGTAGATGCAAGTTACAGTGGATCAAAAGTAAGAAGAGTCCTAGTCCCAAAAGTGTATATAAATGAAGAAATTAACATTACAATGGAAACAAACATTAGAAACAAATGTTGAATGGGCCCTATGTGGTGATTAATCAATTAATAAAGTCCATATGAAAGGCTGCCTGTTTAGAATTTTTTTTATTATACATTTTAGGGGGAAAAAAAAATCAATCCAACAAAAAATGACCAAAATTGGGACTTTTGAAAATAAGGCCCAAATTTGGTCATTCAAATATCCATGGTTATTTGTTGGTTAAAGTTTTTGATGTAAATTTTTTCAATCCATATTTTTTTTTGCATCATGTATCATATATTGAATAATTATATAAAATATTGAAATAAAATCATAACAAAAAATGCATTTGAATGCTAATGTAAAACCCATATTATAGTACATATGTCAATTTTAAAAGTTCATTACTATATGATTGGTGTATGTTTATTGAATTTCACCCCTTAATAAATTTTTTTATTCAAGTTGGCAATTTTAATCCATAAATATTTTTGTCAAATTGATGATTTTACAATGCGTTTGTGACATTTGAATAGAATACACTTTGCAAAAAGTTCATGAAGATGCAAAAAGTGAGCCATTGTAACTTGCATCTAACATGAATGTATATGTTTTAATATGGTAATGCATTATAATTTTTTTAAATATATGAACATTTTTTCATCATTTGTTGGGTGTTTTATTATGTTTAGATGATTATGTCTTGGTTACAGTAAGTAGACTAGGATAAATTGATTTGGAATTGATTCCAATGTGAATATGGTTTCAAATATTTAGATGTTTGGAACGTGATAAGATCTTGAGTGTGGTGTTTCAATTCAATTTTTTGGATTTGAAATCACACCGTTATGTTATGTTGTGTTGTGCTTGTTTTGCAAGAGTTTCTGCAAGTTTGTTTTCAATTTGCAAGGGATCAATTGTACTTCTTTGTGCTAGGTGAATAATATTTTGAATTCAAAAATTTGAGTATAGTTTGAAATTGCTAAAGCTAGATTCATTATGTGGCATTAGTTTTGTTTGTGTTTTTCACAAGGTATGTCATGGATGTGGTTGCTAGTCATTGGTAGTTTGTATTTTGTTCTAGTTAGTTACAATGGTTGACTCGTAAAATTTTGAAACAACAAGAATTAGTTAAATAGTTGGTCTTTATGCAAACTAATTGAAGTGTAAAAAAACTTATGGTTTTAAAATTTTATTGTATGCACGATGTGGTATGATTGTAATGAGTTGAGTTTTACTATGTATGTCATGTGGTGTGGGTGTGTTTTAGGGTGTTTCTTGCAAAGTTGTGTTTTGCAATTGGGTAAAAATTATAACTACAAGGTTATTATTTGCTTCACTTGGTGGTTTTGGTGATTTTGAGTTTGTTGGCAAAAAACTCACTAAGGAGTTGAACCTTACCAAGGGTTTGTGTAATCTAGAATGTTGAGGGAAAAAAAAGAAAAGGAAGAGAAAGCCCCTACCATTTTGCATAGAAGTGCCTCCTTTCTTTTTGTGGTTTGTTTGGTTATAGCAACAAGGAGGGAATTTTTTAAAATTTCAATAGCACAACCAATCCTTTCTTTGTCACCTTCATTATGTAGCAACAACATTGTTATCTTCGTCCTCTTCCTTCCCAAGAATGGCAATGCAATGCAATAATAAGAGTTATTTTGATAAAAATTTCAAACTCTTACCTTTAAACGGTGTTGTTGTCAAATGAACACAAAACAAAAACCAAGAAAAACATGTGGGGGAAAAGGAGCTTGGTGGTGGCAATAAACTCTCCAAGGGGCTTCAAACTCCTCCTTGAACCTACCAAGTGTGGGCACAAACTAAAGTTTGAATGTTTTGGGCCAAGTTAGGATAATACTATAAAAGGGGTTCAATTTAAAACTCCTTAACAAGGTCCAAAATAAGGGGCAAAAACAAGTCCAATTTGGGCCTCCCCTTTCCTCCATTTTATTTTTGTTAAGAATTTCAAGGTTTTTAAAATTTTAAATTTCTTGAATCGAAGTGGAGGGTTTTTTACCCACAATTTGGATGCAAGGATTTTTCATCCATAATTTAATTTAAATAAAATGTAGTTAGTAGACAAATAGGGGTGTAGTGACCAAATAGGGATTTAAAAAAAATTAAATTGGACGTTTTGGTCTTGCAACTAAACATGTGCAGTATGGAATATTATTATCATGCACCAAACTTTGGCATTGCATCTTTTAATATTTCTGTAAACTCCTAGTTTTGTGAAAAAAATTCAATTCCATCAATTTCCAAAAATAACTAATGTAAGGTTATTTTTTCATAATTTAAGTTGGAATTCAATCAATATGCAAGATCTAAACACAACCATTCGTTTGTCCATGTTTAAATGGTTTACAAACTTGAACAAATTCCCAAGGGTACACAACCCATAGTACGCAAATTTCTAGCATTTCTAACAAATAAATTGTTATCTAACATTCATTAATTTGCTACACTACAAGGTGTATTGTCACCTATAAATATATTGTAGGCTAGTAAAAAGTTTCTACTTTAAATCTTTGAACTTTTCAAGTTTCAAATTCTTAGTCTTTGTAAATTGCATCAAACTTTTGTATTTGGTGTCACTAATTATGAAGTTAAAATGGGAGCCATTAACATTTTGTTATGTGGAAGCTTGCCTAATTTTGTTAGCATTGCCTTTCATCCTTGGTTACTAGTGCCAAACAAAAACAACTACTTAGTTAGTATAACTTGCAATGTCTTGAAAATGGATGATTTATTTGAAAATTGTGTATGGTTTTCTTTATTTAATCTCATTGGCCAAGATCATTCTAGTTAGTAATTTTTTGATTTGTCATTTGCAAATCATGGCAAAGGTCGGTGATTGTGCTTTTAATAACTTTAATGTGGGTGCGAAGGGAAATGTTCAAAAATAGGAAATTTTATTTGGCAAAAGGGTTATCAACATTGGAAAGATATGTAAATTAGAGCAAAGACAAGACATTCAACACATGTACAACAAGAAAAAAATAAGGATCTAAATTAACAATTGTTTCCTTCTTGGAAAAGAGGTCAAAAAATTCCAATTTTGTTGTTCATGTTTCATAATATGTTAGTCAAAGTTTATCTATACCAAAGTTTTGTTATGTCTATGTTCTAAGTTTTGTATTAAATCAAAATTATTCAAAACATTGTGGGTTTAGTTAATGGCAATATGTTGAACTGTTCAATTTTAGATGAAGTCAACTTGTGTATCATGTATGTTTTAACATGTCACAAATGCTTATGCTTATGCTATGGAGTTCATTCATATGAATGTTCATCTATGAATTGTAATGAATTTGTACCTAGCTAGATTAATTTAGTTTCAGTTCACTCTTAATTAAATTTTAATTAAAATTTAATTCATTTCCAATTCACTTCTAATTAATTTTTAATTCATTTTAAATTCACTTCCAGTTAAGTCCTAGTTCATTTCTAGTTCAATTTTAATTCACTTTTAATTCACTTCCAATTAATTCTTAATTAAATCCTAGTTCATTTTAGTTCATTTCTAGTTAACTTTTAATTCACTTCCAACTAATTCTTAATTAAATCCCAGTTCATTTTTAGTTAACTTTTAATTCACTTCCAGTTAAATCCTAGTTCATTTTTAGTTCATTTCTCGTTAACTTTTAATTCATTTCCAGTTAATTTTTAGTTAAATCCTAATTCATTTTTAGTTAATTTTTAATTCATTTCGAGTTAATTCTTAGTTAAATCCTAGTTCATTTTTAGTTCATTTCTAGTTAATTTTTAATTCATTTCCAGATAATTCTTAGTTAAATCCTAGTTAATTTTTAGTTAACTTTTAATTCATTTCCAGTTAAATCTTAGTTCATTTCTAGTTAACTTTTAATTCATTTCCAATTAATTCTTAGTTAAATCCTAGTTCATTTTTAGTTAACTTTTAATTCACTTTTAATTCACTTCCAGTTAATTCTTAGTTAATTTTTTGATATTTTAAAGTTCACTTTTAGTTGAATTTTAATTCACTCATAGTTCACACATGGGTGGACATGGGTCACACATTAGTGCATATGGGTGAACATGAATTATGCTTTGAGCTAGGTGCTCAATGGGTATAAATAGAAATGGAATTTCCCATTACCTTCAATTTGTTCAACATTAATTTTGGGTATATTTTCTTGTCACAACCTTGTTCTATTCTTATTTCCTTCTTGCAATAAAATCATATTGGATTCTTGTCTTGCACATGTTATGTTATGTTATGTTATGTTTTTATTTTTATTTTTTTGTGATCTAGATTTAGAATTAGGCCTACCCTTGTTCTTTTATTAATTTAAAATATCCTATAAACTTGGTGGTTTTCGTGCCCATGACACAACCATGGCAAATTGTTTCTATGTAATAGTATAATCCTTGGCCTCTAGAGGTCTCTTGTTGTGCTTAAGCAAATGGCTTTAGTTGTCACAATATGTCCTCAAGTAGTTGATGGACCTTTGTTAGTTATTTCTTTACATAATCAATTGTTTCACAATTTGTACCATAAATTTCATAGTGTGTGCTTAAGGTACTCAAATATTCTAATTGCTCCATCACCCGCATATGGTTCTTTTGCTTCTCAACCACCTTGAGTTGTGATTTGAATTAACCCTATTGCAATTGTCATCATCCATTAGGTCTTTATGATGTTCTTCAACATCCATTATCTTTGAACTAGCAAGTTCAATTAGAACAAATTGCACATGTTCATTTTCACATGCATGCCTTTATGTTAATGTAGTGTACATGTAGATGTTCTTCATCTACAAGAACAACCCAATATAAACGTACCACTTCATCTTCCAAACTAAAACATATAACATGGCCAATACATAAAATGTTTTTGGCTCTTGAAAGTGTTGATTGACAACGAGCAATTTGCTTTTGTGACTCAAGTTGCTTTGTTGCAAATGAATGAAACTAACTTCCATATGAGGTCACATCTTTTTTCAATTCAAGTTCATTTGAACCTCCAAATGGTTAAATAATTTATTTTCATGTGGCACATCCATCTCTTCACCTCTTGTGTGTTGGGTCATCTCTTCACCTCTAGTGTGTTGGGTCACCTCTTCAACCTCTTAAATGTTTTGGCTCATCATGCAAGTCTCTTGCACCACTTTGTCCCTAGATTTTTCAAATTCAAAACCTCTTCCTTCGCCTACACTCTCTTTATCCTTGCCAAAAATTAATTCCCCCAACTTGTCACTACAACTTCCATCATTGTTTCTACCCTTCACATTCCTCTCCATGTTTCACAATTTTTTGGCTAATGGAGCAAAAGTTGTTGAACTTCAAGTTAACATTACAAAATTAAACTTTTCAACTAATCACTACCTTTTAATGTGATGTGAAAAAATGTAATGTTTTAGGAAATTCATTAGGAATCTCTCATTGGCCATCCTATTTGTCCTTTCACATCCCAAACCTTAACACTTGGGACAATGACATTTGAGTTCACACTTGAACCAATAATATTTTTTCACAATTAATTTAAAAGAATCATACCCCCTTAGAGCTTTGCAGAGGGTTTTTTCAAAAAGTTGTATCCCTTGGAGCCTTTGAAGATCATCCCATTTGGGCCAACTTGTTTATTATGAATTGAGACATTTTATTGTGATTGTGTTTTACATATGTAGGGTCTTATAGACCTATCCAAATTACCAGGCCACAAATTTCAGCAATACCCCCAATTATAAAATCATTGGCAAAAAGTTTGCTGTTAAATAGAATAGGAAAGTGCCATCCTTGCATGGGGTCCATTTTTCAGGTAATGTACATGTCCTTGTGCCTTACTGCACAAGAAGGCCTTTCTTGGCAGAAAGTCCTGGCAAAATTTCGGAACAAAATAGGTCAGAAACAAAATGAGGCACAGTACAAAACTACAAACAGTCTGATTCATGTTGTGGGTATGCAGATCGGCGCCTTATGGCAAGTTCAAACCAGCAACAGTTAATATAGGAAATGTTCTGTGAAGCTCCCCTGAAAATGAACTCTTAATTCACAATAACACTTGATGTACATTCCTCAAAATGTGCAACCAAATGGAAAACCCCATGGTTCCCTATAAGTCGTCTTTCTCTTCCCCTCTCCCCAGGTTACAGGCACAACAAACAATTAAGTGTCATCCTTGTGATAAGAATGCCCCTCCTCTGTAGCAACAAACTATATACATATAATGCATAGTAACCCCCATCTAACAAATGAAAACAAGGGTTGTGTCGCACTGTGGCCTTGGCATTTACATTAACACGTATCTTAAGGCAAAAGAAGAATTCTGAAAACTCAAATATTTCACCATGCAAAAACATAATCTTCAAAAAGTCCTCTAAAAAAAAGCCAAAATCCTTCAAGATATTATAACACTATAACTAATCTGAAGTTTCAATGCAAGCCCAAATATCATCTTTCAAAAATCCTCATATAAAAATAGACCTATTAAGTAGGGGCCAAATTCCTTTAAGTTACTATACTTTATAATGAATCTAAACACAATATCCTTGCCTACCAAGGCAAGGCCAATAAAATCTAAAGCTTTAGGGAAAAGCCACAAGAAGAGTGTGTGTGTGTGTGTGTGTGTATGTATTTTTTTTTCATATATAAATGCAAATATTTTCTGATGTAACATTTAGCAATCATCCCAAAAAAGATTTAGCATTGACTGGTGATTGATTGTATAATTACTGGTTGTACAAAAGTGTGCAAACTCTGGTGAACTAGGTATTACAAAAATTGCCCCAATTTTATAAACTGTGTTAAAATGTGGTGAAGTTTTTCTTCAAAAAAACATTCCTCAACAATGTGGATTTTTTTTCTAAAGAAACAGGGAATTAGTGACAACATATTCCTTTTTAACTTTTAAGGTTGCAATTTTGCAACAAAATTCGCTTTAGGAAACCAAAGAGAAACAAAAACAAAATAAAATCCACGCACAGGACTAGAGACAGAGAAGCGAGAGAGAAGGGAAACACCAGACTTCTTGTTGTCCGACAGATTACAAATCCTCTGCATGAACACTGGCCATGAGAAGATCAACCCAAAAACAAAAGAAACACCACACAACAACAACCAAATCCATAAGCAGGGCCTCAAAACATGGCAATACCAACAAAGTCCATGAACAGGACGAGAGAGAGAGAGAGAGAGAAACGTGCCTTTGTATTCTTGTCAGGCAGATAACAAGTCCACTGCCCTTTTGATCCGAGCAAGCATCCATCAAAAGATCATCTTCGTTGTTGTCATCCTCATCATTATCGCCACGGTGAGATGATCTTCTAGGGACTGAAATAGAGGAACAGATCTTTAGATGAGAATTGAGGATATCTTCTGATCTTATGAATCTGTATTCTGATCCACTTTCAAGTTTGTCTCCCACACAATCAAGCAAAATTCCTTCCACAATAAAGGAATGCAGAAAATGATTTAAAAAATAGGAATCTGAGGCTCCACTATTTACTCACAATCAAAGTTTGTGCTCCCCACCCACACAGTGCAGTGCACAGTGCACAGTGCACACACACACAAGAAGAGATCTCCCTTCTTCCATAAAACCAAAGCATTAAAGGAATGTACTGAGAGGAATCCGACCAGCAAATCTTCTGCCAACAACTCATGCAACGTACGTAAGTCTCTCTGACGACGACGACGACGACGAAATTTAGGTCGCACAGAAAGGGAAGAATCCAAACAGGAATTTCCCCAGACCTTAATGAGCGGTTGGGTGGGGGCCTTGCAGCGGGGCGGGGAAGAAGGGCGCAATGGGCGAGCGGAGTTGAGTCCCGTTCTCATTGATCCAGTAACTGACGTTCTTCACAGGCCAAGATCCGAATCTAACCAATCATGGCTCAGCAGTTCTTGTCCCAAACCCGGTCATTTCCAACGTGTCCCACACGTGCCATCCGCGTACGGCCGTGCTGAAGGACAATACTGTTTTTCGGGGTCAATTTTGTGATGTAGCCAAAGTGGCGATCATCCATTGGAAGATTTAGCCAAATTTGGTTACAATCTAAATATGAAATAAAATCCTTCTATATTTGTGGCTAGCAACTTGAAGCCTGTACAGAAATCTGGAATTAAAAAATAATAATTAATCGAATTATTGGCAATTGGAAATCTCAAAAACCACGTGGATTCTAGCACTTTTAATTTTTAATTTGGCTTTTTGGCTATATGTAGCCAGCCCCAAAAAAAGGCTGCTGCACGACGAACCGACACTTTTTCTAGGGTTTGCTCCGTTCGTGAAGAATGTGTGAAGAAGGACGGACTTTGTGCACAACAACAGCCCTTGTTGTTGAGGCGCGATTTGTTCGCGAAGAAGATTCTTTTGCTTGTTGCTGTCCTTGATAAGCATTGCATCGAGAAAGAGTAACTGCTGAGGAGTTTGAAGAGAAGGAGAGGAAACTCACACTCAACCTCATTTCTTGTTTTGGTTTATCTTCGGGGTGAAGAACAGAAGTTTGGGGAGAAAGAAAAGGTGGTGTTTCAGGACGAGAGAGTGTTGCACAGAGAGAGGACGTGGGGGAGGGAAAAGGGAAAACAAAACCAGGGGGGCTCAAATGCCTCGACGGCAGCGTGAGCCTCCGGCATCTTTGGTGACTAGGGTTGTTGATTGGGTGTTCACTATGTTGCGCAACGCCGAGTTCGAGATCCTCTTCTTTCTCTTCTTCGTCATCGCTTTCCTTCTGTTCAAGGACTTGGTATGGTGGCTGTATTGTTTATCACTCTCGAGTCTGCCTTCGTTACCTATCTATGGAACTTTTGTTGTTTTCCTGCTCGATAATAGCATAGTCCTGGTTCTGCGTCCAATTTGTTCCGGCCTCTTGTCACTGGTATTTGGCGGTATATTACGATGATGATGATTATGATGACGAGGAGGAGGGTGGTTGAGAGATGGTTTGAACTGCTGAGAGAATCCTTGATAAATTTTTTTGTTGGCTGTGGCAGACGGCACGGCCGGAGTATAATCAGATTTTATCCAAGAAAGGTCAAGAGGGATATAGCGGACTCTTCTGACCGATGGCTTTTAGATGTTTACGAACTCGATCCCGTCAGGCTTCCTTTGGATGCTGTACAGCAGTGGGCGAGGCAACTGAACATGATAAGGTAAGCCGTTTGCAGGTATCCTGATCAGGTTTTTCTTGATCAAAATTTTATATCCAAATCTTTCCTTGCTTTCTTCATTGCTTAGTAAAAAAATTTATGAAAAAAAACTGGCTACCAAACAATGTGGTTTCTTAAGCTCTCTTTGACTATGCAACATGGATTAGCAAACCCTAAAGCCTTTCTTTCTCTCTCTCTCTCTCTCTCTCTCTCCCTCATCAGAAGTTATGTGGAAAGAAATGCAACGTTTTTAGCTGTCTATGATACCAAAAGCTTGCCCGTGCAACAACGTATTTTGACTTACTAGAAACGAAGCAGACAAGTAAAGTCCATTTGTAGGAGTTCCAATGTGGTTTGTTGGTTTGTGTGTTGCAGTGCGGGGCAGGAGCAAGCCTTTGGAGATGTCGGGCAGGGGAAAGTATGTGACTCTCTTGAGGTACTACCACAAGTGGTCAAACTTCCTAGTCTTCTTCATATATATAATGCCAAGCTAGGGTCATGAGTTTGGGGGGAATGTACACAATCTGTCTGTCTGTCTTTGCCTTCTTCATCTCAATTAACTTGAAACTTGAAAGGTAGGAATGTATCTTTTATCATACAGACAAGGTTATTGTTGTTGACCCTAGATAATGTATGACTAGAAAAAGAGACCTCTAGTGAGCAAGACTTTTTTGAGGAGTGGTACATTATTTCTTCTCTTGTTCGCAACAATTTTGGTTAGACACAGAGATTTTCATGCACCACTATGCCATTGCACCCACTGCTAATTGCCGTCTCAATTTACTGGAATACAAGTTGAGTTTCTGTGCAACCCAATCATTATTATCATTTGTTTTTGTTTCCAAAATCTGAGACCTTTGTGGGTGATGCACACAGGGTTGTTATAACCACTCATTCTTGTTGTGTTTGTTAGGATTTGACCAAAACTGATATAACTTTTAAGTGCTATATGTGATACCATTGTGGGATTTTCTCTGCAATAGTGTTAAAGATATGTTTTATGCTTGCAATCTCTTGGTCCTGAAGGATAGAGAGACTAAACAACAGCATTGGCTTCTGGGATTGTTGAAGAAATTGTTGATGTTTCAGTGCCATGTACTTCTGAGAAATTGGCATCCAAGTACCATAGCATCCAGAACAGTGGTGCTGTGTTTGCTTTGTTGAATCTTCCCCATAGTTGGTGTTAATGTGGTGTGAGGTCATAGGAACATTCAATAGATGGTACCAATGTGATGATGTACTTCAGACAGAGGGTTCTCTTGCGGCAGGCAAAGTATGTATGAGTTGATATTATTCTTTTGACTTGGAAATTCATTAAGGAATACTTCGCAGGTAATCAAACATTTCTTCAATGCAGCAGTATGTCGTTCCAAATGGTTTGTTCTTATGGCCTGCAATGATGTATACATTTTAGGGCCCTACCATTATTGAAAGGATAAACCCTTTGTGTAGCAAACATTGAGTAGAGATCCTCATGAAGTTGATGGAGCCTGAGGCCAGGTTGAGACAAAGTCATCACTTCTGGAATTGCCAACAAAGAAGCTCAAGTTGTATGATCAATGAGAATTTTCTGGCATAATGATTCACAGTGATTCAGAATGAGCTACATTCAGCACCATCTCCACATTGCAGAAGTCCTTGATCAATGTCAAATTTTCTTAAAATAGAGGCATCTAACTGCCTGATCCATTCCTTCCAGACCAAAATCTCAAATGGCACATATGATCTAGTGTCCAACATGAGCCTCACACATTTGCACATGGCCACTCATGGAACCATCTACTGCCAAACAATCAAGATGGAGCTCAGAAGCACTCAGGGAGCTGCTATGTGACAGGCCCAGTTAGAATGGTTGGTCAGTAGCCTTCAACTGCTCATACAGCTATTGAAATTCAGTTTCAAAGATTTGCAAGGCAGCTAACATGTAGGAAATTTGCAAGCTCAGGAATCTAGTGTACTCACATAGCTGAGTACCAAACTGAAAGCAAATATATTGAGCACTCTTGGAAGAAATCAGACAGGGAGGAGGATATGTCTCATGGATTGCTAGTGGCCTCTACCTCCATACAAACTTGGCAGCTATTCCTTGTCAATATATGTCAAGGGCCCTGTCCTCCACAAATATGATCTGTACACATGTTGAAATTGATGTTTCATGATGAGCTTAGCAGTAACCAATCTTGTGGAGCTTTGGGTTTCTTTAGTATGAGACAGATGAACAACATTTGACGCAGCTCCCATTCCTCACCAATACAGTGATAAACAGGTAATCGCACTCAGCTCTACGTCAACTTGGATAGATTGAGGCTAACCTGTACCATCAATGTCTGTAGAAAATGGATTGCAGATGTTCAGACTGGATAACTTTCAGGTTTTACTGAAATAGGATAACTATATTCTCTCTGGAGTTACAAGAAAAGTCAGAAATCCATAACCCAATTGTGTATGATTGTATCTCTATGGTCTTCTGGTAGTGAAGGGACTGATTATAAATTTATGGGTTGCAAGCACAGCCCAGATTCCTAGTCCATGAATTCAGACTTGCATGCCGTATAGCTGTATTGCAATTTCTGCAAATTTTGTTCAGCTTTACCATTCAACTTGAAAATCCAAAGCTCTCCAGTCAAGATCTTCTAGTCTGGCATGTGATGGAGCTGGCCTTTTCTTTTGTGACTTTGCCAACAAATGGAGATATCATGTACCACACTCTCCAGAAGATAACAGACACATGCACAGCAAACGCTTTGGCCAGCCTCTTGGGTAATATACCTGCCCACCAACAAAGGTTCTGAATTAGACTTGCAATGCACTATAACCAAGCCCCACCTTGTACAAGGCCAATGACCCTCAATGCCAGCAAATCTGGGTCTATGGCCACAAGGTTTAGTAATGTAAACATGTGAGAGGCTGCATGGCTGATAGTAGAAGTTCCTGGTTGTGTGCTATGCATGGAGAAATAGATAGCAAGCTGGAATCCAACCATGGGTAGAGCACTCCCTTGCTTGCAGAATCTACGGCTTAAAATATATACAGTCATAGGGCATTCATTCTTGACTCTGCTTAGGACACATCAGACAGAGTGCCAACATAGAAAAGAAGAAACTACTGACAATACAAAGGGGTTCAGCAACTTTCACAATCACAAGAAATTGATCTAATTGAGGTGAAAAATCATTTAGTTAATAAACACTGGTACCAGTAGCTATACCTGTAAGAAATCAAAATAAGCACACATGGCAGCAGGGTCCATGTTGCAATAGCTCACTCCTTGCAAGTCCACAATGAATGTGAATTTCTCTGTTCCTGGAGGAGGCATGATGCATCTCACCCAAAGATTGAATTTTGTGATACTTCCAACCAAATCCCTCTTCCTTTTGATATAGAGTTCAAGTCAGATGTGGCAAGCAAGAACACTTGTGGTGTACACTTGATTAAACCCTTTAGAAGAACATCATTGAAATTAGAAACTCTTCTCCAATAGTCATGACCACCAGGGACATTTGCATTACTAGACTTGAAACTCTATCACTAGAGAATTCACAGCAAAGGAAAATCACCTGACCTAACACTGGGTGCAAGAAGCCCAAGAGAAGCCTGCCTGGCTATGAGCTTGTCTAAGGCATAGACTATTATCCCTGTCAAGCCCCCAACGCATAGAATACATGAAGCCACATGAAAGGTAGGTGGACGATGCTCCTCAGTATAGCACGTAAGAACCTTCTCAGTGTTGCATCGTCTACACCCTGCAAGGTTATCCTGGAGAGCAACGTTCAGACGACTGAGATTCCCCTGCATACATACACACACATCAACATCTAGTGGCGAAATCCAGCTTGAGCCATGACCTTTGAAGCCGTAGTGAAGGAGCAGGGCTGCTTATCTGCCGGTCGAATCTGTAGATCTGCAAGCAATCCCTCATTCTCACAACTAGTTGTACATGATAGTACCTGCACTGGCTGCGTTTTTGCAATTGTGCGACACTCTCTTCACGATCTTGTTTCAGATGGACATTCAGTTGCCTTGGAAAGAGGATCGAGCTCAACGACAGATTTGCGCATCAACTGCAGAAGTGTTTGTTCATCAATGTCTTCAGCTTGCGCAGACGTCCGCACTGCAACTCCGAGTGGCACAGACCTTTGGCACTCCCACATCTTCACCACTGCCGATTCGGAGCGTCCGTTCACAAAACTGGATGACAACGAGTGATATATCGAGTTCCACAAAGTTGTCTTAGCTTCCTTCCTAGCGTGTAAATGACGACGCTCGTCCTCTCCGTCGCGGACATCCATGGTAAAGCTCTTCGGATGCCGCACTCGCTCCATCCTCTGAACGGATACGCAATTCTGTAATCCCCCCGAAAAAAAACGCTCTCTCATACACAGCACCGCAGACATCTCTTTCTTAACATCGGCATACTCTCCGCCTGCTAAATCTGCATGTTTCTACAACCAGCGCGTTGGGACATTGAAACGTTCCAAAGCTTCGATCATTCCTCGCGAAGACTGAGAGGGACTCTAGTCGCTCGACATAGCAAACTGCACACCGTTCTTTCCTGTACAGACAAATTTTACAAAGCCCTTTCGCTGCTCGAAAAGCGTGGTAAACTCTTGACGAATAATGACAAAAGGCATTCCCCGGTACACATACGAAGGAAGATGAGCAAGACGTCCGGCAAACTAACACAGAGAGTTCTTGGCAAACCACCCTCTGGTCATGAAGAGTTGTTGATTGCAACTTCCGCATTCCAGGCGCGCACAAACGAGACACTTGCCACATCGCTGCGATGATAACCGCAAACATTTGTTTCTTAATCTGCTCATATTTTATCTGATTTTTATTTTATTTTGGTTTCATCAGAGAGGAGATCTTTGAGGCCTCGCCATTCCAGCAGCAGAGATCCAAAACTTTTCCTGCTATCTATCTCGTCAGCCATTTTTGTTCTGCACTCTTATCTTACATTTGGACTTATCTGCAAGGATTGTGTTCTGCAGCAAGCGGGAGACACACACACGCTTAAACACAGGGTTTGTCATGCATTGCCATTACTGATGGCTTCAGTGTGGGAATCTTAGAATTGCAGGAAGATCGTTGTTGATTAGTAGATTTCATTGTTGGTTTTATTGACCAAAGTTGTTGTATCTTGCAGTTTTGCATCTGTTTGTGTGAGAAAGATCATCAGAAAAAGTAGTCTGCCATGGCTTCTCTGACTACAGGTGAGCCTGGGGACATTGGGTACATTGAACTATCAAACTGTGGTGCTGGGGGAAACTAACTGGACCAAATGCAACTGGCCTCCTGCTGGAACCCAAAACCTGAACCAGAAAATTGGTCTGCAAGAGGAAGGGGATGCAAATTACTGAACATTTGTACACTGCACAAAACTGTCTAGAAATGGCAATTGTGAAATCTCTGACCTAGGCTGTATGTACATTCCACACAGTTTGACATGTTACATAAAAATACATACAACAGTTTACAAAACCTGCTTTCAGTTGACAACTTCCTAAACTCTGGGGTGTGTGATTTTTGGTCTGCATAATGAAGAAATTGGAGCAGAGGGACCTCCCAGAAGTATGAAAAGATTTGCCTTTGGAAAATGTCTCGTTTGTGATGCTTTGATCAATCAAGGCACACATCATGCCTTGATGCTGAGATCTGGGTCGTCTTTAACCCTGAAATTTGCAATCTTGTTCTTCTTGAAAACGGTCATCATAGAAGCCATGCCCATCTTTCGTGATCGCACTTTCTCCTCTGCCTCCAGATGTTGCAGCATGTCATTCATGTAGTTGAATATAGCCTGCAATACATTGACATCCTTCCTGCAATTAGCTGCAGCCAGGAAAGAGCTTTGCAGTTTCAAGTTTCACAATTGTAAGCAGTTTAAATAGAGAGCTTGGGATAGATCTAGGAATGGGGATGTGGTGTACCTCCTTTCCTTGCTGTGCAATTTGCAGTGGAGGCATGCGCAAGGGATTGCCATCCAACGTGAGTTTCTGAAGTCCTGTCAACAGAACAAATGAAGCAGGGAGCTCTGTAATATGGTTGAAGCTGATGTCCACTTCTCGCAAGCTCTGCAATCGACCGATTGACTTTGGAAGCTCCTTCAACTCTGTAAAGTTGGATGAAAGATCCAGGCTAGTCAGGTTTGGCAGTGAACACAAACTTTCAGGAACACTCTCCAGTTGGTTGAAACGCACATCCAGCTGCGTTAAGTTGGTAAGCAAGGATATGGTAGTTGGCAAGCTTCTCAGGCTATTGAGGTGCACAGATATACGCTGCAACGATACAAGATGGCCCATTGCCTCAGGCAACGCCTTCAATTTGTTGAAATCGGCATTCAACTCCACAAGTGAGGTGCAAAGCCCAATTGTCCATGGCAACTCCTCAATTGAGTTCTTTTGAATATTCAGAGTGGCCAAGTTGGTGAGGCATCCAAGAGCCTCTGGCAATCTCTTTAGTTGATTTGATTGGACATCAAGAAGGACCAGCCTTGCCAACTCACCAATAGATTCTGGTACTTCTTGCAACTCATTCCCTGCCAAAAAATTGCACACTGCTCAAAGAGACGTGATTTATAGACAGACAAACACTTTTAAGGAAAAGTGGGGATGGGAAGGACACACACTTCCTATGCTTCATATACTTAGTCTTGTATGCCACATCAAAGTTTTCAGGATGTTTGTAAAGTACCAGATAAATCAAGGGATGTCAGATTTGTAACAAGGCCAATGGACTCAGGAAGCCAGGATAAAGACATGTTGCTGAGATCAAAGACTTCATATTTTTTTGCTACAGCTGTGTCCAGAGTCCTCATTAGCTGCTGGGAGAAAACACGAGCACCTCCCACACCATCACCATCCAACGCAATGTCTACAACGATTAATCAACACAATTTCTTAGGATTTTGAGATCAACACCCTCCTCCTTTCAATTCTTCAGAAACTCTTCTCCCCCCACAAAGGAAACATAGAAAGTAGAGTTTCTCATGACCAGAGAGCATGTTTGAGAACCTGACTGCAGGACTCCTGTTCTAATGCTATCCCACCTCTGTTAGTTGTTGTAGCACTCTTTGCTGTTATCTCTTGTGAAGAGAACCTCAATGATCGATTTTTCAAAGGCTGAATTTTTCGCTCCAAAGTTTCTGGCCATATTTGTGTTATGACACTGTCTTCAGAAACCATGGGAAGACTGCTCAGCTTTCCATCTACCAGTGGATTGCCGTGAAATGTCCGCTCAGGCCCAACAGCATGACCCATTCCAGTTTTGCTCAGAGGATGAGAAGCCACAATTTTGACTCGCTGCAAGAGTGCCCCATAGTGGGAATGCCGCCTTTCAATCTCTATTGTGGCCATAGCAGTCTGCTTATCAACTTGGGCCTGTATCATAAGCAATGCATTCTTTCACTTTTGTGTCAAATTTTCCACATCAATTTCGGTGAAGATTTCTGATAAGAATCCAACTACAGACAAAACACATCTTACAAACTTGTAACAAAGTGGCAAGTCTGATTATGGAAATTGCACAAAAAAAAATCTTACCTGTGTGCGCAAGACATCCTCACACATCTCCTGAAATGATCGAAAGATGGGGGGTGGAACACCAGCAGGCCTGGCCTGTAAAAAAAGCTCTTCCAACTTCACTGGAAGATTTACATCCACTTTTGACAGAGTTTGCTGTGCGAGTTGCAATTCTTCTGGACTGGGCCGAGCTGGAAGAAGAGATTGTAGTCTCGTCATCTCAGATGTAATCTCCTCAATTGTCTCCAGCTTCCGTCCCATCTTTGCCAGGCAGCCTGATTTCCACTGGCACAAATAAAGAAAATTTTCTCTGCGCATCAGATTTCTTACATAAAAAATTACTTTCTTGAACAAGAGTGCTCACAGACAAGAGCATGAAGTTAAAGTGATATGATAGCAGTTGAAGAAGCTATGTACCTATCAAGAAGCTAATTTTTGCACATACCAAGAAGCTTTTACCCAACAAGCAGGTTGAGCAAGACTACAGGGGGGGTTGGGAGAATATTGCCACTCAGAGATTGTTGTCACAAGTGTCCTTGAAAAACACTACACCACCTGAAAAGCTCCAAAATCCCACAAGATCTGATACAATCCCACAACATGGATTCAAACCAGTAAAAAAATTTACAAAACCTCAAAAACATCAAAAACCATAAAAGCTTCAAAAACCCATCATAAAACCCCCACCCACCCACATACACCCCATCATCTCACAAACCCAAAGAAACCACTGACCTTCAGAAACTGCAATTCTACCACACAAAGCCCCCTCCTCACCTGCCCGCCACCCAACAACACATAACAACCCTCTAGATCCAACCAAGAAACCAAATCCTCAACTCAAATATAAGGTAATCATCTGGAAGAAAGCAGCAACAACAAAACAGACACACACACAAACCTCAGAAAACACAGGACGAGCAAAACCAATCCCATGACGAGGCAGCTAGACTCTCTCTCCTTACATGATTCCCAAAAAACAAAAATATCTCCACAATCACCACCAACAACACTTGCACCATCAGGGAAGCTGCTTTTCTTGAAACAAACAACAAAAATTCTTACCTACGTCATGGCATCATCCAAAGAAGAAGAAGGGGTGGAAAAAACCCATCATCAATAGACCGACTCTTCGTCTCCTCCTCATCTTTTCTCCTCTTCTTCTTCTTCTTCGTCTCTCTTGAAATTGCAAGGAGATTGCAAAAACAAAACCCAAAGAAAAGCCCAGAACAAAACAAACAAACAAACGAACGAACGAACAGGCCATCATTCCATGATGCTATCAAAAACTGAACACAAATTGATGGAAAATTCGTTTAGTCATGGAAATGATCAGCGATGAGTTTTTTACCTAAAATTTTTTGGCGAATTTTTGCCACTTGGCCACCAAAAACAATTCTAGTGTGATTGATTCATGCAAACAATTTTTTTATGGAAACAAAAAATATGCGCCAAAAAAAAGTGTGCAGATTTTGAGGAAATTTCTCTGAAATTGTCAGATTTAGACAATAGGTAGTAAGTAGGCTTCCTTAATTATAGTAAGATTCTTGAAGTTTTGCCACTTTTTCTCTTTAACCAGTAGCCCAATTTTGGCTACTTCCTCTTGTGAATTAATTTAATTGGCAATGTAGTAGTTACCTCACAAAATTGCAAAAAGAAAAACCTTTTTTTTAATTAATTTCAGCATATGCACTAATAATATTTATTATAATTTATTACCACAACCCATTTATCTCCCAAAATTGAAATAGAAAAACTTTTTAATTTCAGCATGTGCATTAATATTTATTATAATTTATTATTACCGTACCCCATTTATCAGCTTTCTTTGCAAAGGTAGAGAGACAATGGAACAAATATAATTTTTCATTTGACCCCACATTTTTGACACCGAAGTGTTTGCCGGGTTTTATGGTGAATTGTGAGTTCATTTTTTGGGGGCACGTTTTTTTTTGTTGGTTTGAAAGTTTGATCGTGCTGTGCGTGCTGGGCTGATTTGCGTGTTATTGGGGTTCTTGTCCCCCCGTTAACCACCACCCCTGGGCCCAGTGTTATTTTTGGGGGCAAAATTTAGCCAAATTTTAACCTGAAAAATATGATTTCAACCTATATACAAAGGATTTTTCATGAAAAAAATGGCCCAAATTAGCCAGATTTTGAAGAATTTTTTTTCCCCTAATCGCCAGCTTTTTAAGATAAGTTCCATAAGTAGCTAAGAACATAGGAGGATTTTTTTTTTAAAAAAAAAATTAAACTTTCATATCTAGTATGTAGCCAAATTTATGGTTAAATTGTCTTATGGATGATTGCCACTTCAGCTACATCACAAAATTGAGAAAAACAAAAACCATGCCCCGTGGCTAACTTGGGTAGTCTATTGAATGCTTTACTTACCTATACTTAACTCTAAACACAAGTATTGCATCAGATGTACAAATGAGTATTGCAAACTTGCATTTTGAGTATGTTCAAAATTATTCACCATTAGTATATATATAGGGCTTACACCAAGTGTACTTCCATAAAAACAATACCTTCCTTTTTTTGGGAACTCGAATCATAAATTGTTATATAGCAATGTGACTATAATATTTTCATTGCGATTAGAAACTTCAATCAACAATGGCAAAATGCCTAAGGCAAATGCAATACCCTCAAAATGTATTTGTATCTTGAATGGTGGGGGAATGAAATCCATCTCATAAAAAAATGACTAGTAAAGCTAACCTAGATTGTACAAAGTTTGCCAAGGAAAAAACAAATGTATAGAAGAAAAAGATGGGAAATTTGATTTTTAAACGTATGTCCACAAAATCTCATAATTGATTTCTTGCATATTAATAACTACTAGTGTGGCCTATGCCGTTGGACCAAGTGTGAACCCATTACAAAATAAGGAAACTCAACATGTGAACATTGTTTTGCAATGTATCTATTGATTTTAAGAACAACCAAATATGAAAGGAAATCATGCTTGAATTGAAGAAGGGTAAGCCTTCAAGTGTTACCATGTTATCAACTGATTTTTCCTTCCAAAACCTGGTTTTTTGGAATTTATTTGAATTTTCAGCGGCAGAAATCACTTCAAAATCAATATCTCCCACATTCTGAATCCAAATCTTACCAAATAAATTCCATTAAATCTTGCTCATCAACATCTTTCCAGCAACACCAAAGGCACATTCCAGTTCCTCCAAAATTTTCAGCTATGATTTAGTTTAATTTTCAGTGAAGAAATCATTCAATATTCAAGAACTTTTGCACCACAAGTCCAAATGCCATGAAACCAAGCCAATGCACCCCTCCTCCTCCAGAGCTTTCCAAAGAGACCAAGAATCTAAAAGCATCCTGATTCAGTGGATCTCATAAGTACAAACAAAACAAAACAAACATACGACCTTCCTTCATAGATAGATAGTACATGCTACAACACCTTAGATGCAAATCCCTTGCTAGATCTATCCAACTTTTTTATTTTTTTGAAAGAACCGTCGATTCCAATTGAAGGATTTTTCTTAATTTGATAGAACATTGGTTTATTTCCAAACCCAATTTTTCACTTTTCAAAACTCTTAATATTTCAGGAAAAAAATAATCTTAGATGGGTATCAGTTCCAAACCAGATCCAATTGATCATAGCCCAAAATCAATTTTTTTAGTTACTTAGCATTGTACCACCTAATATCAACCACATGCCTAAACCAAGAAAATTAAAAAAAACTGCATACTTGAAACATCTTGCAAAATTAACAACTAAATGGCTAATGCTACCTCACCCTCAAAATTATTATTCCACAAAACATATACCTGATTAATTTTTTTTCAAACTAACATGTCCAACCCTAGTCCAAAAAAATCAGAAAAAATTGAATATGAAAATTCATATGAGATGAAAGACATGGCAACATCCCTATGGTCAACACCGACCATAGGGGATCATCCAAGAAATAATAATTTGCTTCACCACAAAAAAATGAATATTTAAAGGTAGAAAGAATTGGTTTAAAAAATTGTATATTCATGTGAAATAAATCCAACCCTAAGGGAATATAGTCCAAGATTGTTATATGGTTGGACACACAATTTGAGTAGTGACAAGGGAGAAGGGATTGTCTAGAAACACAATATAAATGTTCATGTGAAATAAAAGATGTGACAACATCCCTATGGTCGGTGCCAACCATAAAATATTATCCAAGAGAAATAACTAACTTGCTCACAAAATATGAATAGTAAAACAATAAAGAATTGGTTGAAAGAAGAAAAAAAATAAAAAATGTATATTCATGTGAAATAAGAGAAGTGGAAATGTCCTTATGGTTAGCAATGACCATAAGGGATAATCTAGGTTTCGTATATGGTTTGACATAGAACGTGAGAAGTCTCAATTCCAAGATTCCTACATACAAAGGTTCATCTAAATAGGAATATAATGAGGCATATCAAACCATAGGCTTATGCTAGTTGTCATCAATTCAAACCCCATTGGAAAGATGGAAAATCCCATCAAAAGTTTGATCAAGAGCGAGGAAACATAAACAAAATATTAAAAGGAAATAAAATATGTTGGTAGATTTCAACGGATGGCACTAAGCATGAGGATAAATGAAGGATTTAAAGTTGGCATGGGACAAACATGATACCATTTACAAATGCTAGTTACACAAAAGGGAGATTCTATATATGTAAAGATATTAATCTACTTATATAATATCCCTAGTTTTGTCCGCTTGCGGTGGTGTTTGGTCGTTCTTTCCATTCATTCGTCTTGTTATTCGTCGTCATCCGTCTCATCATTCGTCTCCTCATCCGAGATAAAAATAAAAAAAATAAAAGTTTCTAAAAAAAACTAAAACATGAACCAAGTTTAAAGAAACAAGGGATTTCACCGTGTCCAAAGGTCACGCGTACCCACTAGAAACTAAATAAATAAATAAATAAAAATAGAAAAAAATGAAAATAGACAAAATAAGAATAGAAAAAATAAAAACATGAAACAAACATAAACAAAAAATAAATAAAAACGCAAAAACTATAAAAAAGTAATGGAAACAAATGAAACAAGGAAAGGGAAATACAATAAAATAATTTTAAAAGAAAAAAAATTTACAAAACTGAAGAAACCAAATAAAGAGTAAAAAATTAAAAAAATTAAAACTTATAATAATGAAGAAAAACCCTACTTGAAAAAGAATGAGGTGTATCTTCTTTTTCCAAACTTCAAACTTGCATCCAAATAAACAAAAATATAAAAATAAAAAAGAAACACTTTATT
>Ga0116231_10003804_pt1 | contig 30984 bp, 28 predicted proteins | sample S1TSphgellanicum_2_FD_89695 | JGI IMG/M metagenome (GOLD analysis project Ga0116231, IMG submission 89695) | Host-associated microbial communities from peat moss isolated from Minnesota, USA - S1T2_Fd - Sphagnum magellanicum MG | ecosystem: Host-associated > Plants > Peat moss > Unclassified... | reverse complement strand
TGTGGTGACATGCAACAGAAAAAAAAACAAAAAAATGTTTTATTGTAAGAAGAGTGTTAATAAGAAACAGAAAGAGAACTAGAAAACAAAATAAAGAAACAAAATAAAAAAAAAAAAAAAAAAAAAAAAACATGTATGTACTTATGTTAATCTAGTACCATAGCTTACAACACCTAGTCTATTAACATGGATTACACTGACTAAACTAGGCACCTAGTCTACCGATACACTACCTACAACACCTAGTCTATCACCATAGACTATACACCGAGTGGACTAGGCACATAGTCCAAGCTACATTCCCTTCCTAGGTTCTTCATCCACCTTGAAGAGGTGATGTCCTTAGTTCTTGAATGGTACTCGTGTAGGTGCTAATTCACCCAAGGCATGTTAATAATAATTAACTAATTAGGGTTCCATGTGGGGAACTTGTAATGCCTTTCAAATGTGCACCTACTACGTATATTCCCCCCTCCCTCCCACCCCAAAACCCACCTTGAATGCCCCCACAAAACACAAAACACGTGCAATGAATGAATTTTTGGAGCACGGGCAGGCGAGTGAAAATGAAAGTGCAAACAACGGGCAGATCACTTTGTTCGGCCTGATTAACTAATTGTTATGAATTAGGGGGGTTGGCGGTGGGTCGCAAGTTCCAACCCTTCGCCGCCCCGCCACCGCCGCCGCCACACCAGGTTCTTCTTCAAGGTTTGTAAGACGTTGTAAGACGTTGTCGCCACCTGCGCTTAGACAACTAACTTCCTTCCTACCTTCCTTCCTTCTGACGAGAATTGTTGTGACGGAACCGGAGGAAAACGAATGTGTGAGTTCACAGCAATAGAAAGAGGAGAAACTATTGGCACCCACGAGTAGTTGCCATTCTCCTTTTGCTTTCGACAGAAATTCGAGAACTCCTCGACTGAAAAACCACGCTTGCTCACATAAACACGCGTCCAGCAGTCCTGGAAGAACCGGAAGACGGAAAGCATTAAGCAGAACGACGGAAAGGCAACATTATCTGGATGAGTTTCTGAAAGCTGGAAATTATGTCGCTTCTTGTAGCAGTCATGGACACTCTCCTTCCTCCAACGTCCAGCGAAGAAGAAGCAGCAGCAGCAGCAGAAGAAGAGCAGCAGCAGCAACTGAGTCTCCATGCATACTACCATCATAATACGTCGTCTCCAACTTCCCACCAGCATGTGGAACAGGTATCATCATCATCTCATGGGTTCCAAATTCCGCGATTTCATTTCTTTTTGGAACGGAGTTTCTCGCTTGGCACTGGTGAAGAACGCCATGCAGTGGTGGCTGCTCCTTTTAAAAAAAACATGTATCCTGTGCTCTTCTTCACTATAGTGCTCTCTTCAATGCATAGTACATGTTGTTCTCTTGCAGGAACACACCTGTTGTGTGGAAAGTGACTCGGCTGAGGATGCTGGTCTTTCACATGATGTCATTCGGGATCATTGGCAATTATCTGTAGGCTTGAATGACTACGGGTTTGTGGCTTCAATATACCTCTCTGTTTTGTTTCATTATCCTTCTTCTTAGGTTTAGATGTCCTCTGTGCTTTTTGTGGAACTGCTTTGTACTTTGGTACCCTTGCTAAAACAGACAGTCTTTGTAGTAGTTTCTAGTGTGTTTTGCAATGCCAAAGGTTACCATGAGGCCTCTCTGTGTTTCTGTTAACATGATGTTTTGCATCTCTTCTCCTCACCAGGTGTTTGCACTATAGGAGGAGGTGTCGCATTCGAGCCCCATGCTGCAATGAAATCTTTGATTGCCGGCATTGCCACAATGAAGCTAAGGTACCCTTTTGTTAAGTTGATTTTGTCTGGGGTTGGAACTAGTCTGTGTGCCATTGTGTCAAGTGTTCTAGACTTTGAAAGGGCTCTTTGGTCTAGTGGTTATGTCCTTTTCTGGAGACTAATTTTGGCTCTGCCCAGTATGCAGTTTGTGGTTCCCTCAGGCCTTCATAGTCTGAAGCTCTGGAATGTTTTCCTTTCTTGCAGAATGTGAATGAGGAGGACCCATCAAGACGCCATGAGTTACCCCGACACTTTGTGGAACGGGTATTGTTTATGCCTTCCAGTACTGTAGATACATCCAGGGTTGATGGCAGGCATTTGCTGAGGCATAGTAGCATCTCTCACAGTTTATGTGTTACCCCATGACAAACATGTTGGGAAGGTTTAGATTTCTTACAATCTCTAAAGCTGTCTACATAACAAATATTTACAGATCCAGCCTCAGGTTCACTGTAAGTGTTCTGCACGTAAACCAAAATGAGCAGGTTATTTAGGCACTTCCACTTACAGTGGTGTGAAGGAATGTGGAATTTTAAGTTTACTTCTTCCCAGTGACCCTGCATTTACATTTGTGGTTCATCTAATACACTTGTTGAGTGATTTGCAGGTCATTTGCTCTTTGTGTGATTGGGAGCAAAATGTGCAGCAAGTGTGTGAAAACTGTGGTGTGTGCATGGGTGAATACTTCTGCTCAACCTGCAAGTTCTTTGATGATGAGGTTAGCTTGTCCTGGTCTCCCACTGCAATTTAGGTGTAAATGATACTAAAATCAGTAAGTTCCTGTCATCAGCAGATGTGAGCAAATGGTTCAATGATTGGATATTGACTTAGCGCTGTTTTTCTTAGCTCACAATGTGGACAGTCAACTCTATTTTCTAAAAGATATATTTCAAAACTTCTTACCGGTTCAACAACATTCCATGCCTGATTTTTGATGTGATTTTTCTGTGCTGTTGCTACACTTTCTGGATCAACACTTTGACTTGGAACATGTGTTTTGCAGATAAAAAAGAGGCAGTATCATTGCAATTCTTGTGGGATCTGCAGGATTGGAGGGCGGGATAATTTCTTCCACTGTGATCGATGTGGTATACACTTGTGAATTAGTCTTGAGCCTCAGCTAGGACTGTGCATCTAGGATTATGGGGTACTTGTCCTATGGGGGCGTAGGGGGCTTTTTGTAACAGTCCGAACTGTCTTTGGCTACTACATTATTTGTGTTCTTGGAGGTGGCAAGATGATGAAGAGACTGCTTGAGAAATATGACACAATCCTGTTCAGTGTTTTTTGTCTTCAATTTGTGTGGCAGGCTGCTGCTACTCAACTACTCTGCAAAATGGACACCCTTGTATTGAGAAGTCCATGCATCACAATTGTCCTGTGTGCTTTGAGGTACCTCTCATATTCAATATTTTTGGCATTTCTCTCCCATGGAATTGCTATGTATCTTGATTTCTAGGCACAATCAGGACTGATCCTTCCCATTTCTTCTAGACACATGTCTTTGTTTAATTGTTTTACCACAAGTTTTAGCAGATTATTATTCATCCACTGTCAGGTGCTGATAAGTCAGTGTGGAGTAATGGCAGCTAGTCAGTGCCATTCATGATGACGTTGATCATCTGATGCTTTGTGAGTGACACTCATAAGGTTATGAGTTACAAGTCATTCTCATCATGCTTGTTTTTGGTTTTGCCAAAACTGACATAATGATTACCATTGAAGTGGCATAATGGAGTTTTTTCTAGAACCTCATGTCTTGAAGAGAAAAATGATCATCTGCAATGACATCTTCAACTTGAATTTGTGATCAGATCCATGTACTGTGTCCTATTTAATCTGATTTGGGCTCAAATAGCATGCTTATAATGTGGGGTCTCTCCATTGTATCAATTAATGTTCCATCAGAGAGGTAACTTGCAGTTTGTACTCTGTTTTACATGTGGTTTGTGTCTTGTGCAGTACTTATTTGACTCAATCAAGGACATCACCGTCTTGCCTTGTGGCCATACAATGCATCTGGAATGTATGCGTGATATGCACAGTCATGCCCAGTAAGTTCCTCTCCTACTACCCTGGAAGGGCTTGCATGCCATTATTTGCTTCTGTTACACATGGAATATTGCAGGAATGAGTGATGACCTTTCATCTTTGGAGTTGTGAAAAAGAATTGTTTCAGTTTTAGATATAATTGAGTAATGTAGGAATGTGTGCTGTTTTTCATGGACAAGAGCTTTTGTGCTTGAGGAGTCAGTATTGTCTGCTTTATTTTTCAGTTTCTGGTTCAAGAGCTGAAATCTAGAAACTCGACGGGACTACTACAGTGGCCAAGGGGACCTCAAATTGTGAGGGTGAAGGTGTGCAGTAGTCAATGTTCTCTTATTCTGGCATTTCTCTCAGGTTTTGTTGCCCAATCTGTTCCAAGTCCATTTGTGACATGACAAGCATCTGGAGGCATCTTGATCAAGAAATTGCTGCAACTCCGATGCCTGAGCCATACCAGAACAAGCTGGTAAGTATGTGAATCTCTTTCCACATGACAATTTCATGTGTCAGTCCACACTTGTGATTGGAACTTTCACAGGCAAACACTTTTTGTTTTATGGTGCATTGCATGGTATGAGTTTCTGGCAATATCAGTAGCATATGGAGTTTTATCACTCTGCCATCAAGGTAAGTGAAGTAAAGAGGCAAGAATTAAGTGTAATTGCATGTTTTCTCTGGCTCAGCCTAGAGACTTTGTTTCATCTTCTTTCAATTTAATTTTGGAACAAGGATGATTAGGTGGCTCAAAATTGCAGTGAGCTTGACATATTGATCATTGAGTAAACAAATGTGAAATACTGCATGCAGGTATGGATTCTGTGTAATGACTGTGGGTCCACAAATGAAGTCTTCTACCATGTGATTGCACACAAGTGCGCAGGTTGTCACTCTTACAACACCAGACTCATTAGGGGCTCTCCCAGTCCAACATTTACCTGATTCATGCAGCCATCAGTGAATGTTTCCTACATACATTCTGCTGCCTTTACCAGGTGGGAGTTCATTGTGGTTCTATGGAGAGAAGTTATGCAGCCTTTCACATTATAGGATCTATGTTGAAGGATCCAAAATGCTGAGGGTTAAGTCCCAGCATTAGTAAGAGGTCAAATTCTTCATTATCCTGCCTTAATATGCAGAAACCTTCCAAATGAAATTTCTTGTAGGTTAAGAAGGTATGCTGCCTGCAGAGTTATTCATTACATTCTTTGAATAGAATTAAGACCCATCAGTAAGAAGTGAATTGGATGGGTTTTGCATTGAAGATTGCTAACTTGTAGGGCATAATGCTGTCTTCTGAAGGAGTAATTTAGACCAATGATTGACTATGAATCAACAATTTTCAGGCATTTTGCTCCTGTTTTAGATGCATGTGTCTTTTTGGGTATGCTAAAAGGTCAATTGTGTTAGTTGCTCTAACTACCAACAGCTGAAGGCTGAAGGTCATTGCTTTACATTGGGAACTAGGTTGGTAGGTTAACAGGTCCAATCAAATCTGTCCATGCAGCAGGATATGCAGAACATCACTTTTTGTTCTGCACAGGAGTTCAAGGGGGTTTGCATAACAGCCTGCAGTTCTGCTGATTTTGGTGCTCACCAGTGTTTGGCAGGTATTTGGTTTTATTCATAACTGTTGGTTCTGGTTTATTAGAAAATTTTGGTTCTGGTTTAGATGCTGGAACTGGTTCTTTGATTTTTGAGAGCTGTGGGATCTAGATTAAAGAATCATCCTCAGAACCAGTAGGTTTTCTATCCCATTTGTAATACCTGCTAAACATTTATGCTCACAGGCTTTTGTCCCTTGTTCTCTCCTGTGATGATCATCATGTGAAACAGCTGAACAAAGTCCATGATTGATGCTCAATGTCCATGGCATTATTACATGTCAAATTACAATGTTGGAACTTGATACCTAGTAGAGAATATGCCTGTGTTAAAATTTTCTATATCTACACAGCAATTGATCTCTACAGTGAACTAGTGGGTGCTGGTTCACTCTAAGCACCAATACCTGCTAGCAAAATAACTCTCATGGCTGGGGGAAACTTACCTAAATCTTCTTTGATTTGCAGACCTAGTAACAAATTTAGCATATTTGTAGTCCAAAGAATGCAGGAATCTACAAAATAGAGGAACACATTCTATTCTACAGCAAAGAATATAGTAGTATAATCTCAACCCCAGCTACCTCTGGAAAATCTTAGTTTGTGGATGTGCTTGATGCTCTATCATGTTCTCCAGTAACTATGACTTCCACTATGACTTCCATTGTAGTCCAATTACATGCATATGAGTTTCCAAAGAAAACTCTGCAGCAACACTTTGTGCACTCTTGCCATCTTGTTCAGTTCCAGTAAACTGAAACCTAACACAACAAGCATGAGTGCACATCGTAATCTGATGAGTGTCACTCACAATGTGTGAGACCCATCACCTTGTGATGGCCATGACTCCATGAGAATATCAAACTAAATGTACAAAGGCCTACACTGAGACATGTTTGCTCTGTTGGGTGTAATGCCTTGTAATATGCATCCCTTTATGCAGGAGGCACCGCTTCCTGTTTTTGATTGGAGCCACTGAGCAAGGGTAGCCATCAGATAGAATCACTCCACAATGTTCACTTCTCACTACATCTGGCAGCTTGGAACCAACTGTTTTTTTGTCCTTCAGTCTCTGGCTTTCCAACTCCATTCTGTGCTTATCTGAAAGTTCACTATTTCTTCCTCCATCTCCAATCACATTGGCATTTGTCTGTGCAATATCCTCAAACTTCATCCATGTATTAAATGAGAGGCTCCTTCGGCACCTCCTCTCACTTAATGGAAGCTGTTTACTCATGCCTGACAAAGAAGGCAGACACCTCCTCTCACTTAGTGGAAGCTGTTTACTCATGCCTGACAAAGAAGGCAGACACAAGGAGCGAACTGGTAGACAAACTTGGTCAATTGTCAGGACTTCCTTCTGCTTCAGACTGATACTTGGAATCTGCCGAACAGATTGGTGTGTCCCCTTCAATGTGGATTTCCTATTGGGATTACGTTTTACCCTCATCCCTTTGTGCATAAGACAGCGCTTTCGTCCTTTGCTTGGAAGAGCAGAACAGGGGAGGCCACTATCGGTGATCACTCCACAGTGTCCACCAATGTCCAGCTTTGTAAACTCAGCAGTTTTACCTCCAACAGCAGCTAACAATTGTGGACGAGTCTTCAGCAGAAAACAAAAGTTACCCAGCTTGTTGAATTTTGACCAGGAGTTGGTATCCTGTGGTTTCTGTACTGCAACTGTGATGCCCACCCTCTTGGTACCAAAAAGAACCCACCTTTTTCGACTTGACTTCTGGCTGCAAGAGCTGGAGTCCTCCACAGGGCACCCCATGAAAAGCTTGGCCAGAATGTCCTCAGAGCGGCGGGAGCCATTCCCACCCTTGTTCCAAGCATAGTCAAAGACAGCCAGCAGCTCTGCCTCCACTTGCACAGCTACTGCCTTGCTATCTGTCTGTGATCCCAAATCCACACATCTAGTGAATTATCTATCCACATATGAATCGGCAAACTACTTACATCTTGCAAACCCTAAGCCTAGCTGATACAGGGATGAAAACAAGTACTGAGATCTGGCACACCCTTTGGATCAACAGTATTTTCACTCTTCATGTTTGGCTGGTTCTGTCTGCACCAGTCAGATGTCAAATTGCAAGAATTGGTTGCTTACCGCTGCCCATCGGAAAGCAATTGAACTGCCAAGGGCAAAGACCTCTGAAAAGAGGTTGGGACCTTGAGGCAACCCTCTTCTTTTGTTCTTCAAGGCCAAAGAATTGTCTGCTCTCCAGTCACCAGCATGGCTTAGCACCCTGGATTCCAGGTCACTACTCTGTGTCTCATTCTTTATCAGTGACAATCCTGATGATCTGCCAGGCACCAAACAAACCATTTATATGAGTAACAACATGACACTTTGTCACAATGTACACCCATTAACAACAACAATTTGATGTTTTCTTGCGTTTGTTCATAGTATCACAATGCCAACAACTGATGCCAAGGATCAAGATCAATTAGAAATCCAATCAGAAGCTGGGTAGCTAGTGGAAAGGAAAATGTAGAAACTGGGATATAGCAGACTCAGCTTTCTGAAATTATTCACTGGACCTAGCTTAAGAGATTGAACACTCCCTTGGGTATAATCTTTGTTCACAGTCCATCTTAGAAGGCGTTTGACAAGTGTACAGCGAGTAACAGATCCTCTCCCAGGTATGCTAAAACTAAGTGAATGGCTACCACAGCAAGCCTTGATCTCTGAAAGAATCCTGAAGCCTGTCTGTTTCTCTGTGTGTTTCTGGATGGTCATCATGAACACAGTGTGAAGCAAACTTTCAGTGTCTCCTGACCCAGATAAGTTATGCTGTTTCTTCACTGCCTCACAGCTACTGGCCATCTCAGAGGTACAAACCTTCTGGGATCCAGGGCAACTTGGCTGACCAATCCTTCCGCCAGGACTGTGATATGTTTTCAGATTAAGGTGCTAACCCATGATGAAAGACTGTCTTGATCAAATGTAGGGTTTAAGTAGAAGTGACTTACATGGGAGTTTCAAGGTGAGCACCTGCCTGCCCATATCTCTGAAGCCTTTGGCGAATGTTTTCAGCCTGGCCTACATAGCATGTGATCACATCTTGATGCCGCAGATGGCGTGACTGTGTCCGACTGTGCTGTGTAGGCAGCCATGCAGGCACTGTCACTCCAAGCTCATAAACACCAGGCCCAAAATAATCAATAGGTAAATTGTGAATTTGATATCTGCCTATGCCTTCTGTTCCTGCTGCATGCTCCTTCCAGTCTGATGGACCTATGAGTATCTGCATCTCAACCCATGTAATGAATTAGACTTCATGTTGTAACAGCAATAGTAGTTACAAATCAAATAACAAAACACTCAACTGACAGTGCAAATAGAGAAATAAAGAGAAAAAAAGAGGATTGGATTTATTGAAGCTGGTTCCCCATTCATGAGCAGCAATTTAATAAGCATAGACCCACATCTGGTCAAAATTCTGCAATCATCCACAAATCTACTCTGCAAATCTATATGTTACACCACTATTAAGCATTGAGCTCGATCACAAGGAGAGACCAAAAGAATGAAAGGAATGAAAGATTTGATAGAACTTCAGAGCCTTCAGGTATCCCAGAAAATCTGAAGGGAATATATGATCTAGGCAAACAAGTCAGCCAGCCAGCCTGAATCTCGTGAGGAAAAATAACTGAAGACTCAGCTAAGTCAGATCAGAAGAATTCAGGAGAGAGAGAGAGAGAGAGAGAGAGAGAGACAGAGAGAGAGAGCAGAAAAAGAAGAGGATGAAGAAGAAAGAAAGAAAGAAACAACCTGTAGTGGAAGAGAGAGAGAGAGAGAAAGCAAGGCTGCAAAGAGCTTGGCTTTACCTTCCAGCTGGAGAACAATCTATCATGTTTCACATAATGGCAATCTTCTCTTCTCAGGCGTCGCTGCTGCTTCAAAGCCAACTGCCCTCCTACAGCAACTTCCGTCTCCTGCTCTCGGCTGCCGCTTGGCTCAACTACTGCGACTGTGCTGGCACTACTACTACTCCTTCTACTGGAGTTCGTTGGTGGCAATCTCCCCATGATTCCTCCTGTTCATGAGCTTGCTCATCACCAGCAGCAGACAGCATCTCTTTGGTGAAACCCATCGATTCTCCTGCTGCCATCATGCAACCTGGAGCGCCAAACCCTACTTGCTGCGTTTGCTTTGGAATACAGACTTCTACCATGATTGCAAACCGACCCGGTTCGTACCTGATCGCACGGAACCGACCAACCCATCCTTGCCGGTGCCGAGCCTTTTCCCAGTCTCTAGCTGGAACAGTAGTGTTCTTCTAGCTAACTGTACCTGATGAGGTCCTTCCCAGGATGCAGATCTTTGTTCCTAGTTCAGAGCAAGACTGGCAACATTCGGCGGTTTTGTTCAGGAATAAAGCTTGAGAGCACAATGAGTGCAATGTGGAGGAGCTTCGGAAGCGCTGCGAGGAAGGCTGCAGTTTGTCTGAATGGCAGTAGTGGCTATGGCAGAGCAGCGATAAGTGAAGCTGCTACATCGGGGAGTGGGACAACGGTTTCTGATCCTCCTCCTCCTCCTCCACCAGCTGAAAAATCCCACTTCGGAGGACTGAAAGTCGAGGACAGCATATGGCGAGAGCTCTCTTCCCATCTTTCAACCCTATCTTCTCTTGATGGCTTTTGCTTCTTCTTCTGTTTTCATCACCAAGCACATTGCCAGATTCTCAAGATTGCAAATTCTCCGTTCCCCAGATTGCCATTCCTTTCTCAACCAAGTGCATTTTGTTCAAGCTTTGGTTTGAGTGAATTGTCTTTGTGTCTGTCTGCAACAGGCTTACTTGGAAAGAATGCTTGTGGTTCAGGCTATGCTTTTGATGTTCACATCCACGGATGTGATGGAGCGTGGGGGCATACATCTGTGTAGAGGAGACAGCACTGCTGGAGAGTCTTGAGGGGAAGCAAGGCAAGCCGCAGTTGAGGCCTCCCTTTCCTGCAAATGCTGATCTTTATGGATGCCCAACAACAGTCACCGATGTCAAAATGGTTGCTGTTGCACCTACAATTCTCTGAAGGGGACCTGAGTGGTTTGCAAGCTTTGGCCACAAGAACAACTCAGGTACCAAACTGTTCAGTGTGTCTGGACATGTGAACAAGCGGTGCATGGTGGAAGAGGAGATGAGCATTCTTTTGAAGGAGCTCATTGAGTGACATTGTGGTGGAGTGAGAGGCGGTTGGGACAACCTGTTGGCCATCATTTCTGGAGGATCCTTGGTGCCCCTTCTTCCCCAAAGCATCTGTGATGATGTTCTTATGGACTTTGATGCATTGAAGGCTGTCCAGTCAGGCAAGTTTCATTTACTTGAGGGTCCATTTTGTTCTGAATGCAGTCAACCATTGAGTTTCTCATATAGGGGGACTACAGAGCAAGCCCTTTGATGTTTGTTCATGTCTTGGAATGGTGGCAGTTATAGTGATGGACAAGTCAAGAGATGTTGTGGATGCGATTGCATGACTTTCCTAGTTTTATAAGCATGAGAGTTGTAGGTGATGTACACCATGTCAAGAGGGAGCCCCTTGGTTATGGCACATGATGGAGAGGTGTAAGGTTGGGAATTCACATCTTGAAAAAATTGACATGCTGCAAGTAAGATGTGGGATGACAATTGTGTTTTCTTTGTCTGTGCTGCTGACTAATGGAATGCATCAATAAGGCTCTGCAAAGTTGGTGGCTGGGAATTCCATTGCTTGTCATTCAAATGGCTGCAGCAGGAATGTGCAGTGGAGCAAATAAATATGAGCCAAGTGTTGAATGGTTGGCTGTCTCTTGTCACAGGAGGTTCTGAAACAGATTGTGGGACACACCATTTGTGCTTTGTGGGATGCTGCTGCATGGCCTGTGCAAGGTTTGATAAGGCATTTCTGGCCTGAGCTTGGGTCCTGCATTTTGGAGCGAGCAGAGCTCAGGGGCTGACAGTGGCAACTGGGTGAGAGATATTGATGACTTAAAAAATTCAAGAAAGTATTACTGGTTTTTTTTGTACCACCTGAGAAGTAAGTGTTTAACAGACCATTGTTTTAGAAGGGGAAATTGTTTGCTGCTCAATTAGGCACAAGGATGATACTTCAAGTATGATGCTTGTTGTCAGGATTAAAGCTCTGCCTCCAGAGATTGTGAAATTGATGTTCCAGTCATGGTTCATACAGCAATTAGTGGTGATAACCATGATAACTAACTAGCATTGTACACACCTGTGAATAGAGATTGTACTTTTATTGTCAGTATTCATTGTTTGTGCATGTGATAAGTAACAGTAGAGTGTTAGCTAACATCATGCCGAGTCTTCCCATTGCATCTGAAAATGCAGCAGAAACTTAAGGACACAGAGCTTTTTGTATATTGCTTTGCCCAAAATTTTGGCTGAATGATTATAAACATATCAACACTCACTATTGGGAGCTCATGAAGTCAGTGGGAGTCATGGCATCTCATCAATGCTATTCATGATCAAGGTGATTGTCTCACACTTGCTGAGCAACAGTTATAGGGGTTATTACTTCACTCATTGTTGTGTTAATCTTCAAAGTGTTGTTTTGGAGTTTTCTGTGCAAATCTTATACATGTGATAAGAAACATTGGAGAGGTCTGAGAACAGCAGCATGATATCCAGCATTTGATATTTCCATTTGTACTTTGATTTATTTTTTTAATATAATTTATTTTCAATTGCCTTGTTTTCTCATTGAATGAAAAGGATGACCTGCTCTTGCTGTTTTTCCTTCGACATCAACACAAGGACTCAGATAATGTGCAACAGAATTGGGAAGAAAAAGAAGGATGAGAGTGTATACTTTCTTAATTCTGTCCTGCTAAATGCTTTGGGTTTGTGGCTCAAAATTACAGAGTGTCCACTCTTTGTGGTTGTTTCTTCCAGAAGGTACACAGTGGGTTTGCACATCCAGCTTGTTGCAGAGAGTAGTCGGACTTGGTAAAGAGATATTTTTCCATGTGAATTTCTTCTAAGGACATTTATGTCAGTGGAGCCTTTGGTTTTTGGGGGTGCATGAATCAGGCAATGATTAACACTGCACCACCTATGTGAAACATAAAGAATGAAATAGTTAGTAATCCTCAAGGACGTTAAGTGCATTGAGCTCAATCAAGGAGCAAAACATATTGAAGGTAGGCAGAAACAAAAGGGCAACACAAGCTAATGAATTGCACTCACAAACTATCTATCTGAAAAGAGTTCCAAGGGGGCAACACAAGCTAATGAATTGCACTCACAAACTATCTATCTGAAAAGAGTTCCAAGGTTTAGGGTTTAGATGATCATCCTCTAGTTTGTTGATTGACCTGTACTTGTCTGAATGTGTCAAGTAGGTTTTGTAGAGTGATGTTGAATGCATCTCTGGTCTTGAGGTTAGATCCAGGTTTACTGTACAGGATATTTGGTAGAAACCCATTGATGGTTTGCTGCATGGAAGCTATAGTGGACAAGGGAATACGCCTGAGCTCACGAATGACATTGACAGTGCCATTGGAAACGGCCCTGGCATCCAAGAAAACAGAGTAGCTGCTGCCGTTGTGAGGAAGATGCCACATGTATTGTCTGTAAGCTGTGTTAATTACTGAAGAACACGGGTATGCTGCCGGCAATCAAGCAATCAAAGACGCCTTTACGTGTGGCACTGTCACCTCGGGGTTGCAAGCAAAACACAGACTTGAGAAAGGCTTGGGTAAGAAGGTGCGGGCTTCTCTCACAGTCGACGACTTTGCAGCTGAGAAGAGAGCAGTAGCGAGGAGAATTGGAACACTGGGTTATCAGCTGCCTTCGTAAGGAACTGACAAGAATCATATCAGGAGCTTTACTACGAGGAGCACCTGCGAAAACAACGAGGACATCTCGTCTCGTGCTCAACACTGCTCTTTGCCATGCGACAATCTGATCATCCGAGTAAGGATGGAAGGAAGTTGGATACGGGACTGCTCTCTGATCCTGACTGTAGTAAACTCGCTCTACGGAGATTTTGGTCACATTCTGTAACTCTGTGAGTTTACTGAGCGAGTTCCCCCACCCGTCTGCTGCAAACTCTCCTTTGGTGTAGTCCCTGATAATTCTGCCGAACAGCAACACATGATTGTGACCACCAGTGCGCAGCCAGTGTCGACTGCTTTGCAACCCCCCAATCAACCTCTGGCTGGCCCGATCTTTCTCCAAGCTAGACTTGTTATACAGCTTGAGAGTAAGGTCCAAAGCACTGTAGAATGGGATGTAACTGAGGACCGCCTTGTCGGGATCATGAGTGAGACAAGGGTATTCTTTCAATCTCTGGTGGTAATAAAGGTCAAGCGAGAATTGGTGTGTTTTGTACCAGGCGTCGCGAGGGAGCAAGATGTTGGAGAAAGAAGAAGAATCGTTGGAGGAGACAAGATCAATGACTAGTGGCTCGCCCAGTCCATTGTTCGTCAGAGCTCCGCATATGTGCACCCAAGGAGGATCCACACGACAATCGTCCACAAACTTCTGATTGAAAGCTGGCGGGAGATCGTAGAGGTAGACGTATTTACCCGCACATGAGATTTCCCTAGTGTCTTCTTGACGTGTGGTGATCGTCTCTTTGGGCATCAGCTGCTGGCCAGTCATGTCTCCTGCAAATCCTCCGCTAGTGGGACCAAACACACGCACAGATGATCTCGGACATTGGAACACAACATCTTGCAGGAGACCCACCAGGCCATACACGCCTACAAACACACACATCACCACCACAACAAGGCCCGACACCGTCCATCCTGCAGGCTGATGAGGAGACTTGGGTATCCGCTGATGATCCCCCGTTGTCGATATAATGCTCTGCCACGATCAGAAACCGTCAGGACTTGAGGAGCTGCTCCCATACACGGTCTACTGATCTCCCAGGGAGATCAGGTCCGTCTTTGGAGTTACTTGGTTCCTTCAGTTCACAGCTGCTTTCTCCAAAGTACTATACGATTCAAAGTGTTGGCTATAATCAATCGGCTGTATCTAGATAGGCTGCCATTGTTCAAGCTTTCATAATACCACCACCACCAACAACAACAAAACCCTCACAAAAATTCCTGCAAACGTCGGTGCAAAAACAAAGAAACAAGTTACTAGCCTGCTCAGGCATATCTTTCCACCACCACATCACCACTCATTGAGATACAGGACGTGTGAATTCTGGAGAGATGTATCACAATGAGTTTTTGTACAATTCCTTGTGTGCAATGTGAGAAAGCTCTCTAGATCATGGCATAATTGAACTCTCCCTGTGAGGCTGGCTCCCTGGAAGGAATGTTGCAAAACTCCCTGTGTTGCACAATTCCCTGTTACTTGAGTTTTTAGTCTATTCTTTGGAGCTAAAGATAGCCAATTTTCCCACAAGGGAATCATTCAAGAGCTCCTTGTTTATCTATCTTGCCCCCACCTCAAAGCTGGATGGAATTTCTACATGATCATTAGGCTACTACGTAGTTAGCATTTGGACATCATTGCTTTTCAAGCAACGCCTGCCTGCAACAACACACACCAAAACACAGTCCAGCTCCGCATACCACTACTACTACTATATACTACTACATCATGATGAATATACCAAACAAAGGCAGCCACTTTTTTGCTTGCTAGGTAGGTATCAGCTATCAACTCCCAATCAATTCTGAAGCATCAATTATGGTAGAGCACAAGGGTGAGGGCATTACCAAAATGAGGGCCTGCACTATTTTGTTAAGACCCTCAGCTGGGTGTGAGCTTTGCGAAAAGTAAAGAGCAATCTTGCATTTTGTTTTCAATTTTTTCCTGTGGGTACCACGACAGGAAAGAAAACAATGCTGGGCTAATTTATGAAAACAGAATGCCTGCAGCTGGTCTTTACTGTCTTTCAAAACTCATGAAATTTGCATCTGTCGGTGCAATCAACCTATAATAGTTTATAACAATCTATATCTAGAGGTCCTTTACAAAATCACCACGACACATTATCTCTCTGGATTGCAGCTCTACTCATTCACACAACTTGCAGCTTCATCCACAACTGAGTTGTAAGAGGCATCCAGTAGAATGTGGTGCCCTCATGGTAGGTGTTGGTTCATTCAAGGATTGCTACAGAAAATCCTCCAACCCACATTATTGATCATCATCAGCACTGCGCGGCAGCAACAACACTGTGTGTGGACACAGCACCAAATCCAGACACGCCAAACAAAAGAAAAAGAAAAAAAGAAACTTGAACCCATCCATGGTCCCTAGGCAACCATGGTGGTTACCTCAAGTTCCTTTTTCTTTTTTTCCTACCTATCTACTAACAGCCTACAAGCAGGTTGTTAGTAGGTAGGTAGTAAAAACAGCCTTTACATATGTATAAACCATCTCCTTACCTAATAGTTACTATTTTCCTACCTACCTACTTATGCATGAGACCTATTTCTTATCACAAAACTTGGCATTTCTTGGCATTTATAAATTTAATGGGGAGTTTGACACACTCTCTTCATACCTTGGTGGTTTTGTATCACTTGGCATTAACATTTATGAGGACTTTGTCACCCTCTTTCCATACCTTGGTGGTTTTTTAAGACTTTGCATTGCATTGATGATAAGTTTGTCACCTTACATATACATTTGTGAAGAGTTTACCACCCTCTTTCCATACCCTATTGGTTTTTGTAAGATTTGGCATTTACATTTACATAGAGTACTGCGAGAGATTTGTAATGCATTTGGAGCACCTTATATTGCATCAATTTCCCTCCTCGAAAATGGGAGGGATATTATGTGTATTATTAAATGCAAAGTTAGTGTGTCATTAACACCTTTACTTGAGTCCTTCCCCCTTACCCCCTTGGATGTGGTCAAGGGGAAATCACATATTATTGCTCAACTTCTTCTCCCCTTAATCCTTAGTTCTACCTTAATAGGTTCGCCTTAATTTTAAGGCATCCCCCCTCTTCTAGCAACTCCTTTCCTTCTCTCTTAGTTAGAGTTCCTTCTCATGTTTCTTGCCGACAATAACCCTATTTATTCTTCTACCAATTCCTTTTTATTTAGGTTTTTTAGTTATAATTTCTTTTTTCCTGGTTGTTGTGGACAACGTACCTTTCTTTTTCTACTAGCTCCTCTCTTAATTTAATTAACCAACTACAACCCTAATCTAGTCATACACCTTCCACCCGAATGGGTGGGGGACATTCCCAAAATGTGGGGTTGGACTTGGCTATTGCCTCATCTTAAACCCTTATTTTGAGAATGCCCCTATCCTAGGGCTTTACTTTACACAAGAAACTTGGAATGGGAAAATTCTAAAAAGAACAAACTAAATCTAAAATTCTATCTAAACTCATCACTTAAAAAAAACTTCAAATTCTAGGAACCTTACAAAAGTGGAAAGTCCCCTTCCTAATCAAATTGGGATCTACCCCAAATGGAAGAAGGTTCATTTATATTTTGAAATGTCACATTTCACCAAGAGAGAAGACTAAAAAATGCATGGAAGTTTTTTAAAGCTTTTTTACCTTTTTTATCATTATGTTTTTTTTCAATGAAGATGTTTGGTGCATTTGTGTTTCACCCAAGGCGGATCATAATTCTTTTCAACTTTTCCCAATAATGGTCAAAACAATGCACTAGATTTAACAATCATCATGTGTATCCTCTCCTTTCCATCATTTACCATCTGTCAATACGATTTGAATGTGGATGCTTTGGGGATGAAAATCGTGTCACCCATCTATTTGCTAAAGGTTTGAAATTTAAGTTTTAGAGTAAAAGATTTTGTTGTTGAGTAAAATAAGGATTAAACTACCATAATTTCACCTCATGGATACCTCATGTAGAGGATTAATAGATTTCACCTCTTGAAATGAACATTTGAAGTGTACATCAATAACATTTTGTTGCCTTCATCTATATACGAGATAAAGTTCAATTTTGTTCATTTGATAATCTTGGTATCCTTACTATCTATCTCACATGAACACATTCTAGCTCTCAAAATGCAGTGCAATTATGTTAAAAATGATTCAAATATATACATATCAAAATTGATTATCAACATCACCCACTTCCTCAATTCACTCATAACCTACCCATTTTGAGATGGTAAGAGTAACCACAAATGGATGATAAACAAAACAAAACCAACTAAAAGAAAATTCATCAGAACTTGCGAGATGTTCTAATTAACTTAGCCATAACACATGTGGCAATGGAGATGGAGCAACAACAAACAAATTGCCAAGAAGAGGGAAAAACAAAAATGTTCAAATGTATTGAATCTTGCATCAATCCACTTCTTTAGCTTGGTCGAAGCTCCTTTGATAGCAAACATGGCAAGAGTAGCAATAAACAAAAGGAGGATAAGAAAAAAGACATAAAAAGTCTATGGAAGTTTGAACCAACTAGTTTTTTAGTTCAACCACATCCTCTTTTGGCAATAGAAATGATAAGAGGGGGAAAATAAACCAAAAAAATATTCAAGTTTTGTGATAGCTTGTCCCCACTTCCTAGCCACAACCTCTTCCACAATAGAACAACAACACTAGCAATCACTCCATTTGAGTAAAATTGGCATACCTAGATAATATTTTAGGTACACTTGCATTAATGAATTTTTTTAAAAAATTGGAATTTTTTTTTTATCATGTATATCAAATGGCTATAAGAGATACTTATGGATGAGTATTTACCTGTGAAAAAATAACAAGAGCATCATATAAAGGTCTTAGCAAATTTGCAAATAAATGTAAATCCACATGGGTGCATTCATAGTAAAAGGAACCAAAAGCGCCAGGGACGCAATGCTTTGAAACGATTGGGTTTAATCATATTTTATGCCATTCACTTTGAAATATATAAAAAAATTCACCCAACTTTTGGCAATGTTATCTACTCATATACGTATATTAATGAATTTCAAGTACAAAAAATTAAATGTGTAGACAAAATGATTATCCTTTGAATATAAGAACTGATTACATTTCCAAAATAAACTACACATCCCAAAATTGTATATTAAATTGAACTTTACATTATTTGGAAGAAGTTTATCACATAAAATCATTTTTTAAACATACAAAAGTTGAAAATTGAACATAATTTATACACTTTTCAAGACAACATGATAAAAATCAAATAAATAAACTAATTAATTAATATTTTTTCCTCCATAAAATTTATCCATGCCCTTCACCATATAAAAATTAACAACTTTTGTTAAAGACACATCATCAAAATTTGTAATTTAGAGGGCCAAAAACACGTTTGAACCAAATGTGTAGATATGTGTAACAAATAATATTTTTCTTAATTTCAACTCCTTTTGCACTTTTAATCATCAATATGAATTTGCTTTCAAATTTTGGGAATGAATGGTGCACATTTGATAAACAAAAAGGATGTTCAAATCTAAAAACATTATTTGAAGATTGCATTTAAAGTGTTTTATGTGCATGAAAGGACTTTCAAAATTTAATGAAATGACTTTAGATTTGTGGAAGATCAAGATCATTAACAAATAAATATAATTGCAAAAAGAAATAGTAATTTGAATAAATACATTACACTAACTTGTTTTTCAAAGTAAACATGGTACAATATCACATTACATTTGACAATTGTATTGGCTCCTTTTATTGTGAATGCACCCACATATTATTAGTTACATCTAGTTGTGTGCTTGATAAAGTCCATCATTTGGATGCTACAAAATGAAAAAGTCAATGACTAAGGAAGGATATAAAAGTTAAAACATACATTGGATGCATGGAGTTGACAATAGGATTATTAAATCATGGTGTTGTGAATATAAGGGCGATGGTAGATCCCTATTGCCAAGTCGTAAAACAATTTGTGCTACTTGAAGAAAGGATCTAAATGAAACATTAAACACATTTTTGAGTTCCTTGCAATAACTATGGTGTTCACCATGTATCATGCTTGACAATCTTTTGATGCATCACATGATTCTACTTGCATTTGTACACCTTATGTGTCATGAGCACATACTCATAACTACTATGAAAATGACGTGATCCCCATAGTCCAAACATTGCAACACCTTTTAGCTTGATGATTTTGTGGTCATATACATAGACAACATTTTGGTCTATAACAATTCCATGGAGGAACATGTGGAACATCTCTGGAAGGTGTTATAAAGGTTGAGAGAAAACAAGTTGTATGTTAAGTTCGAAAAATGCAAATTTGGGGTGACGAAAGTGGATTTCCTTGGACATAAGATCACCCAAAAAGGCTTGAAGATGGATGACCACAAGGTGAAGGCAATTTTGGATTAGGAGCCGCCTAGGTCGATCCCAGCCTTAAAATCATTTTTAGGATTGGCATTTTATTATCACAAGTTCATCAAGAATTTTGCAAAGATAGCCACATCTTTGACAAACCTTTTGAAGAAATCATTCAGAACCTATGAATGAGATGAAGCATGCAATGAGACATTTGAAACCTTGAAAGACATTTTGGTGAAAACGCATGTGTTGAAGTTGCCTGACTTTGACAAAGATTTTAAGATCCATTCTGATGCCTTTGATTTTGCGATTGGAGGAGTCCTAGTGCAAGATGGAAGGTTGGTGGCATTTGAAAGTAAAAAATCGAGCGAGACGGAACGATGGTGGCCAACACATGAAAAGGAAATGTGGGTTGTGATACACTGCCTTAAGACTTGGGGCCATTACATAGACTCCAAAGATGTGGTAGTGTGGACTAACAATGTCAACTTGAAATATTTTGTCACTCAACCAAAGTTGTCATCAAAGCAATTGAGATGGCAAGACACATTGGCCTTGTTCAATGTGGACATCTAACACAAGCCCAAGAAGGAAAACGTGGTGCCCGATGTGTTAAGACACAAACACTAACTTAAGGTGGTGTATGTGGAGGAAAGAAAGCTCTAGAAGGAAGTTCAATTGGTGAACCATTGTGACGAATTTGCCAAGGAAATGAAGCAAAACATTCAAAAAGGAATGAAATCACACTTCCACTTGCGAAATGGATTATTGTGGTATAAGCATAATCGGCTCTATGTTTCAAAAGGGAGGCTTAAGGATATACTCTTGAAGGAGTGTCATCATGGGCCCCTTGTGGGGCACGGTGGCGCAAAATGCACCATAACATTCCTCAAGAAATCTTACTATTGGCCTAATTTGAAAGATGATGTAAAGGAATATATGAAGACTTGTTTGATTTGCCAACAAAATCAAACACTCAATAAAAAACAAGTAGGATTATTGTGACCGTTATTGTTGCAACCCTAGCCTTGGGCTCACAACCAAGGCAAGGGGTTGCAAGGTTGCGGGCCAAGAAAAAAGCCAAGGAGTCATGCCGCATGTTCCCAGGAGTGCAAGAAAGAAGCCTGGGATTCATGCCACATGCTCCCGGGAGTGCAAGAAAGTGTGAGGGAATAGACCCTCACATTCCCAAGGGAACTCCCACTTTGGGAATTGAAGTCCCAATGGACTCCAGAATGTTCAAAGAGCGATTGCAGGGGTCAAAACCCAATGAATTGAAGAGATTTTATATCATTGAAAAGCTCTTAGAACTTAGATGTCTGAAATTGGTTTGCATCACCCATTTGGACATCCAAAACACAAGTTATGGCCAAAAGAAAGGCCGAGAGTCAAATTGGCAATTTGACTCCCAATCACTAAAAGTCGGGAATCGACCCAATTTCCTTGCGTGCAGGTGACATGCCACATACCGTTGGAAAGTTCTCGATGAGAGCTAAAACTTTTCTTTAGACCTCATATCAATCCGAAGTCTGTAAAGAAAGTTATGGGCCCCAAAATCGCGGGAGTCTTAAGTTTGGGAATTTCGGGACTCCCACTTGCGAGTCTTGGGACAAAAGGCCATTTGGATGTGGCCATCGTGGAGAAGCATAGAATATACTATAAGGGGGAAGGTGGTGGCTTCCCCCAAGTCCGGGCCATGGTGAGTCTTGTGAGTCCGAGTTTGCCCATGGTTCGTCTTAGCACCAAAAGTGTTCCAACTATGCACTAACCACCTTGTGTGGGTTCTTTACAAGTCCATGTGAGTAGTTGAAGCTTGTCAACTCTTCCTAGTCCCATCCCGGAGTTCCAACATGCCCTTCTACCCTTCCAAAGTGTTGCGAGCCAGGGAACGTGCCTCGATTCCTTACCCTTTCGTTGTTTTTGTTTGGGACTCACATTTGAGTCTGTTAAGGAGCTTGGGAGTGCGTTAGTTAACGAATCCTGAAAGGTTGTGGGAAAATGTGTCCATGGATTTCATAATGAATTTGCCACCATCAAATGGATTTGATGCGATCATGGTGGTGGTGGATCAATTTCGCAAGATGGCACATTTCATTCGCACCAAAGAAAGTGTTATGGCCTAAGAAACGGGAAGGTTGTTCTTCACACACATGTTCAAGCATCATGGCCTCCCCAAGGACATTGTGTCAGATTGAGACCCAAAGTTCATAAACAAATTTTGGCGAGCCTTGTGGAAGCGCATGGGGTCGAAGCTCAAGATGAACACCTATTTCCGACCCCAAACAAATGGACAAATCGAAAGAGTGAACTTGGTTATCCAATAATTTTTAAGGAATTATGTTGCGGCAAATCAACAAAATTAGATGGACCATTTGGAGTTGGTCGAATTTTGCTACAACAATTCGGAGTATTCGATAATAAATTTGATTCCCTTTCAAATGGTGATGGGAAAATCACCAATTTTGCCTACAACTTGGGTTGCACATGGGCAACCCCCAAGTGATGCAAGTGAAGAAAAGCCGATGGTCACACAATGAAGAAAGGTGGCACTTGTGGGAGATGGCTAAGGCCAATCTTGAAAAGGTGCATAAACAGTACAAGGATTTTGTTGACAAGTTCTGACAAAAGGTGAAGTTTGAAGAAGGAGATGAAATGTGGTTGAACATCAAAAAAAATTCGGTTGCCAGAAGGTTTGAGCCACAAGTTCTGGGCCCATATGTGGGTCCATTCAAAGTGTTGGAAAAGAAATTTCCCTACACTTACAAATTGCATCTACCGGAAAATCTTAAAGTTCATCCCATATTTCATGTTTCGCTTTTGAAGTTGGTCTATCGTGATATTTCAAGGTTTAATCGAAAGCATGGCTCAAGGCCTTCACCCGACCTCATTCATAATGAACTGGAATGTCGCAACCCTAGCTTTGGGCTCGGGACCAAGGCAAAGGGGTTGTAAGGTTGTGGGCCAAGAGGAAGTCCGGGAGTTAAGCCAAGAGGAAGCCCGGGAATCAAGGCAAGAAGAAGCCCGGGAGTCACATCACATACTCCCGGGAGTGTAAGAAAGTGTGAGGGAGTGTGAGGGAGTGAACACTCACACTCCCAAGGCAACTCCCACTTTGGGAGATGGAGTCCCAGTGGATTCCTGAAACTTCAGAGAGCAATTGCAGGGGTCAAATCTCAATGTCTTGTGGCATTCTTTATATCATTGGAAAGCTCTTGAAACTTAAATGTCTAAAATGGGCTCGCATTGCTCATTTGGACATTTGAAACACAAGTTATGGCCAAAAGAAGGGCCGGGAGTAAAATTGCCAGTTTGACTCCCGACCACAAAAAGTCAAGAATCGACCCGATTTACTTAGTTGCAAGGGGCGTGCCACATACCGTTGGAAAGCTCTCGATGAGAGCTACAATTTTGCTTTAGACTACATCGTGATTTGAGGTCTGCTCGCAAAGTTATGGGGCTCCAAAGTCGCGGGAGTCCCAGCTGGCGGGATTTCAAGACTCCCATTCGGGAGTCCCGAGAAAAAGAGCCATTTGGATGTAGCCTCCGTGGAGAGCTACAGAGTATACTATAAGGGGGAAGGTGGTGGCTTCCCCTAAGTTCGGGCCGTGGTGAGTCTTGTGTGTCTGTGTTGCCCGTGGCTCGTCCTAGCACTAAGGGTGCTCCAACTATGCACTAACCACTTTGTGTGGGTTGTGTGCAGGCCCATGTGAGTGAGTGAAGCTTGTCAACTCTTCCTAATCCCATCCCGGAGCTCCAACACGCCCCTCTACCCTTCAAAGTGTTGTGAGCTAGGGAGCGTGCTCCGACTCTTTTTTCTTTCGCTGTTTTCTACTTGGGCTCACATTTGAGTCCTTTAAGGAGTTGGGAGTGAGTCATGGAATTTGAAGTGGAGGTTGTGTTCAAATCAAGGCAAGTATCGATGCGAGAGTAGGAGTATTTAGTCAAATGGAAAGGATACCATATAATAAAAATATCTTGGGTGAATGAGTCAGATATCGAACATGCTTAAGAAGCCATAGAAGAATTCCACAATAGACCAACAAAGAAGCAAAGGAAACATAAAATGTGATGAAAACATCACCTTTCTTTTAGTGGGGCAGGGGATTACACAAATGTACCACATCAAGTTGCAAGTGAAATAAAGGCTAAAGACTTTCAAAAGATTGCATCATGAACATAATGAGTATTACTAAAAGTGTGGTCAAGTGGCATGGACAAATGGAACTTTCTTACGTAAGCCCAAATCAAAATCGGACTCCCATTTTAGAGGTTAAAAAAAACCTTGGCCCCAAAAGAAGAAGTAAGTAAGGTGAGCTTGCGGGGATGTGCACATGTTTAAAATGCATCCTAAAGGGTTGGTTGGTAGTGGTAGTCAACGTGGGAAGTCATGACCCCATTTACGTACTATAATTACGTAGCTTGAAACTTAGGTTTTTGCAAAGCCTAAATGTTGTTTCTCGTACCTTGATAAACATACCTTTAGTTAGGCTTGATTGTTGTGATCAAGGCACAAGGTTGGGAAAGGAATCATGTCAAGTAACTTAGGTCAAAATTAAACTTGGCTTGAGTTTCTCATGAGGGGAAGGATGGAATAATTGCCTCCCAAATGAGGGTTTCGTCAATTAGGTTAGTTTAGGTCTTTTGACAAAACAAAGGTTAAGGGCTTTTTATGAGACACCCTTGGACTTGCCAAGAAAGTGTTAGAAACTTGGGGATGGCTAAATTAACTTAAGGCAAGGTCCTGCCGTAGAAGCCAGTAACCAATGGCCAAGGATCCAAATGAAAGTAATTGCATTGAGGAAATAAATTATAAGTGTCAATCAGACATTGACCTTTTATTTTAGTGGGGGAGAATGTCATAACCTTAGCCTTGGGCTCGCGACCAAGGCAAAGGCTTGCAAAGGTGTAGGCCAAGAATGAGCCCGGGAGTTACATTTCATGCTCTTAGGAGTGTAAAAGAGTGTGAGGGAATGAACCTCACACTCCCAAGTGAGTTCCCACTTTGGGAGTTGAAGTCCTAATGGACTTCCAAAGTTTCAGAGGGAGATTTTAGGGGTCAAAACTCATTGGATTGAGAAGTTCCTTATATCATCAAAGAGCTCTTAAAACGTAGATGTTTAAAATGGGTTTGCATGACCCATTTGGGTACCTAAAACACAAGTTATGGCCAAAAGAAGGGCCGAGAGTCAAATTAATAGTTTGACTTCCGACCATTAAAAGTTGAGAATCGCCCTAATTTCCTTGTGTGCAGGTGGCGTGCCACATATTGTTGGAAAGATCATGACAAGGGATACAAATTTTTTGGAGACCTCATCTTGATTGGAGGTATGTGGAAGAAGTTATGGGTCTCCAAAGTCGCAAAAGTCCCAATTTCGGGAATTACAGGACTCCCAACTTGAAAATTCTGGGACAAAATGACATTTGGGTGTTGGTCCCATGGCTACGCACAGAGAATACTATAAGGGGGAAGGTGGTGGCTTCCCCCAAGTTCGGGTTGTGGTGAGTATTATGAGTCTATGTTTACCCATGGTTTGTCTGTGCACCAAAAGTGTTCTAACTATGCATTAACCAATTTGTTGTTTAGTTTGTGCAGGTCTATGTGAATAATTGAGTTGCTTGTCACTTTTCCTAGTCCCCATCCCAGAGCTCCAGCACGCCTTTTTACCCCCAAAGTGTTGCGAGTTAAGGAGCATACCCCAACTCCTTATCCTTCCATTATTTTCACATTTAGATTCGCAATTGAATCTATCCACAAATTTGGGGGTGTGTCAATGTAAATACCATGAGTTGCAAGTGTCTGTTGCAATAGGAAAACCTAGTTACAAGTCCAATTATAAAACCTTATATTTTTTCATAATGAATCATAGTTTCCAAAATGTTTAGTGTGAACATTCCTATAAATTTTCATTTTGCCATTGTAAAATAGATGTGGAGCAATCACAAATGGATGGTAGCTATAGAAAAGATGGAGCTAATAAGTTCAGGTGGAGTTTTTCTTCAAGTGGCAATAATGATCTTAGATGTAAAAGGTTTGTTAAAATGAATTCGAATAAAAAACAATGTGAAATGGTATTGAAAATGTGTGGCCTCATATTGTTTCAATTTCCAATGGGAACATATTTCTTAAAAATGAACATGTAATGTTTCTATTGACACAAACCTTTTAGTTGTAAAAAGGTAGAGTTTACATTGGCACATAACTCTTGGTTGTGAACAAGTTGTGTTCATCCATTTTAGTTTTTCATCCATTTCATTTTTACATCCAATTTACTTTGTTCATCCAATTTAGTTTTCATTCATTTATATTGATATTTTTTCATCCATTATTATGTTTCATCCATAATTATCATTCATCCATGTACATGTGGCAAAATATCCCTCCATGTCATGATATATTATATGCCATGTGTCAAGGAATATTTTTCCAATATTCCTTCGATGTCAGCAGAATATTTTAGAAAAGATTTGGTCCTACACCCTTGCTCATGCTCACCTATTCACACTCATGTTCCCATATTCACCATTTAACATCCTTATTGCAAAGCATGAGTAATAAAAACTTTGTGGGGGATCAATGGCTATGTATTATAACTCAAGTTCTTGAAGGTAGAATGTTAAATACAATACATGCAACTGAACTTCAAATGGAGTTTTTATATTAAGCTTAAAGGAGACATAATTGATCACTAAGACATAATTGTCATTGGAGTTCTTATAAACATAATGCCACATAACAAAAATCATAACTTCTAAGATAAAAGGGTGTAGTTACATGGCATTCTTCTATCATTGCTTCCCTTCTTTATGTGTCATGCATTGAATACATTTGTTGCTTCTAAGATTATTGTGCATCTAATTGTGTCATGCTTCAAAATACAGGAAAATATTAAGAGTTAATTAAAAGACATCTATATAATTTGGCCACTTCTATTCTCATAAGGAAAATCACCTATAACATAATTAAACAATTTTTTTTAAAAAAGAGTCTATTAAAAGGTTTATGGTCTACAAAATCCATTCATTTCATTGAACCATGTTATTAAAAAAAAAACACATATTCTATTCAATCCAAAAAAAAATGTTATGCACATAGCTTAAGCACTTATTTTCAATTCATGAAATTCATAATGTTTTGAATGAATTTGTTTTTTTGGGTTTCCAAATACACATCACAAATTTATAGGTTTCATAGGTTCATTCCAAATCTATGCAAAATATGTTGTTTCTTAGGCTCATATTTGTTTTAACATGAATGTCGTGCATTATTTAAACATGGAAATCATGTGCATGACTTTTATGTATAAATAACACAAATAAACATACAACAATAATACAAATAATACAAATAGGCATATGATAGATATGTTTAAACAATGCACATGACATTGATGTTCAAATAATACAAATTGGTGAATGATATCCGTGTCTATTCCATACAAACCTTCGAATTTTTTTTTTTGCATGACTATTATTATCAAATTGTGACCCATGAAGTTTGTTATGTAGTCATCTCAATTGAGCATTATAACTTTTAGGTTTATTCTTTTGTTTTTTCATTGGTTTGTGTAACTCCAACATTCTTTGTTCTTGGAACTAAAGTAAAAAAAAGAAAAATATATAATGGACCCACTCTTCAATACCATGAACCAAGTTTTTCCATGTTTTGTTAGTGCAATGCATAAAAAATAAGAGCATTCAATCCTCCCATGAAGTAGTTTTACATATTTGGGTCTAGATGTTATTTGTAATTATTTTATTCGGTAGAATTGCAAAAAAAAATCCCATTGCATATTCATGACCTTCCATTGTTGGTGTAAAATTACATACAAAAGGTAATCAATTAGAATTCCAAGTTACTATTTTTCAATTATTTTGAGCTTCAACTTGTGAAAATAGGACATGACAACAAAGAAAAAATTCCAACATTCCTTTTAAGACATGTTGGCTCTTGGTTATGGAGGAACAATTAGCACAATATATTTCAAACAAGCTAAAAAAAAGGTTGTACCTGGATGAACTCTGAAATATATTAGAAAAATAATTATAATTAAAGACTCTAGCTTTCAATGAGGATTGAATCCATTCAAGTAAACAATTTTTTTTGGAATGATAATGTGATATAGGACTACACAATAGTGGATAGTGGTCCATTGATTTGGTACTTTAAGCAATGGTCCATATATTTGATGATTTGAATGATCTAGTCCATTGACTTGATGCTTTGAACATTCTAGTTTAAGGTCTTAATTTTTCAAATGATTCGATTCATCAATACAAAAGTTTGATCCATGACATCAGATGTTCTATTTGGCACATAGATTTCCTTCAAGTCTTGTTTTTATGGCATTTAAACCATACCTTCAAATGCTTGTCAAAGAAAATATCATGAAACAACTTAAACCTGGATGCCAAATACTTTAGCTGCAACAATGTGCAAGGTCATAACTTGGGAGTGAAATATGGTGCAATTGCCATTGAATACAAAATTTGGAATTCTCAAGATCATTAGAGTTCGAATATTGCTTACAAAAAACAACTTGTTTTGTTATGGTCTTATGTCAATGTGGTTATGTGCATTGAACTTCTTTCCCTTGAACTACATCCTTTGGTTGAATGAAAATGACATAGGTGTCAAGATATATTGTCACTACTTTAGGATAGTTGTTGTGATGTTGCTTGCCAATTTGTTTGTCAGCATGTTTGACATAATAACTAGAATGTTATTTGATACAATTGCTATAACTTATTTCTTCCAAGTGACAAAAGACAAATTCAAAGATGACTTTAAAAAATTTCCATATAATGCCCAATTAAAATTTAGATTTGCCAAACTCCGTAAGCATACAAACATCAATGACATGTGAAAAAATGTTAGCAAGAGGAAAGAAAATCAATAGACATAGCCACTTTGGCACACTTAAACACATGTGATTGCACATGTTGCCTTAAGCTCTAGTGTGCACGAAAACCTTGAAAAGTTGTAGTGCATATGGTTTCCTTAGCACTTGTAACCCTCATTCTAATATGCTCAAGAGCACATGGTCACTCAATAAAGTTCAATGGCACACCATTGTTTTCTAAAGTTTCACAAATTTCTTGAAATGCATCAAGTTCGCAACACTGAAAGAAAATAATTAATTGTAGGTGGTGCAACCTAATGGCATTGCATGAAATGAAGTCAAGTATGTTTCAATGGAAAGAACTCGATGAAAGTGCACGATTGTGACATTTGGTGGCTGAAAAATAATAAAAGCATACTAAATTTCCAATTAACTTTTTTTTATTTTGAATGAATCATTTTCAATCTAATGGCCCAAATCTAAAGATCTAAAGATATTTGTATATACAACATATTCAAAATATTTATAATGTACATTTTGGATTCGTTTGGTCCCAAAAATGGGGGACTTTCATTTCAACCTTCAAGAAGCATTATAAAATGGAAAAATAAAACCATGCCCACATGTAAAATCTCTTCCACTTTTATATGGTAGTGGTTTTTATTTAAAAAAAACATATTATTTCACCTTTATTGCTAAAAATAAAGGAAAAGTCAAAATTTCAATTTATTTTCAACCAAAAAAACCTTTGAATGGACCTAGATTTAGTTGATGTATATCAATATCATTCCCCACAAAAAAATTCACTACAAAACTCCACTCATAACTTTAGATATTGAAATATATTTGCATTTTTTAACATTTATTTTGATACAAAATACTTCGTAGGTTCAAATTCATAAATGTTTGGTTGAGTTTCTTTTTAAATAAACTAACTTAAGTCTAAAGCTAATACAATATACTTGAAATGAACAAAAACAATCCACAATGTGATGTCCATATGTACCCAAAAAAACTGAATGCAATTTTTTTATGTTTGTGACTACAATATTGGGGGGGTGTAATGTGCTTTCATCCACATTTGCTTTAGAATTGTTTGTAGGATTTAGATTTTTTACTTTGAATGTTCCTATTGCTATTTTTTAAAAACTGTTATTGATAATAGCAGAAATTCCAAAACTTTGATGGGAATATAGAAAACCCCGTCAACAACCCCAAATACATATTTCACCAAAAACAGCCAAAGACTTAACCAACCTAGTTTTAGGGTTCGAATATCAGAGTGCATACCAATGTTGCATGTTTAGGGTTGCCATTTCCCTTGGTATCAATCTTGTTATGATTATGGGTTCAAGTTGTACCCATTTTCTTATTTTCAGTTTGCACTTAACCTTTTCATGAGTGATGTTGGCTGCTCCCTTGCTGAACCTTTTTGAACATGTCTCTTGTTGCTTCATGTTTTCCAATGGCTGCAATCTGGTTTTCATATTTTAACCCTAATTGACTTGGTTATGCACAACATAGAGTGGATGAAACTCTAAAATTCAACCCTAATGAGACACTGGATATGTACCAGCGTTGAATATTTAAACCAGTTGGTACCATATTGGTCATATTGATATTGATACCATTGCATCATGAAATTGGGTGCCTTGAATTATTGATACCAGAATGATATATGAGTTTGAGAAATACTCTGGTAATCGTACCAATCTGGTACCTCATTTTAGGACAGACCTACATACCAGGACCGGGCTGGTATATCAAAAGGTTGATACCAGACTGACACTGCTATAAACCAGCTACTTACCTAGCAGTCACCTATTTTCCTACCTACTTAGGTACATAAGACCAATTTCATTCAGACTAGGTCACCAAGGTGGAACCAGATAGTAACTCAGTTGAGGTTCATCCACAACTTAGTCATAATTGGCATCCAATGGATTCCGTGCTGGTGGACAACAAGCACCTTCTGACCTCAATTTATGTCCGAACCATGAACCGGGAATTGCAGGAGTAAGGGATGAGTTCAAGAATAGGGAGGAAATGTAGGAGGAATCTATAAATATTTTTGGTTCAATTGAGTCATCTGAATCAATAGAACAGAAGTGAGAACGTTGCAGGGAAACATAATTAGTACTTTCTTTGGCCAACCCAAAGGTGAAATCTGAGTTCGACTATCTTGAGAATTCCCACAAGCTCCAAAGTTTCCAGTGATGCTGAGAAAATCACAGCACAAGATGGGAGTATAGGTGGTATTCAGATACAGGCTCCCACAATACAGGGCTTTGTCATGTCTCCTCACTAGCCAATATTAATTTCATTGCATTCGGGCATGATAGTTGATGCTGGCATGCCACCCCGAATGGTCAAGCCCCTGCCCATTATATTGGGTAAGATGCAAGGCCAGCCCATTAGAGCAAGCTAGGTGATGCAGCCAACATAATGAGCAAGGG
>Ga0116231_10003803_pt1 | contig 30986 bp, 20 predicted proteins | sample S1TSphgellanicum_2_FD_89695 | JGI IMG/M metagenome (GOLD analysis project Ga0116231, IMG submission 89695) | Host-associated microbial communities from peat moss isolated from Minnesota, USA - S1T2_Fd - Sphagnum magellanicum MG | ecosystem: Host-associated > Plants > Peat moss > Unclassified... | reverse complement strand
TCCAACCCATTCCTTATATTCCACATTCACCTACCTTTGTCCCTATCTCCATCTCATTTTTGTTATTTTTTAAAAAAATTTTTTTCGTAATTTTTTTTGTTTTTTTTTGCGGGGGTGGGGGGGGGGGTCAATGACCTTTGGTTACATTAAACTTATTATTACCCCATAGTAGTACTAGTAGGTGTCCAAAAAATTAAAAAAATATGTTTTTTGTAATCACCTAAGTTTGGGACCGTCAGTCAAATAATTCACTACACGATATGACGAGGAAGAAGCCCAAAAAGTTCTGTCACTTACACATGCTTGAAAAATATTTGTTTTTTGGGCTTTTTTCCGCTACACGACAAGATGACGACTTCCTCGGCTCATAAAACTGGGCCCACTTCTGAATACACCCGTCCCCACCCGTCCCCCCCCCCTCTTTCCTTGCCGGATTGAAAAAAGCACTTAAAAAAAAATTGCTAACATACAAACTAAGTTAGGGCTAAGAAGATCGGCTTGATGCCCTCCGAAGATTATTTAAAAAAAATTTTTTAAAATTTTTTTTTGTCGTACCAAAGAATGGAAGAACCGGATGACAATAAACCGATACATACAATTTCAACTGACATTACCAAAATTATGGGCCACAAATGTCAGACATTTCCGCATTCCCGGTAGGAAATTGTCAACAATGTGACGGCACTTGGGATTTGCAACTTCTTTGGGAACAATTTATCACAATCTTGGCTCAAATAAAATGAGATATTTTCACTTTAAAGAAAATAATTTATTAATATTAATATTAATATTAATTTCCCCGGATTCCTTTCATGGGGACTGAAATGGGGGTGGGGGTATCCAAACACTGATAATAATTTTTTTAATTAAAAAAATGTTGAATGATTTTTTAAAAACCAAATCAAAGTTTGCTTGGATACCCATAAAACACTAAAAAAATAAAATTAAAGAAAAAATTTCAATCATTTGTAACCAACCAAATCAAATTTGCTTAATAAGTCCTTCCCCTCCTTAAAAAAGAATTTTTTTTTTTTTTTTTTTTGGGATTAAGGATAGGCTCCGGACAACGAAATTAACACCGAAAACCTACGTTATAGGCAAAGCCTACGGTATAGACCACCCTATGAATAGGCATCTGCCGATGAACATGGGCTAGGGTGTAGAGCCTATCTGTATATATGTAGGGGGGTCTAGAATATAGGTTACCTAGGAATAGGTTGGTCTATTCTCTGGCTTTTGTTACAACCGGCTGCAGACGGTCGTTTTGTGAGCCATAACAACCGGCTGAAGGTTGCCGTCTGGCTCTGACAGTCCCCCTCGACTACCGGCTGTGTCCAGTTACCGTCTTCTTCCGCTTTCCGCGTTCGTCACTGTGAAGCTCTGCAGCGAGCTCGGGATGACGGCTCTCGCGTGCGTGACTCTCTACTCAAAGTGAAGCTCTCGACCTTCGTTTCCATGGCGTTTTTTGCTGCGAATTTTCCTGGCTGCAAGCCGTAGCTTGCCGGAGTGCGCAGGACGGCTGCTTGCACTGGGATTTTTTTTTTTTCCCGCCCCCCCTCTCATGGTTGAGTGAGATTACTGGGCTTGATTCTCTGGAGGTCTGCAAGCTCCTCGTCGGGTACAAAGAGCTTGCCAAGGTGTGTGTGGTTTCTTTTCCGTTTGTGCGAGAGATAGAGAGAGTCTGTGTGTGTTTGTGTGCGCGCGCGTGTTCTCGGAGCCTTTTTCCTAGTTTGCTACTGTGAGATCCGTGCAGGAAGAGGTCAAATCGTGCTGTTTGCTTTCGCTCGAAGGCTGTCGGGGAAGGCTTGGGGAGCTTGTTGTGAAGGGTGGGAGAGGCGTGTTGCAGGCAGATCTGAGTGATTTTGGAGTTCGAGAGGAGTAGGAGAGAGAGAGAGTTTGAATGGGAGATGAAGAAGAAGTATTTGCTTCTGTTTTCTTACGTCTGTACCTTCTAGAGGTCATAGCTGCGGTTTCCGTTGAAATCTGACGGGAAAAACTGCGGCTATATAGAGCGATCGTAAGCTGTTTGCTCAAACGGCGGTGATCCGTGTGATCTTGTCCCGAGAGAGAGAGAGAGAGAGAGAGAGAGAGAGAGAGAGAGAGAGAGGCGAGCTTTTCTCATAATATGACACTAGGAGGAGCAGCTGCAATGGATGTGGGAGCAGCAGTTGGAACAGAACTCAATACAGTAGTTCAGAGGATGATAATGATGACACTCAGCACTTGCAGAGAACCAGGAGTTGTAGTCTAGGTCATAGCACAGCTGCTGGACAGCCCGGCGAGCCATGGAAGATTTCTGGAAACTAGGGGCAAGCTTCAACAGAACTCAAGCTGCACAGCCAAACATTGCTGCTGCACCGAGTGCTATGAACCAGGTATGTATTATGTATGTGCAACAGCAGCAAGAGAGAGCTAAGGAGGGAATCCCCACAGCTCTGCACAATGTGTGATGTGGTCCTTAGGGTACTCAATGTTCAGGTGCTTGGTGAATTGACAATGTTGTTGTCCTGGGGTAGGATGGATCCACTGCAGCAACAGAAGAAATTTATGTGAAAGCTTTTGAATGTGCTCTGACATGCTTGCTCTTGCCTTGGATGTGTATGTGTGTGTGTAGTTCCATAGGAGCTCAGGGCAAATGGTGGCGCAGCCATACATTGCGCAGGAAGTATGTGTCATTGAGCGTACCATCAGGCAAGAGCCAGTAGTGGCTCCTCTCAATTCATGTAACATGGGATTGCAAGGGCTGAGTCCAGCCAAGTTGAGGTCAGAGCTTTTGGCAATAGTGTCAGGGAAACAACAACAACAACAGCAGCAGCAGCAGCATGTGGGTCTTCTTACACCAAGTAGTTTCCAACCATCGGCTGCATCACGGTCGACTTACATTTCTTCCCATCCTCAGCTTTCACTTGTGAACCACTCTGCCAATGTGGAAGGATTGGTGTCTTGGCCTGGAATCACTCCATCCAGTCTGTACTCAGCAAGTCCACTGACTGGAACTAGAAGTGCAAGTGCTCAAGTGATGACAACACATGCATCTCAGTGTGGACAAGTACGGGAGCTGAGTGTTACGACAAGTGACCGATTGGTGACAGCAGGAGCAAATGAAAATGTGGGGTTTGGCCCTGGCGGCACTGATCTTTTGAAGAAGAATCTGAGTTTTTTCAATCAGTCACATGAGCAGCTGGGGGTGCGTGCTGCAAGCCAACAAATTCAGCCTGCTCAGTGGCTCACAGAGACGGTGAGCCGGCAGCAACGGATTCAGAGTGTGGTAACATCATCATCATCACCAATGTTTCTTGGGAACTCAAGTTTGCAGAGAAATTCACAAACCAGTTCTTCTAATTTGCTATGTGCTAGTGCCACCACCCATCTCCAGCCAGCTTCAAATCTAGCTCCAATGGGTCAACCTTTGGTCTTCTGTGCCAATTTCACAGGATCACATCTCAGTGAGTGTTGTTGTTAGCATCTCGCATTCAATGCCTGTGTTTGTTTTCCCACTCATCTTATGTTCTCAGCTCCTGGATGTTTGGGGTGCTATCACTGCAATACTTCTTCCACCAGAGATTAAAAAAAGGTGCTGACATTCAGAAAGTGTAATGGCAGGTGGAGAGCTATGCTTGACAGGTGCAGGCCGGTTGGGAGTGATTTGTTCATGCCATAAAGTGCATATGTCTGTCACCAAGTTCACTCAGGTACTTTTGGTTTCGTCAATGAAGAAGTGAATTGGGGAGTTCAATATTCTTTTCTGCTAGAGGATTTAGTCCCCATTGAGTGGCAGTTGAAAATCTTCACATGGGATGATGCTGAATCACTTGGCCACACATGGCTATACATCTTCATGTGGAACATGCCTGCCTCTCATTTTCTTATCTTTTTCCCAAGATGAGTTTTTTCACCTTGTGTCAGGAAAGGAGTGGTTGTGACAGATAGTGTGGCAAAATGCCTCTAGAGAGCAGGGTATGGTGGCCATGCAGATACCCATCTTATTTCACTGTAGAGTAGCTTTGGAAAATCTTGATACCTAGAACAGTTAACCACCCCCAAAAGAGCTATTTCTTTATTTTGGTTTTCTTTCCTGGTGACTGCTGAAGCAATCTCTTTCCCGTGGGTTGATTGTGCAGCATGCAGGAGTATACACAGGGAATCCAGGTGAGGCTGTGTTTATGAAAGGTGGCCTTAATTTGGTGGAGTGGAGAAGGTTGTGCTTCCAGCAATATGGGGTCAGTACCAATGAAATCAACTAGGCCAATCTGGAAAATTCTAAATTCTATTGTTTCTCTTTCTGAAACACCTGTCTTGGTTGGTTGTTTGCTAAGAGTGCATATCATGATCTGTTTTGATGCTATCCTCCTACTAATAAGGATTTGTTTGCGTCACAGGTGAAGGTGCCAGATGACAATTTGGGTTGGGATTGGAATGATTTGGATTCTCCGGAGATAGGGCGGGCAAATTACATGTCTGTTAGTACCGAATGTTCACGTAAAGATTCTGAGGTTTGCTCTAGTGGGAAGCCTCCTGTGGCAACAAAAAGTAGAACAACAGAGGACTGGGAGGCCTCTGTCACAGCAGCTGGAAATAGTTCAATGCCTCATATATCACAGACAGTTTTCACTTCGAAACATTCTGCAGCTCAAGTGAGCTGTGGGGGCCAAGGTGGTGTCATACATAAACAGCAGGAGACCATGTCAAAATATGTGGGTAGAGAATTCAGAGGGGTGAATACTACACGTGTGGAATTTGAATCGGGTCATTCATTTACAGATCGTGGAGGACCTCAGGGTTTGTCAAGGAATCAAGCAAATAATGCTGGTGGTGGTGGTCTCCACCCATTCCACAACACCTCTCAATCCTCTCAAATTTCTTCAACTGGGTACCACAACTTCATTAATGATGGAGGAGGTCACCGATATATGTCTTCTGCACAACAGGTATCATCATCCTCATCATCTGCAGCAGCAGGGGTTAACAATGTTAAACAGCAGCTGAATTATCCACGCAACAATTGGAGTGATTCAAAAGACTCTCAGCTGAAGGAAAAGGATAGCTCTTCTTCATCAAGTTTTGAACTGAGGCTGGGTCAACCTTCTCAATACACACAGCCGTCCGGATCATCAATTTCTTCCTCAGTTGCCTCCGCTTCATCCATTGAGCATCAGAAGTCTCTCCTTGCTGAACAAGTCATGCACAGAGGTAACTACTTTTTTGAGTTCTTCTTATTAATGCCAATGTCCATCTTTGAGGCTGCTGCAGTGTACTCTGTCAATGTTGGTTTGGTTGTTTTCTGCAGACTAAAGGGGTGTTTTTGTCATCTTCGTTTTTGGACTGTGCTGCAACAGCATGGGATGCCAAGATACAGCAGCAAAATATACAGAACTTTTCAGCTGTTGGTGGACTTGCCAAAATTTCCAGCAACCTTGAGCACAGGAGTGAGCAGCAGCAGCATGCACTGAACAAAAATCAATCAGGGTATGAAGGGGCAGGTCGCATGCAAACAACCTGCATGGATGGCTTGGTTGAGCAAGCACATCAAAGTGGGATAACTGCTTCTTTCTTGCAATCTGGCAGGCACTTAGTTAATATGCAGCCCATGTATCCTGCTGCCAATATTATTGATCCCAGCATACAACATCATTCAAACCTGAATCCCAATTGTGATCCTCAACAGACAAACAAGGTCACAAGCAGAGTCATCAACAGGCAAGTCAGAACTGATAGATCGGTTGTGCAGTGTACAGTGCAGACAGATCAGTTCAGAAAATGTATGACAGTGGGGAATGGAAGATTACTTGAAACACAAAGTTCAGCAGCAACACTGGCACAACTGAATAACAGGACAGAAAATCAGCTTCTGGAGACAGCAATCCAGGCATCATTTAAGTATAGATCCATTGGGTTGGAGTTTTCTTCAACTACTGCCAATGCTAAGATTACATGTGCAGGTGCTAGTGATGGCTACGCGAAGTCATCCTTTTTTCCATCACAAGCTCCTTCATCCAACATTTCCACACAAAATGATGTTAAAACAGATACTGCCTCTTCCTCAGATGGAGTGCATTATAATGGCATTGCCAGACAGCTCCAACAAGATCCAATTGGTGCATTGACCTTGAGAGATTGGCATCCACCAGCCTTGGTTAATAATGACCCAACTGAGCAGAAGTTTTCACTTGCGGAAAGTAGTATCACAAATGAGGAGCAAAGAAGAGGAGGGACACTTGCACACATTCGTGCCGAAGGGCTTCATCAGAGTGAGGATAAAAGCTGGGCAGCAAAGGGAAGGGAAATTCAGGAACAGCAGCAGCAGCAGCAGCAAGCAGTATTAACAAACAAGCAGCAGGACCAGATTCAGAGGCCTGTAAAGCTGGAGAGCGATCTGAATGACAAAAGCCCCAAACTTGTGTCTTTGCATGACAGTGGGCTCAGTGATGGTGAGGGAGGTAGAAGTGACTGCAAAGCAAGTCATGCTGACTGTAATCCAGTGCAACCTCATGCAGGTGCAGAGACATTTCTTCTCATCTTCTGATCTTTTCACTAGTTGTGTACTACTAAGGCACTTGCACTGGGGATACTCAGAGCAACTTCTCTTAGAGAGAATGGGCATTTTCATGCCATGGGTTCTGCTCTTGAGTACATACATTCTCTGCTGCTCATGAACATGTTTTCTCTATTTCACATCCTGTGTTGTCTTTTGCAGAAACAGCAGTACATGTGGTTGAATGTATTGGTGGAGAAGGGGAGAAGCCTTTGTCATCAGTGGGTGACCCATCCATGATGATGAAGGTGCAGGACGTCCAATGCAATTGCTTTAAGTGCCGGAAGTCCAGCTCATCTACAAGAGGACAAGCAGTGGCCAGGTGATGTCTTGCTCTTGGTCCCGGCTTGGACTGTGACAGTTTTTTCCTTGCAGGTTTTCTGCTTCAAGCTGGGGAAGTTGCTTAGTGTTGATTGAGGAACGTGTGATTCTAATTATCTGCTTTTTTTCTGGCTACAGGATTGCTGGGCGAGTGTGCTTAAAAGAGAAAGGATGCCAGGGGACAAACACAGCAATGACTGACAAGAACCTTGAGATCGATTGTGGTCAGATGGGCTCATCCTCCTCTTCTGAGAAAGAACAATTGGAAACGTTGGAGCACAGAACTGCTGTTGTTGTACCAGCGAAGAAGCCAGGGAATGGAGAAACATCCAGGGATTCTTCTCATAGCCAACAACAACCACTGCTCTCCAAAAGGGTGAAGGGAGCAACAAGTGAGGAAGAAGAATTGAGTGATGATGATGTGTTCTCAGATACTGCTGCAAAGGGTTGCACATTAGGAGTTGCCAACAGCAGCATCAAGGAGCCTAATACCCATCTCTCTGAAGCTTGCTCCAACCCACCCTCCCCTCATGGGGTTCCTGCTGAAGCTTGCTCCAAGAGCTCAGAGGATGTCAGGAGTGGGCTCTCTGATGAAGAAGGGCAGCCCAGAAATGATGAGGAAGAAGACATGGCATTTCAGGGGCAATCATTATGTGAGCTTCGTGCTCCAACTGGTGTTCATGACGAGGCCTCTGAAATAGGCAAGTTGTGTTCTTCTGATGGTGGTAATGTGGAAGTGGCAACAAACTTGAACCCTATCATCTCTACAGCAGTGGATGTCACCAAACTGGAAACGCTATCACCTCCAGGGTGCCCTTCATCTAGCAACGAATCTGAGAAGCTCATGATCAGTACTGTTGCACAGAGGGGGAGAGGAGAGCAGCAAGCAAGCACCATGGAAGAGGCAGAAGAGGATAATGACAAATTGGAAGTAGAAAAAGTTGAGCAGGCAAAGAAACGGCAAATGAACTTGAAATGGAAACAACTTGATTCCAACGGAGGAGTGGGAGATTCAAAGAAAAGAAAGACTTTGGAATCTGGCGAGTATAATAATACTGCAGAACAAATTCAGCCAGCACATGATGTAGATTTAGGAAATCAAAAGCAGAAGCTGGAAGTGCTACATGAGGTTGCTGGTGAAAAGGGTGAAGACAGGAGTGAATCAACTGCTGGAAAGAACAAAAGCTTGAAATGGAGAAGAGTTCCCACTGGCAATTGTGGTCCTCCATGCGTCCCAGCAGTGGAACTAAAAGGGATTGAGGAGCCTGAAACATTCAGGAACAGTGAGGGAGATGGTCCTACACTGCGGAGGAAGAACCGAACACTTGTAATTCGAGTACCTCAAGGAATATTTTGTGAGCGGACCACATTAGGAGCTGTGCACTCGAAACATGGCCTTTCTGAGACTGCAACTGATGGGTCTCCTCCAGCAGATGCATCTGATCATCATCCTTCACCCATCACGGAGAAGGAAAACTTAGGAGATGGGCCAGTGGCACACAACAACTTGAGCAATGAGAAAGTATCCCTTGAGAAAAGGAGGTCAGAATCTCCAATTGCTGTGACCACGCCAGTTGCACAGAATCTTACAACGAAGAAATTCCGAAGTATAAGGAGACCCATTGGGCGTCCTAATACCCAGAATGGGCGTATGGTATCTTTAAGCAACATACTGAAACATCGAGCGGAACGGATAGATCCTCAATATCGGGCTGTATCAAAGCAAATTCCTGCAGCTAAAGCAGAAGGATTGCACGAGAGGATGGAGTCTAATTCTTGTGCAGTTGCCATGTCTCCAATAGATATCAAGAATACAAGTGAAATGGTGTCATGTCCTGAAAAGGGTCCACCCTTGGAGTCAAGTATTGTTGGTGTTTTGCAGAAGGATGAAGCTCAGAAAGTTAGGAGTCTAAATGAGTTGACTGGCAAGAAAAAAGCAACAGGACCGGATATGGAAGGATTTGATATTGCTGACAAATCTACAGACTTGTCTCAAGCTTGCAAAGTTGATATGACAGCAGCACAGACTAAGTCACCAGAGCCATACCCTTTCAGTGAGAGTCCTTGTACTGTGCCTCGTAGCGGGCGATCAGTGAGGTCAAATGTCTCAAGTAGAAGGAATGCTCAGTGGCATAGACCCAAAGATGCACAGGCAGCAGATGTAGTAGGCAAAAGCAATGCAACTTTACAGGACAAGAGATCATTGTCATCACAAGCCAAGGGTAATTGTTGTGAGGAAACAGATGTGACATCGGGGATACAGACTCAAAAGATGCCCTCTCAGGTCACCTTGAGACAAAATTTCTGTGAGGAAGAAACCTATGAAATAGTTCCTGTGAGAAAGAAGCCACGCTCAAGCAAAGTGGGTGCCAAAGCACTGCCACATAGCAGAGATGTACCTGCAGTGGCTCAGGATGTCAAAGTCATCCAAGTAGCAGAAGTAATGCATGATAATGTGAGTGTTGCAAATGAGGTTAAACCAAACCAGGTTCCATCAGATGACATTAAGTCTACCTTGAAGAAAAGGGTCCATGTTCCAACAAAAATTCTGGACAACTCGGTCAAAAGACTGAAAGTGGCAGACGGCTTGGTAGAGGCCAAGAATGTTGAAGACAAGGCACTTGGAAGGTATGCTGGGTGCACTAGTTTATTTGGGCGCAAACAGATCTACTCCAAAATCTAGTTGTACATATTCTTGTGATGTATGTATGCAAAAAAATGCTATCCATTGTCGACCATGACCATGACCATTTTCAGCTACAGCTCTTCTGCTGAACATATGCTAGTTTGTTGCAGTTCTGTGTTGGGAACCTCATCTCATAAAGACAGAGTGAAGAAAAGGATGGTTGCTAGTACTCCAATCACGAACAGTAGGACAGAGATTGAAGGCAAACAATCAGTTGTTGCACAGCAGGAGGACAAGATTTCTTTTCCATCAAAGAATTGCCAAGGAGTCCGCACCTCTGACTACTCTGGTAACTCGAAAAAATCATACACTAGCTGTGATGTTTGTGGGATGTCAACCTCCAAGATATCCAACAAGCTTCTTTCCTGTGGTCGCTGCCCTGTGAAGGTGAAAAAGCAATTAAAGACTTCAGTCATTTGCCATTGCTTAAATCAGTTGTAGTTCCTTGCGATATGCTGCTATGGTGGATATCATCATGCATCAGTAAAACACTGTCATAAGAGTACACAGCTCAGATATCTGTGTCTGTTGTGTGTTGGCTTTGACAGTTCTTGCAGTTTACTTTTTTGATCAGTGACTAGAATTGAAAAATGTAAGTTCTTTGTTGCTGATCAGCCTGCCGCTGTTGCTTTTTGTGGACTTGTCACAGGTGCATCAAGCATGTTACGGGGTGCCCAAGGTCCCCAAAGGCCCATGGTTTTGTCGTACATGCAAATTCAATGTAGTCAATCCAGTAAGTCCTGTTGCCTTAGGCACTTTTAATCTGTGTAGTCAGTTTTTATGAATCCAAGTTTTAACATCTATCAAAGTGCAGCTGAACTTCGATTCACAATTTGGTAGTTTACCTCTGTCAAAACTTATGACCATCTGCAATTCAGGAAATAACCATATATCATGGGAAGCAGGTCTGCATCCTTTGTGGGTATGGTGGTGGGCCCATGACATGTGTTCAAAAAACACGAGGTTTTGTTGAAGGGTTGCTGCAGACGTGGCGGGATCTAGAATCTTCAAGTGAAGGAGGTCACTTAGAATCTCATGCACCTGTCAGGGAATTGAAAAGCAAAGTAGGAGGAAACAACAGCTGTGAGTTTTGTGGAAACAGGAAGTCCAAAACAAAGCGAGGATCCTTTTGTAAGGCATGTGAAAGGGTATACACTGTCAATGGAATAAATTCCACCATTGCCCAGCATGATGCTCTCTCCTCCTGCAATCCTCATGGGAAAAGCAGCCATGATATTTGGCAATTGGAAAACACAGTAACTGCAGCAGCTCGTGATTCAGCAGTTAAGCAATGGGCACACATGGTGTGCACTCTCTGGATGCCTGGTACCAGATGTCTCAATTTTGAGACCATGGGTGTCTTTGATGTTTCGGGTGTTACAGTTTCAAACCGTAAAGTGGTAAGTTGGCTTACAAGATGGTGTGAACTCTTATTATATCTGCTAATTGAGCAGCAATTTATTTGAGATTTGTGCCTTAGCAGCAGTAGACCTCATTGGCAATTGGAAGAGGATTCTTTTTCCTTGAAACCAGTTATTCATATGTTACTTCACAATCTGTTTTCTTACTGTGATTCACAATGTATGCTAGTTGTGACAGTAAGGACTTTAAGAAGTGGGCATTTAAATCTAACACATTGTTACTCATTGTTGCAGGTCTGCTCCATATGCAAGCGGAAGGGTGGTGCCTGTATAAAATGCCGTTTGCCCACATGCTCCATTCATTTTCATGTGTGGTGTGCCCATGGAAAGGTAGGCCATAATTTTTAATTCTGTGTTTTTCTGCACACTGGAATCCTGTTTTGACTATTCAAAATCTTCTTTAACACAATTACGTGGAGACACCATTGTCATCCTGTACCCACTAAGTTCACTTATTTGCACCATCCAAGTGCACACACTTTTATGAAGATTTTTGCATAGGGTGGGATTGAGTTGGAGAGATTGGTTCGGAGGTGGGTAACTTTTTAGCTGCCTACCTCTTGCAGGGATTATTGCAGAGTGAGGCTGCAGAGGATGGGAGCGACCAAGTGGGATTTTTTGGCAAGTGCCTCAAACATGGCAGTTGAACAAGAGAGTGCATATTGTGGACACTACTGTGATTGAAGGGCAGGTATCTAATCTGTCACTCTGCCTTAGAAACTTGTACCCCACAATGAGATCTAGATGTGTGAGTGGATGTGGCTGTTTCATCACAGCACCAGCGCCGTATTTTTAATATCTGCCATACTTCAGGGTCACAGAACCTATGAAAGGGCGACTGAAACAGAGAAAGGGTCCTCAGCTACACCAAGAGCTTCTAAATTTATACCCACGGCAGCTGCAATTCTTCTCACATACAATCACTGGTCACTGTTGCAGTGTTTTGTACAACTCAAGTATTAGCTCAGTACAGTTACTGTTTGTCCATATACCAGGTTTTTGGTTTTCCTCAGTACTACAAATCATTACCCGTGGTTGTCATATGCCTGGTGTTCTTAAGCAGGATGCAGGTCTAGGAATCAGTGCTAAATTTTTACTTTTATTGCCTCTAATTTTGGGGGCTCACTATTATACTCTCAATCACCAGTTTTCTTGAAGATGGCTGATTGAACCACAAGATAAAAAGAAAGGTGCAGTTGCTGCTGTATCGGTGGTTTTTTCTTGGCTGTGTCATTGGCAGCGTAATGGGTATATATGCAGTTTATTGCCAGATGGAGCTGAACCCAGCTGTACCAATGTTCTGAAGTAAAAAATGGCATCACTGCAACAATTGCATGGTGAATTTGTGTGTGTTTCAAGTTAAGCTTTTTCTTTTTAAACAAATGCTTTTATCAAACCCGTTTCATTTTCATGGTCTTGGTTATGAATGGTGGGAGTGGGGGATTTATCAAGTTATGCAACATTTGAAACATTTAGTGTTAACTGTGTTTTTTGTGTATATCAGGTGTTGTGAGATTGTCATATGTTAATGCAACAACCATTATGAAGTGGAGGAAAGCTTTAGGAACCATGTCCATGTATGTTGTCATTTCTTCAATTGACTACCATCCTCATGTAAAGTGTTTTCGGGACTAAGGTTTTGGAAGTGTTTTCATATAGCATTCACAAAGCTGAACATCTTTAAGATTCTTTTTCATACATCAATTCTTATGTAAAAATTCTTTTTAAAGTGATCTTCTAAAAATTGTTTTAAAGCAATTTTTGGACATTGATTATTATAAGACAATTGAAAAATGGTGCAAGAAAAAAGTGAAAAGATTGAAGATTTCTCTACATGTGGCACACCTTCAAACATTTTCAAGAAACATCTCAAAAGTCCAAGACAATGGAAATTCATATTCAACCATTGGTGCAAACCAAAAATAGATTCATGCTTAATGAATGAATGTGGTAAATCATGTCTTGGATGTTTAGTGATATTAACTAACATTTTATTTATGTCTTAGTGTGTTTGTAGGTATTTATATTTGTTTGGAATTGTTTGTTGATTTTGTATTTTGTTAGGATTATCACATGATGGGCAAATGTGCACTAAACTACCATGTTTCAAACTAGGGGATTTAGGTTATGTTATGGGTGTTTTCTAGACCTAAAATGGGTAAGTTATGTTTAGACTTGGGGATTCATATTTTTGGGATGTGGGTCATGTTTGATTGGGATATGGGTGATGTTAATTAGGGTTACAGATTTGGCTTTTTGTAGGGTTAGAGTTTTTTTTGTTGTTGTTGTTTTGAATACAATCAACCCTAGTTTAATGTTATGCCTTTAAAGTCAAAAAAAATTAATAATTATCCAAGTCCCACAAATAACCATAAAAAAGGGTGAAATTAAAAAATATAAAATTTATAAAAATAAATCAACTCACACCAATGAAAAATAAACATTATTTATTGAAAAGTTTGGTAATATGAAAAAATATTTGTTCATCCAAAATTAGAATGCCTAGCTGAAATCACTTTTTTTGGGATTGTTAAACATTTTGCAAGAGACCCATTAGTATCACTATGTTGTTGTGCAAGGTATAAGTGCATGGTGTCAAGGGCAGCCTTTGCCTCAGAAAATGAAACTATGGGCTATAGTGACAAAACTATCTTTTCATCATCTTGTTTTTCTCTCTCTCCAGGTGGAGACCCCATGTCCCAAATTTCTTTATCAATAGGATCAAAAGACTCATTGAGGTTAATTTGTGATTCAAACTCAACAAATTACAATGCATACATGGTTGGAACCTCAATATTAATGCTCAATATAAACCGCAGTATTGTTATAATATCTTACAACAATTGAGAGAAAGCTTCCCCTTGCACTTGACCTCAAAAAGGTGTTTAATTAATGGACAAAAACATGCATCTTATTAATAGGTAGAAACATAAACTTTATTAATGAGCATAAACTATTGGTGGCTACCTAACCAAAGTTGGTGATGAAAGTCAATCTCATTTAGTGTAATCTATTTATTATGAAGTTGCATTAACAATAATTAGAATAAAAAACCCTAACAATTAACCAATTAACATTCTACTTTAGTCTACATTTATATAGAATATCAAAAGCATAACAATTAAAGTGAAATAACACATTAGCAAGTAATATAAAACTAGGGTCAACTATAGTGACAATGGCCTTGTCTTGTTGGTGTTTTTCATTATTGCGACTGGTTGCATCAAAAGCCCAAGTGAGGTGTTTATGTTGTTTTTGTTTCAAATCTTGTAAAATTTTATTAAAAAACACATCATAGATTAGGAAAATGTATAAAGAAGTTTTTTAAAAAGGAAAAGGAAAAAGTTACAAGATGTGAAATTGATTCGAAATAGATGTCAAAATCTCTCCATGTCTAGAATTGACCACTTATGATAGGTTGACCACATTTCTATGTCAAAAGCCAACAACTTTTAATAAATTTGTCATGGTGATGGGAGGTGTATCTTAAAGGGGTGAAAGTCAAGAAGTAACCAAGCCTATGGCTATTGATCAACTTGAAATGGAGGATGCTTGTATCCTTTATAATGTGATCAAAATTTTTTGATGAAGAAAAGTGATGAAAGTAGAAAAATGAAAGGCCTTTGGCCCTTCCAAGCTCCAAATGGCATTGTCACAATTGTGTAAAAGCACATCGGCATGTTTGTGTAAACAACCAAATACTTCAATTGCTAAAGGAAAGAATTCATTAATGGGGTGTTCGTTGCGATAATTCCTTTCTTTGGCTTGAACTACATTAAATACAGTAAATCCTTGAGTTGTGCAAGATCGAGGAAGTAAATCCATTCACGTTCGGTCGGTAATGACAACGTTAGCTCAAGTGATGCCATCTTTGGTGAACATGTCAATTCATCAATGAAAGGAGTTGAACGTGGTTGAAAGAAGTGCATGTAATTGTCTCATCCCACATGGAAGCTAACATTTCATGTTATGGTGGCAAAGGTGTTGCAAATTACATCATGGGTTCCAATGTGTTCGTTACCATGAATGCAAGATAAAAGGTGGATACCCATAGGGTCAATGGGATGTGTGCACACACATTGAGGGGTACTTGCAATTAATGGATGGGTTAGTCCAAGTCATGTACGAAGTGTTGTGGAAAAAATTGGGGTAAATAATAAAAAAGATGGAAAGACTAATTGAATTATGAACCAAGTGCCCACCTTTGGGCTAAAACATGATAAAATTCGAGCATGATGGGCTTTAAATATCTTGTCGAAAAACATGTTGAAAAGGGTATGATGGTGCAATGTTTCAAGATGGAATATTAAAGTTGAACCATTTGTTGCCTGATGAATTATTCAAATGAAGGAAGATACACACAAGCTAGGGGTGGTAGAAAATCACATGCCACTTTGAAGTGTTGTGGGAAAGGAAATGTGTTGTTGTCAACTCGTGTTAAGGCTTCAAAAAGGAAGGGACATTGATCAACCATAAACTTAGCAACTATGATTAAAGTGCCAAGGGCCCAACTCCCTAAATAGGATGTTGGGGGCAATGGTGGATATCGACATGAACCTGCCACCACCAAAAGTTATCGGGAGGGAAATTTGTTTATGAACTAAAGGTCTTTCTAGGCTATCGACTGATCCCGGACCCAGAAGGTGTACAAACATTTGAAGTAGGGAGAAGTCAAAGGAAATAAAGGACTTTGTGAAGGTGAAAAATGGAGGTGTGCATTATAAAATATACAATGGGCGTTGCATGAAACAATAAGTTAGAATTCCAAAAGCTCCTTGAACATCACCCATTTTAGGGGGAAGGTTCACATGTTGAACATCTTCTAACATGGCATCTTTGATGAGGGATGATGTGAAAGTTAAGGTGCCCAACAAAACCCCCAAGATTTTAATTCCTTAAAATGGGGTGGTAAACTAGGATGGGGTGTTGAAGTCTAATGGCAGGCCAAAAGGTGACCATGCTACACATTTATGAAGTTGTATAAAAAGACCTATCACATGAAGTTCGATCTAGAAATGTTCATATGTCGATGATACAATTAAAGGGGACTTATGATGTGAATGTTATTTGCAATGGATGCAAATAGATAAGAAAATAAATGATTAACTGTAAAATGTAAAGCCTTAAAATGGGCTAAAGGGAATAATGCCCCCCCAAAATGATCACCTTGATGGGTTCCCATGGGATGATTATGACATCATTTTCACGAATATGATGATTGTAAAACAAAGGGATATTCAAATGCATAAAATGCACAAACAAAGGGGATGAGTTGTATGATGTCCCCATTTGTTGTATGGAGTTTTTGAAATATGAGCCCTTTTAACACTAAATCGAAGGTGTTTGCCATGTTTAGCTAAAAAACAACTTAGTTGGGGTGAAGGTCAAGGGTTCATGTGACACCATGGAATACTATTTTGTAATCACCTTTAATTGCAACTCCAAATTGATGTGGGGAAAAATGTGTTGCAAAGGTTTCGCAAAATTGAAGGCATAAAACATGGCTTGTGAGTTGATACAATGCTTCACCCACTACAATGGAACATACTCCACTTAAAGACTTGGTCATAGTAAAAAGGTAAACCATTTTAAAGACATGTGCGATTTGGGGTGGAATGTGACCCTATGTGATATGAGAACAAAGTTGGAACAATTGAAGGAATCCATTAGCCGAATCTTTTGGGTGAAAACTATTCCGAAAGTGTTCAAAAACCATCCTAGAAGGACCACTTATTGATAAATGCAGCATGCAGTAGAACACCAACTTGAAGGAATTGAAAGAAAGTTTAAGGTTTTAATTTGGTTCGTAGCCTTTGATGAAAAGTGAGAAGTAGCCATTTGATTTAAAGTGTAATGTGGTGAGAATTGAAGTGGTGTCAGAGGACATGGGTGTAGGAAAAAATGGTGCCAAAGCACAAGTTGCCTGAGAGTATTCCTTTGCACGCATGCCCAAGAGCTAAATTGTAGAGCAAACATTTGTGAGTTAAAGGACCATGTTGGGGAAGAGGGATTGAACTTGAACTGGTTATTAAAGTTTGGGCTTGTAAGAAAAACTCCTCCTACAAGTTTTCCTAATCACAAGTTAGAAAATGTTTGAATTGAATTTGGGTTTCCCTATGCCATGTTACCCCATCATGAAGGGCAAAGCGAAACACCATTGGGGTAGTAAGAGGAATAAGTGCCAAACTGCCACATTGTACGGGTCTTGCACTAATTTATCTGATGGAAAATGAAATGCCATTTGTACATCATGTTATAGAGCAATGGGGATGTAGTTGTACAATTAAGGATGGAAAAGGCCTAAATGAAAGGACTTGAAGACATCCAATGATGAAACCCATGTCCAAGTTGATGTAGGCAAGGTGGGAGCAAAGGTGAATATTGAGTTAGGATGATCACAAGGGTTTGGATTGGATGAGTTAGATGTTTGACAAAAATGTTTATGACAAGTTAACCTTTGAATGGTAAATTGGTGCCCACATGTGGGGCATAAGATTTTAGGTGGAGGTTGAAAGCATGTTGAAAAAATGGGGGTGGGTTAAAAGGTATGATCATGGCCAACTATAGGGACCAATAAAGTGGGAGGGGAAAAATGTCATGTTGTGCATGATTGAGGGGGTTTGGGAAAGTGTAAGGTTGGGACCCCACATTCATACAAAAGGTTGGGGGCCAGTAAGAGGAACTAATAGGTGGTGTATGATTTGTTAAAATTGGAAGGGTAATTAATGGGTGGTTTGTGTAAGGGATGAGGTGGAAGATAGGTTTATGGTGGTGATGGGAACTATGAGGTTCGATGAGACATGATTAATTGGGGGACATGGGACATTTGGTGCCCATGAGGTAAAAGGTGTACTATAACACAAGCCCCATTTTTTAAAAACTCCTTATTGTTATAAGATAATCTTAAATTTACAAAACCAGCCACACAATATGAAACGAAACGAAAAAAAAAAAAAGATAAAAAACTTTTCAAAAAGTTATTTGCTATGGCATTATGCCAAGGCCAAACCCTATTTTTGTTATAGGCTTGGGTGTCACGATCATTACTCTATTAAATTCAATAAGGCTTAAACATTTTAATATGAAAATATTACAAGTTACATTCTTTGCTTTTAATTTTGCAAGATTCGAAACAAGGAATGCCACACAAAAGTTTGCTAATTTTGTGGTGGAAAACTAGCTATGTTTTCATCCATTTAAAAGATGCGTCACAATGCTCGGAAATGGCTGGTTAGTGGGGTACCCTAATGAAGTTTGTATTTTATGTTGCATTGACATGTGCTTGCTTTAGAAGGACCCTCTAATACCAAATGTTGTTACTCTCAATTGCTTTTCCTTATTGCCTGGGTCCCCTAGCCTATCGATGATAGAAACCAGATAGAAAAGGGGAGAAAAAATGCTTTAATGAAAAGGTCCCCTGAATAGGCTTGTGAGTGGACTGGTTACCTGGATAAATTGGCTTTGTAAGCAAGATAATCCACTTATGTGGCCTTTTCCTCTTTATTATTATTATTATTTTTGGATGCCTATTTCAAAACCCTAAACCTTGAATTTTTTTCCTTTCAAGCACAAATAAGGTCGCACCTTTTCTTCAAACTATGATGAAATTAATGATGGGGTAAATCAATTTATCTAAGCTAACCAAGCAAAGAAAGAAATTCTTGCAAAAAGGTTTTGTCGTTGTTTTGAAACCTATGGAGGTTGTGGAAAAACAAAAGCTGGTAGGTAGCACACAACCCAAGTAAACACCAAGATTTTACGTTTTCTCTCCTTTACTTTTTTTTTTCTTATCCGTCTGTGGTAGGTTTCAAAAGAACTTGGCTTTGTTCACTCTTTCTTTCATCCACTCATTGGTCCGTTTACCATTTGAAGTTATTCAAAACAAACAAAAACCTGACAAACAAAAAAAAAGTAAATTGTTGTTGTATTGCCTTTTTCCTAAACGCCCCCACTATCGCTATTTTCTTTTTCCATTACTCCAAACTCCATTACAAATACTTGACAATAGCAAATATTCACAATCCATGTACTCCCATTGTTGCCCAATCATTATGGTCTAGATAAGTGCGCAAAAGTTGTAGTGTAGGTCCACCTACACAAGTCGAATTCAATGTGATTTGTGTATTAAATTGTTCTAGGGCTCTGAAAGTTGTGGTCTTTTGTAGGGTGCCAACAATCTTCCACTTGTTTTATAGGTTGTTGGGTTGTTGTTTTGTGAGATGAGTAAACAAACAATGTGGTTGGTTAGGTTGGTTGACTTTCATCGTTAGAATCTAATTTAAAAAACTTGCAAGTAAGTGTATGAACTTTTTTTGTTTATGTTTGTTGTTTTGTGTTCTTTGATTTGTTTTTTTCTTGTGCTTGTCATAACTTCTTGTTATGAGTTGTTTTGTATGTGTTGTTCAAGGTGGTAGTTGTTTTGTGTTTTTCTTTTGTGTGAAAAGATGTTGGTGGAAAGTGAACAAAGTTGTTTTTTGTATGTATGTTTTATGCAAGGTCATAGTGGTTATGCGTGTGCTTTATGAGTTGTTGCTTTATGAAATGAGTGAAGGAGTAGTGTCATCACTTGAGGTGGTTGAACTTGGTGTTCAACTTGGAATTTGACAAAAAGTTTTTGGGATGGGTGTTTATTTGGATGTTTTGTGACTTATTGTTTCAAATTATTTTGTGTGTTATGACAATTGTTCCATCCCCCCCCCCCCAAGATGTTAATCAAAAGTGAGCAAAGTTGATTTTTTGTTTGTAAAAAATTGGCTACAATGACTATGTGCATGTTTCATGAGTTATTATATAAGGTGAACAAAAGAGCAACATAGAACAACATTGTTGGGTTTAGTGTTTGAGCTTGGTCGTTAGAATTTCATTGTGATTTTGGATGTTTTTCTCTTTGCTTTTTGTCCTGTTGCAACTTGTTTTGTGTGTCTTGCATAAGGGGGTAATCATTTTTGTGTTTGTGAAAAGTTGGCCATGGGAGATTAACAAAGTTGTTTTTTGTTTAAATGTTTTGTTCAAGGTTATAGAAGTTTTTTGTGTTTTATTGACTATTGCTCAATGATGTGAATGAAAAAGTAGTGTTTTAAAGTGAAGGGATTAAACTTTGCATATAAATTGAAAATTTCAGCTTTTTTTTCTTTATTGCCCTAAGCTAATGGATGTGCATGTGTAGATTTTGGGTGCACCCATGCAATTCATGGGTTGTTTTGAAGTCTACCCATCTACTTGTTGGGTTTTTTTTGAAAATATGAATGTTGGGTAATTGATTTAATCATTATTTTTTTGGGTTGTCACTTGCCTTTTAGTATCACAAGGTTTCATAACATTATGAAATGTAAAAAATAATAATTATATGACTAATTGTTAAAGTGAAATTTGTTTGATAAACATACAAATAATTAGCTTCAATTATTTTAAATTTTATTAAAATGAGATTCTTAAAAAAATGATTTGAAAGATTATGCAAAAATTGATTAAAATAAAACATGTCAATTTTAAAATAAATTAAAATTTTGATGCAATTTTGTTTTTGAAATATGAATGTTTTTAATTAATGTGATGTTATTAAAAAAACTTCAATAAGGCTTTGATGAAAAGTTAATAACAAAAACCATAATAAAATTATTTTTTAATCCATTATTATTTTTGTATTATTGTTGTTTTTTATGTTATAAAAATTTACTATTGCCAGGTAATAAACATGGAAAAAACACAATAAATAGACTTCTTAGTCTAAAGATTGCTACTATGATTAAAGAAATTTAACAAGATTTTGACATGCAAAAAGTAGAATTGGAAAAATATTAAAGTTAATTTAGAAAATCAATACCTACAAGAAATAATTATTTACTTAGAAAAAAAAAGTTGGGGTTGAAATGGGTCACACATACCCTTTAGGTGAGAGATTATTTTCAAAATATTCTGAAAATTATTTAAAAAAGGTTGAAGAATTAAAAAAATCATCATACTATTATGTTAATGTCTGTTCTAATTTTTAAATAAATAAATAAATAATATATATTTAAAATCTTTTCAAGATTGAAATAATGTTTCTTTCTACTTAAAAGTGGGTTACAACTGTTTCAAAAGGTTTTGGTGTACTTTTATTCATTATATTGATTTCAAAATTTCAAGATGTATATTCCTATGTATTGAAAAAAAAAAAACTTATATTTTTCTAGAACTTTTGACACAATTATCAAGTATTTATTTAAAAAATCAGAAAAAAAAATAGTTAATGTTGGATTGGCCTAAGTATTCGGATATTTCAAAATCAAATGCCTTTACCTAATTACTTGTACCCTACCCTCTTCCAAGACATATATACAATCTTGGCTTGTAAATGATAGTTCAGCATGTGAGATAGTTATGAAATCCATCTATCTATGAAGGAAGGTAGTTTGTTTTGTTTTGTAGTTATGAGATGCACTGAACCAGGATGCTTCAGATTGTGTTTTGGGTGTCTTTAGAAAGCTCTCGACGAGGGCTTGGGATGCTTCAGATTGTGTTTTTGGTGTCTTTAGAAAGCTCTCGACAAGGAGGGGTGCATGGGCTTGGTTCATGACGCGTTTCGACTTGTGGTGCAAAAGTTCTTGAATATTGAATGATTTCTTTACTGAAAATTAAATTAAATTAAAATCATAGCTGAAAATTTCAGAGGAATTGGAACGTGCCTTTGGTGTTGTTGGAAAGATCTTGAAGAGTAGGATTTAATGGAATTTATTTGGTAAGATTTGGATTCAGAATGTGGGAGATATTGATTTTTTATGTGATTTCTGCTGCTGAAAAAATTCAAATAAATTCCAAAAAAACCAGGTTTTGGAAGGAAAAGTCAGTTAAGGGCGTGATTAACACTTGGGCCAACGTTCACAGGCCACGTTAGTGTACATGATATCGCCACTTTAAAATATTGTTAAGGCAAATGAATTTGGCACAACCCTAAATATTTGAAATGATATTTTTAGTTGTTAATTTTAAGGTTATTAATTATAAATAAATAAATAAATAAATAAATATTTTATTGTAGGATTAAAATAAGAGCTCCCAACACAAGCCACCACCAAATTTGTAGCAACTTGCATGGATTGTCTAGGGCTGGGTGAAGAGTTCATTTCATATTAAATCTAGAAGAATTGGAATATTTTCTTAGAGTATTTGGAGGGCCACACTTTAATACACATTAATAATGCCTCAAATAAAACAAATAGGAGGCATCTTTGTGCCTATGAAGGCCTCTTACACCTACTAAGTAAGAAGCTTCATATATTAGGAATATGTAGAAAGAAATGGTGATCATCCTTAGAAAAATTTAGCCAAAAATGGCTATAAACTAAATATGAAATACATATTTTTTAATCAACCTCCTATATTTAAGCCACATTAAAAACTAACTAGAGGAATCCATTAATTTTTATTTATTTATTTATTCTCACTTTTGGTGATGGAAACTGGTGTTTTTTTTTTCAAATTTGTGAAGTAGGTGGGTTTGTGATCATGCACAAGATGACTTAGCCAAATTTGGCTAGAGGTTAGAAGGGGAAGTAGAAAACACCAATTTTGTGACTTTTTGGAAGCTATTATCTAAATATGGCAAATTTAGATTTTTTGGTTCCTTGTAATATGGGGACTTGGGCCTATTTTATTTAAAACAAAAATCCTTTCTACATTTTGCACCTTACTTTTTTTGTAATGGCTAGGTTGTGGACATTTGCTAAGATTTTTTCTTTTTTTTTGTGGAAACCAACTTTTTTTTTGGGGGAAAAAGAAACGTTTTATCACAAAATTCTTCATTTTAAAGAAATTTGCCAAAAATGAAGTTTTTTAGGTCAGGTTCATCACATTTCTATTCTTGGCTCGAATAGGGTAGCCAAATTATAAAAGAAATATTTTTGGTATAGGTCCTAAAAATTGATTGCCATTCTTGGGATATGCTTGTCTTTCTTTCTTTCTTTCTTTCTTTCTTTGTGCTTGTCACTTCCATGAAAAAAAAAAACTTGAAAAAAACAAACATTGGAGGAAACTCTTCAAAATCACTTCATTTTTGAATTTTTGATTTTGAATTTTACTTTTTGGCAAAATTTCAGCAATTAAAAAAAAAAAGGCTACAAGTATGGAGTTTGCACCACCTTGTTTATTTGCCTAGGGACCTACTCTACAACACTAGAGGCTCTAATCATAGGGGGTACAAAACTAGTATATACCTACCTACTAGGTACCTAGTAAGTAGGCTACAAAATAAACAACTACCGGGGAGACCGGTCATGACCGGTCACAGCTGCAGCTTCCGTCGTACGATAATCCTGGGAACCGAAATTAGGGCGGTGGACAACTTGCCCGGCGAGCTACGCATTGTTCTATGCATCGTTCTTGTGCGCAAGCAACAATTTCTTGCTCGTCTCAAGCTCTTTTGTTGCGCCGTAAATTGTAGCAGTTGCGCAAAACAGTTGTTGACAATGGGTTTCTCTCGGAATTTCGTTTTATTGCTCGCTCTTCTTTCGGCGGCGGGGTTGTTGGAGGTGGCATGTGGCGGAGAAGAACGAGGCGTGCCCAAAGTCGTCGTGTTGAAGAAGAAGGGTGTTACTTTGCAGGGGTTGAGGGCCATGAAGGCGCGGACGATCGACAGAGCGGTGCGACTAGGAGGTGGGACGCTGCTGTGGGAGGGAGCCAATGAGGATGATGTCGCGTTGAACAATTACATGGACGCGCAGTACTATGGTGAGATCGGAATTGGGTCACCGAACCAGACGTTTACAGTCATATTCGACACTGGAAGCTCCAATTTGTGGGTGCCGTCATCCAAATGTTATTTCTCGGTATGGTACTTCTCTTTTCAGACATTTGTCCACTGTCTTCTTAATTTTACCACACCCTTCTATTCTGCAAAATGGAGAAGACTTGAACCACACTTTTGTGTTGTTCTCTGTGTTTCTTTAACAATTTTGGGAGAAAGTGAGAAACTTGATCCAACTCTTTCCTGTTTTTTTTTCAGCTTGCTTGCTACTTCCACCACAAGTACAAGTCCAGCAAGTCAAGCACATACAAGGAAGATGGTAAAAAAGAAATACCCATCATTCAATTCTCTAAAACTAGGTCACAAACTGCACAACTTGCATGTTCTTCTTATCTGTCGGGGAATTTGGTTTGAGTGTGAGGATTGATCAATTTTCTTGTCATAGATTGTGACTCCTCATCTCCTTTCTGTAGTTTGGCAGAGTTTGTTTCCATTTGTGCCTGTAGTGCCAGGCTGACCTTTGTTTATGAGATGTGTGTAATTTTGGGACAAATGGACACACAAACTCTGCCCATAGATTCCTTGTATTTTTTGTGAAAACAAATCTGTTGCTTCAAGTGGTGTTCACTAATCAAGCTGCACATAGGTACTAGGCTCATTGTGGACATCTTGCTCTGTTGATGAAACTGATGAGCTTGTGGATTCATGAATGATTGATTCTCAGGCACTGCTTTTGCAATAAGGTATGGAACTGGGGCCACTGAGGGTTTTCTCAGCCAAGATGATGTTACTCTTGGCGACCTCACTGTGAAAGGCCAGGTAGGTAGATCACTCCGCATGAACTATATGTGTATGTTGTTTCAGTTCTTGCAGAAGATGGTCAAGCTATGGTGTGTGTGAATGCCATTTTGTCTGCAAAGTTGTTTTCTTGTGGAGAAGAACATGAATGGTTCTATGTGAGCAGCATAATCCTCTAAAGACTCCATTTTGGCTCATGTGTGCAGGTCTTTGCAGAGGCAACCAAGGAGCCTGGGCTTGTCTTTGTCGCAGCTAAGTTTGATGGCATTCTTGGCCTTGGATTTGAGGAGATATCCGTGAATCATGTGACCCCTATCTGGTATGCTCCTTTTTGCATGTTGTGTAGTCATGTTATCTGTACCCAATTTTGTTTTATTTTTTTTATCTGCACAAAATCTCTTAGAGATCTTGATTGTTGTGTTCTCTTTGAATTCTTGTTGTGGAGATTTCTCTGCAATTCTGCGTAGATACATATATACATATCACTTCTGGAAATTGTATCTGTAGTTAGATCGTGATATTGGTCAAGTCCAACATTTGTGCTCTGCTTAGTTTGAGATTTTGGAGGCTGGTGTGAGAAGAACATGGGGCATGTGGAGGTGCTCAGGTACAATATGTTGAACCAGGGCCTTGTGACAGAACCTGTGTTCTCATTCTGGTTGAACCGTGATGCAACTGATGAGGAGCATGGAGGAGAGTTGGTGTTTGGTGGGGTGGATCCCAAGCACTTCATGGGTGAACATGTCTACACTCCTGTTACTCAAAAGGGCTACTGGCAGGTAATGGTTGAAGTTTTTTGAAAGATGACATTTTTGGCACTGAATTTCTTGGAGATCTTTTGTTTTGCAAGGTATTGAGGGGATTAGCAATAGTGATCTTTAGAGTATAGGCTGCTAAGCTAATTGTGTTGTTTGCTGTGGCAGTTCAACATGGGTGATGTGCTTATCGGTGGGCAAAGTTCAGGTGCTGCTTCTATGCAGACTTGTTAATTCTGTACTTCAAAGACATTATTTATATTGGTGTTCTGTTGAAAGGATTCTTAATTTAGTATGGAGTTTTTTTCAATTGTGGCTTTGGATTTTATGTAGGATTTTGCAAAGGAGGATGTGCTGCAATTGCAGATTCTGGTACATCTCTATTGGCTGGTCCAACAGTGAGTACTTCACCAAATCTCCCAGGAAGAGCTGTCTTAAAGCAATTTTACATTTTCTGAACCACTTGCCTGAGATAGGATGGCATCATTAAGGCATGTGTAATGTGACCAAACCAGGGGATTGTGACGGAGATTAATTTGGCCATTGGCGCTACTGGCATTGTGAGCAACGAGTGCAAGTTGATTGTTCAAGAATATGGTGACCAGATTATCGAAATGCTTCTGGAACAGGTTGAAATGTCTGCTGACTTGCATTTTGGGATGGAATTGTCTGATGTTGATATCTGATGGAATGCTGATGGAACCTGCATGTCATACAGAGCAGTAGGCAGTATGCTGTTTCTTGTTTCTGGATTGTGACTTTCTACTGACATCTACCCTTTAGAGCTCATGGTGGTCCAGTTTGCCTTGATTCACTGATGGCGTGCAATCTAAAATGAGAGATTTTTCCTCTGCAGATAAATCCCATCAATGTGTGCACTCAGATTGGGATATGCAAATTCGGCTCTAGTGAGAAAAGGTTTGTGATGAACTCCCTTTGATGATGTATCTGTTGCTGACATTGCTGATTTCAGGTAAGATCAGTGATTTCCAATCAGGATGGTGTTTTGTATGCTGCAGATTGACTGGATTCTCATGTGGAAGAGTTTGTCTGCATGTTAAAACAGTGAGCCAGGTATTGCCAGTGTGCTCAACAAGGATGCATCTATCTCCAGTGGAGTTGGAAAAGCTGACCCAGCATGCACAGTCTGTGAGATGGCTGTCATCTGGGCACAAAATCAGTTGAGAGAGAACCGAACCAGGGAACAGATTGATTCCTACCTCAATCGGGTCGGTACACAAAACCCCCAAGACACTAGTGTAATTATGAGTTTGTAGAGGACTTTTAAGGTTTAGAATTCAATTGGTACTTTTGATGAGCATCAAGTGAGCATTTTCAAGTTGCATTTTGATCTTACAGTGATATGAAATGATTGTTGTTGTTATATCCGTTGTTCCATTTTGGGGTGCTCAGCTCTGCGAGAGACTGCCCAGTCCTAATGGAGAATCAGTGGTTGATTGTAACTTGCTTTCATCTATGCCAAATGTGGCCTTCACAATTGCTGACAAAACATTTGAGCTTACACCTGATGAGGTGAGTGACTCTTCGTGCTTTTACAGCTCTTCCCTCCCTTTGTGCACAAGTCATTCCCTGTCAATTGGGTGGATGACTTTCCTGTGGTCATTGTATTTACTCAGTTGAACAAGACTGATGTAAGGTGTAGTCCTTCCATTTGTGCACAGAGGTTGACAATAGTTATGACTGATGCATTGTGTATGTGTGTGTACCTTTCAGTATATTTTGAAGATTGGAGAAGGTCCCGAAACTCAGTGCATCAGTGGCTTCATTGGATTTGACATTCCTCCTCCAGCAGGGCCACTATGGTATTTTACCCACTCTTGTGCGACATTTGTGGAAATTCTTATCTGTGACAAAACAGTTTATTCTGGCCTCCTTCAACATTGGTTCTCTGAAAAAAAACTTGTTTGCAGATTTGTGGGAAGAGGAATTTTTAGCCATGGCACATTCATTGGTGTTCTTTATGTATGATGTTGTGTATGTTAGAACTTTGGATGATGGCATTGAAGAGCATATGTAATCTCTAGTTTTGTGTGACCTTACAGCTGACTAGTTTCAATGTCTGGTTTTGTATCTGTGTTTCCATACAGGATTCTAGGAGATGTATTCATGGGTGCTTACCATACTGTTTTTGACTTTGGAAATACGCAACTTGGTTTTGCAAAAGCCGCCTAAAACTGCTCAGCAATTTGTCCTCAACACCCAAAGTGGTCAGGATTTGTGAGGTGAAAAGGAAGATTCTGTAGTACTTAGGCTTGGCTTGCAGATTAGGTGTAAGTTGTATCTTCTGTAAAGCTTTTACAGGTATTGCAAGTTTTTTTGCAGAGGGCCAAATAAGAGCAGTTATACAACAAATTCAAAGCTGTTTTGCTGAGGCCCAAAATACACTTATACGACAGATACAAAGCTATGTTAGTTGATGATGATAGACTGGACCAATGGAACCACTTTGTAGAGAAAAAAATCAGAAAAAGATAAAAGTAGTCTGTTTATATGTGATCCTTTCAGACATTTTAGATGACTGTGGTGGATAGGTTCCAACACATGCAAACTAATTTTTTGCTATTTTTGTAAGCTTTGTAAATTCCATTTGTGTTTTATTGTTTCCTTGTTGCTATAGTGGCATGTAAAGCCATGCATTGTTTATTTTCATTGCCTTGCTGAACTAAAGAAAGCTTCAGTAAGTGGAAGGAGCCTCGTGCAATGAATTGATGATTGTGGGAGAAAATGAAGAGCTTTTGGGAGTGGATTTCACTCATTGGAGTGGTTTGCAGAAGAGTTCTCTTGTGGATTCCAGATGAATCAGCCACACTTCATGAGGGAACACAGTAGGGGAGTACTGGGCTCTTGGTTAAAGCTGGAGCAGCTGAAAGATTAGAGAACAAGAAAAGATCCAAAGAAGCCCAAGAAGAAATGAATACCAAAGGTGAGGTTGAAGGAAGAATTAAAAAAATTGGGCTGGTCACCAACAAAGCCACAGAAGCTTAGAAGTGTATCTGTGAAACCATTGACATCACACAAACATGCACATGGAGCCTATGTCTCCAAGGGCATGATAAGCATGATTTATACACAGCAGATGTAGAAACCAATCTACATCACAGTCAGAAATCAAATACTTGGGTTGTGATTTTCATGGTTCAGAAAATCACATGAAGAATTCAGTCTATTGTGTGCATTACTGTGCTTGGCTGTGGAAACAATGGTGTGAAAGTCCCAACACATATACAAGTGATAATCGAGATTCAAAGGCCAACTATAATTGCTCACTTTTTGCAAAGCTTGCTTCCAAAACATAAAGGAGCATGAAAGCAAATATACTGGTTGTGAACAGGAAGAAGCAATATGTAAAGGTAGAGAAAAGGGCAAATGATCATACACAAATCTGTGTTCTGAGTTTCCGTCACATTTCCAGAAGCAATCGGAAGACAACTTCTTCAAGATATTGACTAGGACTCTAGAAACAGAGCTAATAGAAAAAGTCAACAATATCATCGTACAAGCTGCAACAAGCTTGTTTTAGCTTGTGCCTGTACATGGAAGCATCTGAGTCTGAGGCATGCATAAACAGAGGGTAGTACCAAACAAGGGAACTTCCATTAACATCCATCTGAAGACTCTTATTGCCAAGGTTACTGTACAGAGGGGCAGAAAGAAATTTCCACAGACAAGATTGTGGACATGGGTCATTTACTGTGGCCAATAAAGTTACAACAGACAAACTGACAATGGCTTCCTTCAGCCTCTGTGCAGCTGAACTTATCCAGCCCTTGACCTCAGGTCTCAAATCATCCTACCAGCTTTCATATATACATTTCAAGCAGAACTTGTCTTTGCCTCATCTATCTGCCCTCCTACATTATTTGGCTTGTATGACAGAGAGACCCAATGCTACTCCCAATCAGCATCAAAATAACCTGCGTCTTTCATCTCTGAGTAATATGCATCCTCCATTTGCAAATCTTCCTCCCGCAGGAAGTCTGCCAAGAAGGTTGCATAGAGGAGAGGTGGGTAAAGAGCATAATAGAAAAAAGCAGCCAAGCCATAGACACAATACCCAAAATCAGCTCCAAATCCAAGAAGTGTACTTCCAAAGGCTTCCAAGCCATTAAGGATGAATAGAATCAGGACATAGTGATAAAAAGCTGGCCGTGCTGGTAATCGGTCCCGCCACCTGGTGTAAGGAAGGATAAGAATCACAAAGTAAACTGCTGTGAAGAAGAGATTATGCATCATCCAGAAGCCCCATTTGTTCCAGTCTCCGGCATCATCCTGTGTAATGAACAAAGGAATGGAGAGTCCAAAGATGTACACTGCATTCAACAAGGCATCAACCGCAGCAAAGAGGCCAGAGAAAAGGAGTGTGCGGAGCAATGCATCCCAGCCACTGATGAGATATCCTTGTGACAGAAACACCACAACACTAACCTCTAGCAGCACCATGCCAAACCTTGTAACCAGTGACATGACATTCCAGGCAGTCTCTTGGTCAGGTCCTCTTGTCTGCTGCATCTTCAAAAGAGTCCAGCAGATGTTCAGAATACAAATCACCCATAAAAATGTGTAGTAAGTGGTCATTATGTGTGAGCGACTCTGCATCAGCTTCCGCACACTGGATCGCAGTCTTGTGAGGAGAAACAGCAAGAAAAGCAATGCAGGCAAGGCCAGTACTAGGTCATACAAGACTTCCCTGAATCCTTGTGTTCCTGATGGCTTCATCATTCTCAAACACATTGGTGCATCTCTTGTCGGTTGGTCAGGAAAAACTCCTGGTGCTGGTGCTGGTGCCAGTATCATCGTCTCAATCTCCATCCCTAAAATCTTCGTTTCTAAATTCTTCCACACTTAATCTCAAACCCTAACGGCTCCAAGATTCCAACCCTTTGTGCCTGCCACTCTTAGAATTCCCTTTTGCTTCTTCCACAGGCAATCTCAAACCCTAGCCTTGCAAAGCATTCTCTTGCCTGGACTATCTAATTATTGAACCCTAGCCGGACTTGACACAATCGTTTGGAAGCATGAAAAAAGCTGCCTACTTTCTTCCCGTAACTTCCGATTCTTCTTGCCCAAAAAATTCCCAACAAAACTACTGCAATCCGAAACCCTAGCTTTTTGCAACGCTCCCTCAAAATACCGCTTCTTCCATTTCAAACTCCTCGTTCAAAATCCTTGCGCAGAACTCAAGGCTCCATATAATCAGCGACATCATGCAAGGAAAAGCAGGAATTAAAAAAAAAAAAACACAGTCTCAGTACATAGTTTCCGTGTACCAGATCTTCAAACCCTAAGCTTCCCACAAATTGAAACTGCTTCCTAATCTCCTCTTACTCCACGTAGCACGTCCATGCAACCCCACAGGTCCCCTTTCTCTTCTCTTCTGCAACTCCTGCTTGCAAAACTCGATCACAAAGAGAGCCCAGATCCGCCACGAAAGAAAAATCGCTCCGATCGACACCACGAAGCCTTGGAACGCAGCAACCACACACCAACACATAAAGACAGCTTCCCTAGTATACAAGGAAAGAGAAAAGCTCAAAGCCCTTCTTCACACGTGGGAAAGAGTAGGGGGATTGATAGGTGGTACCTACTGGGGTTCGAACCCACAACTAATCAGCGCCACAAACCTACTATAGTAACCTAACCTAGTAGTGGGCCCTACTGACAACAAAAGCTTACCTATGAGAGTGTTTTCTTTTTAGGTGAATTTTGGCACCAGGCTGACCCCCCCCCC
>Ga0116231_10003802_pt1 | contig 30990 bp, 17 predicted proteins | sample S1TSphgellanicum_2_FD_89695 | JGI IMG/M metagenome (GOLD analysis project Ga0116231, IMG submission 89695) | Host-associated microbial communities from peat moss isolated from Minnesota, USA - S1T2_Fd - Sphagnum magellanicum MG | ecosystem: Host-associated > Plants > Peat moss > Unclassified... | reverse complement strand
GGGGGGGGGTTGAGTTTTGAGGGTTGAATTCAAGGATGCTAAGACCACATCTCCAAGTTGGCATACAATTGCATGAGATATGAAAATGCGAAACCAATTGTCACAAAAAAATGATACTAATCCATTAATGTAGTTCAATTTTAGAGCTTAAAACTATATTATTTCTGCTTAATTTGGCCTTGTCAAAGCTTTTTAACAATTTCAAAAAATATATAAATATATAAATTCATTTTTTTCATTGTTTTTGATGATGTTTAGCATTATAGAACTTAAGCATGAGGTTACCTATAACCTATTATGAACTACCCTAGAGCCAAGACCTATTTCCGCTTGAATTGAAAATTTAAAAAACAACAAAACCGAAACCTACCATCACATTAAAAAGTTGGATTTAGAATCAAGTCCCAATTTATTGAAAAAAGAACCTAACTAGAACCAAAACTAGTCTCAAGAACATTTTCCAAAACCAACACTGGAGGTTCTTCTTAAAACTTAAGAGTTGCACAACACTAGTTGGTGCAATCAGTTTCTTGAGTGAAAAGCCTCTTAAAAGTTAGAGGTTATATCAACTTGGGCATTGATAAAATTGGTCTTAGAGACCTTGAAATTTAGTCTTATGGTAGAATGTTTATGAGCAACTCATGAAAAGTAAGGAGTTTCATTGTTCATTATGGTACCATTCTAGTGTCGGCTCTTGATTCACGCAAGGGCTAAAAGAGGCCAGGAAGATATTCGTAATTAAGTTACTAGCAAGTTGCGATTTAAGATGAATAGTTGTGAATTAGGTGTATTTTATTCTTCAAACTTGACTCTTCTTATTTTCTTACACACATTTCCTTAAGTTATTCAAGGCAAACCTAGTACAAGATACTTATTGTGGGCAATATTTGAAATGTGGCACAATAGTGGGTGTCACAAAAGTTTTTTTATGGAGAAGTGATCACAAATTTGTTGGAGCAATTTGTTATATCTTGACTATTTGAACAATGTGTAGAAACATGTTCATCTTTTATATTTTTTAAATTGTTGGCCAACTTTCATTCAACAATATATATATTTTTGAATGGCAAATCTGCTACATGGCAAAAAAATTGTTAAAAAAAAGGTTACATTCATACATATCATTTTTGAGAAATGAATGTTGAAGCATTAAACTTTGAATTTTTTTATAAATACATATTTTGGTGATAAGATCATGAAATTGATTATGATTAGTTCAAAATAAGGATATCATGTAACGTCTTGATTGAGGATTAAGGGATCCATAATTGGCTATGTTCTAATAGCCAAAAATTATTTCACCCCATTGTATTCACCTAGACGCAAATCTATTATCAGCTTGCCAGTTTAGTAATTCTTAAGGTGAGGACAAGAGACAAGACCCAAGACCCAATTGTCTTTTTATCACACGAGCTTTTGAGGAGATTAATATTCCCACTATTCCAACAACATTTAGTTATTAGGTTTGAAGCTTTCTAATAAGAGATTATAGGGCCCAGAGACTTGAAGCATCTAAGTATTAGGGCAATAGCTCTAGCCATTACATCCCCACAAGGTAGTATGTGACTTATAGCCAAATCATGATCATTTTATTGTTCATTGAAAAAGCAATATCTAGGGTTGTCATTTTGATTGAATATGTTTTTTATTTTGTGCATCTATAGTTTGTAATTAGTTTGGACGTTTGAACTAATGTTGGGATGATAATTGGAAATGGCACATGTCAATTGATGGTTCTCATATATATAAAGCTTGGGCTCCACATTGCTATGCATTACCAATGACAATGAAATGACAAAAAAAAGAAGGGGATTACATTTTGAAAACATTGTTATTTTCATATATATATATATAGGATTCAAATTGTACAAAATATCGCCCAATTATCATCCAAGGGGAGATTTAATCAACCACCCATGTTTTTAATTCATTAAAATTTTGGAAGCAATTAGGGTGGATTAACATTAAATCAGCTAAGCAAGCGGGGATTAGATCCTTGAATTAAGTATTTAAAGGAGAAATTTTTATTGAAAATTAGTTATATTTCAAAGAAAATAAATGTTAATCTCTAGAAATAATCTCAACATATTCAAATGAAATAACACATATTTACATTTGTATGAAATTAAAAAGACATAATGATTCAAAAAATAAATTGAAAAAAAACAAAAATCCCAAAAGATGTTGAAAAAAATAAAAGGATTTGTTTCTCTTTCGATATTTTAGGGTCCATAAGGCTATTTTGAAACAATACAACTTGTAAAATTAAAATTTTCAATTTGGAATCGATCTCTAATAAATTCGCTGTTTGGAATTGTCTTTTTGTATGAATACAACTATAGCCCATCCCACCTAAACCAAGCTTCGATGAAATCATCATCACTAGAATTAATATCATTTTAAAAAATTAAAAATTAAAAAACCTTTTGCAAAACTACTAGTTATTTGCCAATTATTCATGAAAAATATTGATTCTTTGAAGGTTTTTGAAAAAAAATGGAATTTGAAGTTCTTTAAATGTAAGAAAAATTAAAACCAATTTTTTTTATTTTCAAAACTATAACTAGAGGTAATAAAAGAAGTCAAAGTTGAAGTTTAACAAAGTAGATATAAGGTGCAAAAATGGCACCAAACCTTAATTGATTATCAAGGTGGTTCTTTCATCTCATAACCCCTATTTCAAAAAGTAAAAAAATTGGCTATAATGTATTATAGGTAACTATCATTCTTTGAAAAAACAAAAAATAATGAAGTAATTCGCCATTTCTTTTATGGAAACCAAATTGGCTCTTTGAATTTTGGAACTAACCCAAACTAGAGGTTTTTCGATTTTAACATTTATTTTCCTTTCTTGAAATTAGCAATTCTTCGGTTTACAAAATAAAAAACCTCATGTTAATGACAAAATTAAATACATGCACAACATTGATGTTCACCCACAACATTGGGAAATTTTGGTGCATAATTGCACTTGTTCAATCTCAAAGTTTGGTAAATAGTTGCAACAAACATTCTACAAGCCTTCCCACATGTAGTTTTAGATTATTTTAAACCATGGTGCATAGGAGCTTAAATAGGTTGCATTTAAATGGAATCTTTTAAGGCAAGCAAACTAGGAAAATTGTTGCCCTGTCATCATCTTTGGCACCAACAATGACAAACGCCATTACACATGGGAAAATGCCACGTCATGATTTATTTGTACATGTTGGTGACATGTCTTTTGAAGTACTTTAATGAAAGTAGGGTGTGAATACTCTATATTTTAATTGTTTGGGGGTGTTGGCACTAAGTGTGTGCACTTGGGTGCAAGACCTTCACACCTTGTATAAATGGATTGCTTATTTTGAAGAATGGAATATAAATGTCCAATTTCGAAATCATTAAATTTTATTTTAAAAATCATCTTAATACATTTCACAGTTTGCAATGAATTTCAACTCTAATAAATAGTCATGTCAAACTATTTGAATCTTATATGATTAATCTTATACTAGGACTGTAGGTAGTTTATAAATAGCTAGGTAGGCATTTAAGTAATAGGTTAAGTAGGTTAGGTAGGGTAGTATAGGCTAGGTACTTATTACCTACCTACCTATAAATTTACATATATAGGTAAGATAGGTAGGTAGCCTAACCTACTTACCTACCCACCAAGTCAACTAAAACCTAATCTACTTCAATTTAGTTAATAATTTACTAACTATGGGTATATTACTTGCCTACTTAACCTAGATATGTACTAATTATTACATGTTATATTAACTACCTACCTACATAGATAGGTAGGTACGTATTTATATATGATTTTTATATTTGATTTCATAAGTTATATATCCTATTCTAAGTTGGCCTTGACTAGTCCATGTAAACATTAAGCGAGATAATTAATTTTTGCAATTTGTAATTGAGGACCTTCCATGGTTTTCCATGTAGATTGCATGCAAATCAAATGCATCATTTGTGATTCTTTTTTGACTTGCTTCACATGCTATGACACTTTGGTACTCAAGGATTCCCTTAGAAAATGTTCTCTTCCTTTGAGGAAAAAGTGAGTCGAGTATCATGATTTACTGATTCCACCCAAAAAAAAGGACACTAAAGTGGGTCAAGTACAATGATTCGTCAATTCCACACCCAAAAAAAGGACGCACATGTAAATTGTCCTTATTGCATGTGAATTTATATTTTGAAAAAAGGAAGAACACGTGTTATATTAAGTTGATAGAGCTCTCAAACACCTAGTTCCATCTTCAACTTTTTCATGTCATGTCATATGATGCAAATGTAAATCTTACACGATAAACATTATACAACACTTGAAAATATAAAAGTGACCCAATTATAAAGTCTTATGTTTGGGAAATGCATTTAAATAAAAGGCTCAAAAGGGGAGTGGAAAGGGGAAATTTCTATGTGACAAAACATAACAAGCAAAACATAGAAATTAAATTTTTAATTTTAAAAAAAAAACCTTCTTTAATAGTAGGATTACATAATAGCACATAAATATGAACATATAATGACAGTCATAAAATCAATGTCTACAATAAAAATTAAATTATGACAACATGAAATGTGCATCTAGAAGTTTTAAGGGTCAATTTATGGAACACATGTGACTAAAAACTAATAGTTTGAGATTGGCGGAGTTGCTTTTGTTTAGTTGTAGAATAAGCCTCCACTACAAGCTTCCCTTGGTATTTTCCTTTTGAATTTAACGATCCATTCAAATTCTATTATATAGTGTTAAACTAATAAATTATTGTACCATAATGAAGTCCATGTAATAATGTCCATATAAAGAACTATGGAAATAAAAGATTTCATAAATATGAAAATGGGGAATTGTTTTGAAAACATTAAAAAAAAATTTAACATTGAAAACATTATGAAAATATGGTTTAATTTTGGCCATTTGAAAGTCCTAAATTGGACATTGGCTACAACTTTTCAGAAAAGAACTACACATAAAAGTTTCAATGTAGTCACAATCCAATGAACCAGAAAGGGCTTCGAATCGCAAAGAAAAACAATCAAAATTGGATAAATATTTATGTTTTTCCATTTAAAGTCATGGGAATCATGGTAAGTTTTATTTTTTCATTCATATGAATGTTAAGGAACTCAAACCAAAAATTCATTTGATGAAATTTTAAGTTTTAAGTTTTGATTTATGACCTTTAAAAGTGAACAGGAACATGTCGAACATGAGTCAATTTTGCAAAGGAGTATCAAAAGGACTCATATAATAAATTACATTTGATGGGGAAAAAGTTAAGAGGATAAAGACCTATTAACCACATTAAAAAAATATTCATACCCTAAGATATATGGAATTATAAAACTTCAAAAATTCAAAGAACTTTCCAAAATTTATCCAGAATTTTAGAATTTCAAAAGTCTTTTGCCACACATAAATGGGGTTAAATGTACATGATGTGTTAAGAAAAATTCTAGTTTATCATACAAGAAAACATAAAAATGTAAAAAAAAAAGAAAAAAGGTTATGATTTGAAATTATTATCATTTTTAAAGACAAAACATTAAATTTATAAGGAATCATAACACTTTCAAAAATTCATATTTATTCAAAAATGATGAAGAAAAAAACATGTCATGTACTTAGACAACTATAAGCATTTAGTATAACAAGTTACAAAAAATCATTTCCAAAATTCATTCACATGAAAAAAAAATTTGGGCAAATAGGACATGCAATCTTTTTTTATAATAATCTTGTTGGCTCATTGTATCTTGTTTGCACCTATTTATTATTTGAGGCTACATCACCATACTAAGTCATTATAGATAATTCATAATTACCTTCTCAGATTGAACTACCATTCCAATTAGGTGCCCAATCCATATTTTTGCACTTCAAAAGTCCACTTATAAAAGTGTATGTACTTTTGTCAATAGATAAAATTACAGGTAAAATCTACAATCAAGTTATTAATCTATAGCCAAGTCCCAATTTTTTTAATTAATTATTTTTTGTTAGGAGACATTGAAAAAATATGGGTATTGCAAAAACCAAAAAGTTGTCACAAAATGAGTTGGATTCAACCATGCACTCACATATTTTCATGATATAAAATGCCAAGCAATAGGTATTAGGAGCATGGGACAAAGAAATGTATCATTTCATGAAAAACATGGGAATAAAACAAAACCTTGGCTTGAGGAACATTAGGGAACATGGAAAATAGTGTTCTGACAGTTAAATCCAGAAAATGTGCTTATATTTAAATTATCTATATATGTTTACACCTTATATTTTTAACTTGCAACAAAATGAAAAAGAGATGTGTGTGTGTGTGCATGAACATAATGTGTCAATATAATATGTCCTTGTCAAAATGTGCCAAAGTCTTTCATCTATTGATTTATTTTTCCAATAACCTTTAGATGTACTAAACATTGGTGGAATTCTACATCAAATCTAAATATTACTCACACAACATCCATCCTATTAGTCCACACATTTTTTACTAAGTAATATGCTAACATTTATCAAAATGCGATTGTCTTCATCCTTTGTAGTTTCATGTCCATAACATAAAATTGAAAAACAAATTTTAATGTCCAAACTTGAAAATCACATTATTTGTTGAACCTTCAAGGTAACCATGTTAGATTTGAAAGTCTTCCTTTCAATTGTTTCATATGAAAAAAAACTAAATGGCAATTGATGATATATGATGGTAAGGAAAATAATCATGATCTTGGATTACCATGATAAGAGAGCAAGGTGTGATTGAAATAGTCTTTGCCCTTGAGGTGGACCTCCTTTCCCAACTTGGACACTTTCTCACCATTATAATGAAATTGATTTCATTATTTTTGTTTTCAAGGTTTTATAATGGGGTAGATTCAAAATTGGATTACACAAAATGACCGTCTTAACTAGACATATGTAATTTCCAAGTATTGCAAGGACTCAAAAATTTACTAATTTGTACTAGATCTAATGTGTTTATTGAAGAATACATTTTTAAAAAATTAATGATATAAGAAAATCAAGTATCTAACTAGGTAATGAAATATAAAAGTTCATAAATGTAACATGCCACAAATTTGACTTTAGGGACATGAAAGGACTAGCAATTAAAACAAATGAATTTTTGATCTTCTAGATTCATATAATGTATGAAGGTCATATTTACTTATGAAATCTACTAGAATAATATGTGGGCCAATATTTACACCAAAGGACTCCAAAAAGCTATGACTTTTTAAAGGAATATTGGCCACAAGGTTAAGGACTACTAATTTAGTCATTTGATGGTTTTGAAGGGCACAAATAATTTGGCGTCAACAAAGCTAAAGCCCATAATGAAAACCATGTAAAATATCCTACTTTCTAGAAATGAAAAGTTTACTTTAAGAAAGTCTTAAGAATATTTTTTTTGGACTTTTTGCATGTCCTAAAGATAAAGTCTTTGGACTTTTTGCATGTCCTAAAAGTTGTTCATAATGTAAGGTAATCCGGCCTTGAATGAATGTACCCAATGCCCATGTGCCCCTTTTCTTTTCAGTGGTTTGTTTACACAATGATGTCCTCTATAATAGGTACATAAATAAAAAATAGCACGACCTCATGACAAATAAAATAACCCACAACTAAAACGTGCCTAGGAATCCTAACTAATAGGTTGTACATATATTGGTTTCATGATGCAATTCAAAGTTATGTACATAATTTTATAATCTTCCATCCAAGAGACCCAACTTCCATTTTCATTGTGTTTATTTTGTAGTTCTCTAAACCAATTGAGAAGCAAAAACACTGCACAGATATATAGTTTTCACTTGCACCGAACAAAAGGTTTCCATTTTCCTTGTGTATAGCTTGTAGTTCTTTAAAACATTTGAGAAAGCAAAAACCTTTGTGACACATGGAAAATATTGTTTGGATATGGGCCAAATTAATTACACCCACTCAAGGGTTGATGGTTGTACTTATAGCAATTGCAACCTTGGTCATCTTGGATTTCATTTTCAAGAATTTTTTTTGTCACATGAAACTAAAAACAGCACCACGCCCTTTCCCCTTGTGGCCAGTGTTGGGTAATCTTCCATTGATTGGAAATCTCCCATATCTATCTTTTTACAAACTTTCACAAAAGTATGGTGATGTTATGGAGCTCAAGCTTGGGTCTATTTCTGTAGTGGTGATTTCATCTCCAAATCATGCAAAAGAGGTTTTACAAATACATGATCTATTGTTTGCTACACGACCTAGAAGTGTGGTTACTGATATGCTCACTTATGGTCGAAAGGATGTTGCATGGGCACCTTATGGGGATGATTGGCGAAAGTTATGTGCATCAGAATTATTGATTACAAAAAAGTTACAAGCCTTCAAGAAAATTCGAGATGATGAATTTTCATACACAATGCATGAAATTTTTGAGCATTGCAAGGTTTGAACTCGTGACTTTATATTTTTCATCCCATTTCAAGGTTGTGACACAAATTTGAAAAAGTTCATATAGCTTTGTGAATTCTAAGGAATACAATTAAACCTAAGAAAACATGTTGTTTATTAATTTGAACATACACAACAAGGGAAAGTGATAGCTTTTTAAAACTTGGGAAAAACCAAACATAATTTTATTGTGATGTTGATAACTTGCAGGATGCAAAACCAATCAACATGCAAGCATTATTACACAAAACCATCTTGAATATCATCACACAAATGTTGTTTAGCAAAAGATATTTTAGTGAAGATGATTTCTACAACAAAAAGGGCAAAGAGTTCAATGACGTCATGGCCAATTTTATGCATATAGCGGGTATTTTCAACATTAGTGATTACATTCCATATTTGAAACCGTTTGATCTCCAAGGTGTTCTACCTCAAGCAAAACACATTTTTATGGAATTTGATCAATTTTTTGACAAGATAATCCATGAGCATTTAAATGAGCAACAAGCAGATAAACCAAAAGACATTGTTGATGTGTTGTTATCTCTTCCTGCAATAGAGGATTTTGGTGATAGACTTGACGATAACAGGATCAAGGCCATCCTCCATGTAATGTTTACTCTACCTCATGTAGATTGCAATTTTAATCCTTTTAAAGGAAACTCGTGCATATTAACAAATGGAATTTTATATTCATATTTTTATAAATATGAAAATATGCCCACTGTTCCCCCCCTCCCCACACAACCTTCTATTTTTTCTCAAGGTCTAACAAAAAGATAAAAATAAATTAAAAACAATTTTGTTATTGTGATATAAGATGTGTGCGTGTAAGGTCCATTGGACATGATGGTGAAAAACGGTGACATGACATCATAATACCTACAAAGTTACAAAAGATATCATTATAATTTTACATAAGTTGCATTTTGCATACATTATAAGTTACAAAATAATAATTTTTCGTTAAGTCCTCCATTGCTAAAAAGTTCCAAAATCTATCCCAAATTTGTAGTCTTAGTTACAAAGTAATATTTTGTTAGTTGCATAATAGTCCATTTTAAATGGCAAATAGTTTCAAGTTAGTACAATGAATGTTTTTTTACGTTACAACCTAGTTGCTTTACAATTCTAACATTCCAATATTCATAATGTTGATGAATAATTATTCACACAAGTGCACTTCACAACATCATGGTACATTTATTTCCTACTAATCCAAAATTATACATGACCCATGTAAGTGCCATGTTGGAATTGACCCAACTTTTCTTGCCAATTTGACATGGCCTATAACTTTTAGCTTAAACACTTAGTTGTGATCAAGTTGCAAAACTTTCTTTTCATCGAACACTAGTGAATTCATCTAATATCAACATGTCTCCTAGTTCACAATGATAAAACTATATAGGATAAATAATGGTTGTCATTCCACAAAAGATATATGGTAAGAATTTCAATTCATTGAAACTTACTTTTCTAATTGGCCATAAGTTAGGAATGGTTTGATAATGGCATTTTTGATGCTTGTTGGTAAGGCCATGTTCCCAATCACAACTATCATCCAAATTACATGGCTTTTTGGAAATGAGAATAATGTTTTTTGTTGAAGTACTCAAGGTAACAATCTTATCTTTCATAACAATTGTCAAAACATTATTGCCCCAATCATGATAAACTTTAACTTGCTTTAACCAAGGTCTTCCCAATAGCATAAATTAAGTTTTTTGTAGATCCTCCATCTATAATATTGTTATAATGCTTTTATAAGTACGTCCTCCTAATTCATCTTCAATTTGCACATTAATCTAATTACTTGCACCTTCCTTTGGTTAGCCATTTATACCATGAAAGGAACTTAGTAAACTCTTTTTTAAGAATTTGAAATTTTGAATGAGTGGTTTTAATTAAAAAATTATCGATGCACTTTTGGCGATAATACAAACATTGAAGCATAAAACATATATCTAATGAAATTAAATTTTCTTTTTTTTTGCTACGTGCCCCAAAAATCACTCAAATTTGGTGAAAGGTTCATGTTTACTTCAACAATAATTAATGAGAGATACATAATGAGAGAAGTATTGCAAAATGACCTACATACAAAAGGCTACAACAAGTGTTTTCTAAAGATTTAATGGACATCCTCGAGTCCTTATTCCTCTCTCAGATGTAGTTAGTTGAATTGTCTTTTGTAAGGCACAACATATGACCTTAATCCTAGGATACAAGTTACAACATAAGAATCATGGATTCCAAAATGAAGCATATGACCAATGAGAATTGCAAATTCAAAATATTGAACATAGGACCCAAATGACCACTTCATTTTTGGAACATATGACCATTGACCACATGTTTAAAACATATGACCATTACATTTCAAGAAGTTATAACAAATCACATTTTCGAGAATCATGATCAGAATTGAACATATGACCTAAATCAGACTCATAGATTGCACATATGACAAAATCATCATGTTGTGGCCTGATGCCCATAATCCATATTCCAAAAATCTAAAGAAGTTGGAACAAGAAATCAAGATACCACAGACCAAGGAACATAAAGAGGAAAAAAACTAGAAATTTGCAAAGGAGAAATGAATCACCCATAACAAGGTCCAGTAGACACTAGACTATAGTAAGGGTACAAACTCTAAGCACAAAACTTGTCAAAATTGGGATTGAAACATAACTTGAAGGATTGAACTAGTGAGCACAACAACAAATGGAAAAAAAAAAAAGCAAACATATTTAAACATGACAAGAGGTCAAACAAAAAATGACACAAACAAAAAAATCACCAAAACAACCATGAAAGAACCATTCAACTTTTAGCTTTTATAGCCTTAAGCTCAATTCTAGGCTACTTCTCATATCGAGAATGGAATAAAAGTCAGAAGACCACACTAAACTTTTGTTTTCCTAATTTTCATTAGCTTCCAATCATCAAAAGATGCATCATACGAAATGTTTTATAAGGTGTAAAAATTTTACGATTACATGCCAACCACTACTAGAAGGTGTTCATTGAGTTTGTTACATAGCTTTGATTTCGTAAAGGACAATGTTCAAAAGGTATGTTCGTCCTCCACATTCCCTAACACTTGAACTATAGCAAATTCTACGAGCTTGAAATATTATGAAATAAAGCTTTGTAGATTCTTGGAAGTTGATAGTGTCCGCCATAAACGAGTGAATGCATTCAATAAGATCGGTGGTTCCATGGCACAAGAAATGTTTGTTTTCAAGGGGTATTTGAAGGTGTTGCATTGTAGCTCAAGATGTGTGATGATGAAATTTTCAACTTTCGCTCATAATAATAATGTGTTTTTAGCAATGTGAAATTCCTCTCAAAGAAAATTCCAACATCAACTTGAAGCCAATGTTGGGGATACATTACCCCCATAGCATCCATCAAATAATTTGTTGGGAATGGGTTCATCAACTTTTTTGTTAGAAAATCTACAACCATGAATCCTAAATCCACTAAATGTGAAACATAAAAAGAGTCCCAACAAATGAAAATGGCAATTGCACACATGTGCACAAAACTTTGACATTTTCAACAATCTTTTTGAAAACCTTCAAGTAACCTTGTTAGCTCTCCAAATTATAGACCTAGGATGGGTTACATAGAATTCATTCTCACCAGATTGGAAGACCGAATATTCAACATTAATAGTGTTAAGATCTAGTTTAGATGCAATCCATCGTAAATAAATAATATCATGCTTGTAAGACAACACATCCTTGAAATCTTTGAATGCATCAGATACAAAACATGTCATTGGATCATTGTAAAGTTCATAGAGTTTAGCTTAACAAACTTTGATTGCAACAATATATTAATCACAAACAAAGATGTCCCTTTGTTGTGAAAATTTGATTAAACCATCGATAGTTTCCAATAAGGGCAATAATCCTGCAAGGGCAAGGAGGACAATAAGTTCAAACAATAAGTCGAAATTGGTTTCTGCAATCTAGAGTTCAACATGATCTTCATCCATCTTGGCCAACAAAGTCCTATATTCAAATAAGACCCTCTTGGATGGGGACAACATATTGATCCATTGGGTTTTTATGTTATTGAAAATTTTTTTTCCCTTTGTTTACATCAGTTGAACCCTCTTCATGAATTCTATGTATCTTTTGGGATTGTGAGAGAAGAATGGGAAAGGGTTTGAACCATAAGATTAGTGTGATGGCTCATGCGGTGGATCCCTTCCATATGAGGTGAAAAGTCTTATTTGATATGTTTTGTGACATCATTTTTCACTCCCTACCAATAATGACATCAAATGACAACCACAATAAAGAAAAAAATAATGGGTTATATAAGAATCAAAAAAATTTACAAAACTTAAATATAAAATCCAACAACAACAAAAAACTTCAAACCTTAAAAACAAAAGTGAATGAAAACAGAAACAATGAAAACTTGTAAACTTAACTTGAAAGACATTCATGCCATTTACTCCAAATGATAATAACTTCACAACAATGTCAGATTTAGATAAACCATCATCATTCATAAATGCATCCATTATAACGTTTGTTTATTTTTTTGCATTTCTACCTTTAGTAATGCATTCTAGAAATATCATAATTAATGATCAAACCCAATCTTTAATAATGTATGTTTGAATTGACACCCAAAATTGATTGTCAATTATTGTCACTTCATCACAACTAAGTGCACGATATTGAAAAGCAACAAAAACCTCTTTTGCCTTTGACTTCACCTACTTGTGCATAAAATCTGCGACTACTAAACCAATTGTGTCCAACCAATGTTTTTTAGCCAACAAAGGGACACCTAAGAAACAAAAAAAAGGCGTAAAAACCTCATACTCCAACAAAGGTTATCCTTGTTGAAAAAGATGAAATATTGTGGCAAATTATTGTCATTTTCTACCCCTTTCACCTTTCAACCCAGCTTGTACTTGCTCAATTATTGTGCAATGACTCCTACTCATGTATATTGTTGCATTTTTCAAGTGTTGACACCTCTTGTTGACAAACCAATCATCTTTTTTCACCCCCAAATGTGGAAGATCCTTGGTAGCCTTTCTCTTACCTGCATGTTTCTTAAGGGTATTTGATTCGGGGCCTAAAATGAGGTCATTTCCAGCTACTACAAAGCAGATAACACATTTGACATTGTGGACCTCCCCATTCTTTTCCCTAAGCATTTATATCCAAGGAAATAACGCCCATGAATCTGAGCACTTTCTAAACGGTTCATAATTATTTTTACTTTTTTTATAAAAGCTTTTCTTCATTCTCATCACCCACATTGATGATTTTTAACACATCAAGTGTTGGGGCTACAAATGTTGGTAATTCACTAAGGAAATTCAAAGTAACTACAAGATTGTTAGGTCCACACATGGACAAGGAGTCTACTTGAATGTTGTTTGCTTGTGAGGACAACATTGGTTTGGTTTGATTTAAAAAGGGGATGAACAAGGGGCTTGTATCAACATATTTTTTGTTGAATTGAAAGTAGTGCTCCAATGACACAATTTCACAATGCAAAGAACAATAGCCAACAAAAAGGAAATTTTAAATTGACATCCATCCCTCGAGGATAAACAAAACAAAAAACAAAATAAAACATAAAGCAATGTTCGAACAAAAAAAAATGCACACATAAAGAAAAGATGCAAAGCAAGAAACAAGCAACTAAAATGGTTGTGAAGGGAAGGAAATCATAACTTCTTATTCCAATTTCGGAAATTCATCACATGTCCACTATTACAAAAGTGGGGTGCGATTCACTAGTCAAAATCATTATGGGACCTTAAAAGTGAAATAAATTTATTGAATTTTAGTGATTTCATCCTGATTAAAGTTATTTCATTATAATATCATTATGTAAACATCGTGTTTCACTACTAGTTGACATAATTCACTATTATAATTTACTGTAGTAAATAATTTTATTTTGATGTTGTTTTAAATATCCTATATATGCTACTTTATGATATATTTTATATTATTTTAAGTTATTTCAATTATTTTAACTTATACCCTTATGTTATTATAAGTTATTATGGGTTATTATAAATTGTTATACCCTAAACTATTATACGTTATTCTACCTTAAGGTATTTTAACTAATTTATTATAGGTTTTTAAGTTATTTTAAATTAAATTATTCAACTAACCTTAGGCTATACCTTAGGTTATTTTATTTTAAGTTAATACATGTTATTTTAGGTTATAATTTAGGTTATTCAAGGTCATTTTACTTTATGTTATTATAATTTTTTTATCATAAGTATAATAATTTTAAATAATCTAAAATAAAATATAATGACCTAAGGTAAAATATCTTAAAATAGCCAATAATAACTTATGAAAAATAATTTAAAATAACTTATGATAGAATAATTATTAATAGCCTATGATAATATAATCTAGAACATCCAATAATAACTTATAATAGAATAATCACCAATAGTCATAATATAACATAAAATAACCAACAATAATTTATAATACAATAGCCACCAATAGTTGTATTATAACCTAAAATAACCACTAACATCCATCAATAAAAAAACCACTAATAGCCACAATAAAAAAACCACTAATAGCCACAATAGAATAGCCACCAATAGTCATTAATAAAATAACCACTAACAACCACCAATAAAATAATTACCAATAGTCATTGATAAAATAACCAGTAATAGTCATCAATAGAATAACCATCAATAGCCGCCAATAAAATAACCACCAACGGTTTACAATAGAATAGCCACCAATAACCATTAATATAATATTCACCAATAGCCACTAATATAATAACCATTAATAAATCCAATAACCATTAATAGAATATTCACCAATAACCACTAATATAATAACCATAAATAAATCCAATATCCATTAATAGAATATCCACCAATAGCCACTAATATAATAATCATTAATAAATTCCAATATCCACCAATAAAATAATTACTAATAGCCATTAATAGAATAACCACTAATAACCAATGATAGAATAACCATTAATAACCACTAATATTACCAATAACCATTAATAGAATAGTCATTAATAGCCACCAATAGCCCCGATTAAAAAATAACCAATAGCCACCAATAACCCCAATAAAAAAAATTAATAATCACCATTAAAATAGCCACCAATAGCCACCAATAGCCCCAATAAAACAACAACCAATGGCCGTTAATAAAATAGTCACCAATAGTCACCAATAGCCCCCATAAAAAAACAACCAATAACCATTAATAACTACCAATAGGCCCCATTAAAAAAAATCAATAGCCACCAATAGAATAGCCATTAATAGCCACTAATAGCCACCAATATCCCCAATAAAAAAATAACCAATAGCTAGAATAACCATTAATAGCCACCGATAACCCCAATAAAAAAACAACAAATAGCCACGAATATCTTCAATAAAAAAATAACCAATAGCTATCAATAGAATAACCATTGATAGCCACCGATAACCTTAATAAAAAAATAACAAATAGCCACCAATAGAATAGCCATTAATAGCCAACAATATTATAACTACCAATAACCACCAATAGAATAGCCATTAATAACCACTAATAGCCCTAATAAAAAAATAACCAATAGCCACCAATAACCCTAATAAAAAAAACCAATAGCCACCAATAAAATAACCATTAATAGCCACCAATAACCCTAATAAAAAAAACCAATAGCCACCAATAGAATAATCATTAATAGCCACTAATAACCCTAATAAAAAAACCAATAGCCACCAATAGAATAATCATTAATAGCCATTAATATTATAACTAATAATAGCCCTTAATAGAATAGCCATTAATAGCCACCAATAACCACAATAAAAAATAACCAATATCTACCAATATAATAGCCATTAATAACTACTAATAACCCCAATAAATAAAAACCAATAGTTGCCAATAGACTAGCCATTAATCACCACCAATAATGCCAATAAAAAAAACAACTAATAATCGCCAATAGAATAGCCATTAATAGCCACCAATAATGCCAATAAAAAAAAACCAATAGCCGCCAATAGAATAGTCATTAATAGCCACCAATAATGCCAATAAAAAAACAACCAATAGTCGCCAAAAGAATAGCCATTAATAGCCACCAATATCCCCAATAAAAAAATAATCAATAACCATAATAACCATATATAAGAATTGCTTAAAATTGCCAAAAATAATATAGGGTGAAATAATGTATAATAGACAAAAATAACTTAAGGTGAAATAACTTACAACAGCCTAGAATTGCTAATAATGACATAAGGTGAAATAACCTTCAATAGCCAAAAGTAACCAACAATAGCTTCACATAGTTGAAAATAACCAAAAGTAACATAAAATAACCAAAAGTAGTTTAGGGTGAAATAGCCAAAAATATTGAAAATAATCATAAATAACTATAAATAATGTTGGGTGAAATAATTTATATTAATGAAAAATAATTCTATAATAGTTAAAAGTAGCCTAACATATGTAGTACTATTATGTTAGCAAAAAAAATCCATTTATTAAACTTTTTTTTTCCAAAAAAATGGTCATTGAAATGGTATTAAATAGTGATATTCAAAATTCCTTTTGTTCAAATGACTTTACACTTTCAAAAGGAAATAAATGTAATTATGAGCATTATTGAAAAAAATTTAAAAGTAATTTTTTAAAATGTCTAAATTCACTCAAAATTTAATGAAACCCAAAGTGAATTAAGACACATTTTATTGTAGTGGTCGCCCACAAAACTCCAAGCCTCCAATGTGACAAATGCAACCATCTTGTGCATTCAGTACTCTACGACTAAAGTGTGATCACTACAAGTCACAATGTGTACATTCTTTTCAAACCCTAATCCCCAACCACCCTTTTGCATCATGCCTCTTGAATGCAAGTTCCAACTTTTGACCATAACTCACAATGGCGCTAAACAAGAAACTGGCACCACAATGAAAATTTGTTGTGGATTGATTTCAACCTACAACTTACAATTACAACTTACAAGTTATAAATAATGATTATAGCGATGAAATTTTGAAAGCAAGAAAAGCTTATGGCGATGAAAAGAAAAAATGTGAAACACTTATCTTGGCAAATGGAACAAATAGATGGACAATGATGGAAAAATTTCCCAAATTTGACAATACAAGTCATGCAACCTTGGCAATGGAGAGAAAGGTCTTAAAGCACTTCATGGGAAAGGAGTGGCGAAATGTTGATTATGCTTAATTGTTTTTATTGTACTATTGGCTATCAGAAGCCCTAAAATGGATGCAACTTTGCAATTTTATTTTATTTATGATTTTATTTTCTTTAATGGATTTTGCAAGGCCTTGGGGGCTTGTCACTTTTAAGTGGCTATAGTTTGTCATTATAAAAAAGGATGGAGTTTATTGAGGTTTCCTCAATCCTAGTTTCCTTTTTAAAACATTTGAAATGATATTCACATTGGATTTTATATCTAATCACTACTACAATTCAAGGTTTTTTTTAACTTGGTTTTTAATAAAAAAACACTCAAAAATGACAATCATCAAAAAGCCCACCCTATCAATATAAACAAGTTGATTTGGACATGCTAGCATGAGTGGGTATTCAATTTGGACCATGTGGTTTTGATTAACATAGTGATTGATTATTTGATTACCAAATAGTGGATTATTTAACTAGGTCAAATTTATAACTAAATTAAAATCATTTTTTGGACTATTATTTTAAAAATTAATATATAAGTAGGTAGGTAGTAAATAGGTCTAGGTAGGTCAAAAAAATGCACTTAAGTAGGTAGGTGCACTAACTTAGCCTAAGTTACCTAACTTAACTTAACATAATTGAACATAACTTCACCAAATTACCTTAATCTAACATACCTACCTTAGCTTTGTAAGCATGCATATAGGTTACAAGTATGAAGAATTGAACCCCAAACCTTCACATTAATAAACCAAGTCTTTACCAATGGACTACACCATCAAAGGTCAACTTTTGTCAACTTTTTCATTTCACACATTTATTTAACAACATTAAAAAGTGGTTGAACCTAGGTGACAACTAATGGCTAAACTTAATGGTTAAATCAAATGGTTAAAATTTAACTAAACATAGTGGCTAAACATAGGCTAAATGTAATGGTTAAACATAATGGCTAAACCTAAGTTAAACTTGGTGGGTAAATATAATGGTTCAACCTAGGTTATATTAGCTAGTTGCTAAACTTAAGCTAAACCTAATGGGTAAATTTAGTGGTTCAACTTAGGTTACACCTAGCGGCCAAATTTAATGGCTCAATTTAGGCTAAACCTAAGGCCAAATCCAGTGGTTAAACATAATGACTACATCTAATGCTTAAATTTAATTGCTAAATTTGGTTAAACTTTGGGTAAACATAGTGGATAAATTTAAAGCTAAACATAATAGATACACCTAATGTTTAAACTTAAGTAGGTAAGTGGGTGGATAGGTAGGTAGTATGTAGGTGGGTAGGTAAGTAGGGCAATTGTATGAAGGTAAAAAAATATAAATAGGTAGGTAAATAGTAGGTGGGTGGGTGGGTGATAGGTACATAAATTGTTATGTAAATAGGTGGGTGAATAAGTAAGAAGTAAATAATACGATACGAAACCATGTTGCATTTGACTAAAGGTCATTGGCCATCTTGATTGAATGTTCCACTTGATTAAAGACCATTAGCCATCTTGACTAAATGTTTCACTTGATTAAAAACCATTGACCATCTTGATTAAATGTTTTAATTGTTTAAAGATCATTGACCATTTTGACTAAATGTTTCACTTGATTAAAAACCATTGACCATCTTGATTAAATGTTCTAGTTGTCTAAAGACCATTGACCATTTTGACTAAAATGACACATTCCCAAGCTCCTTGATGAACTCAAATGTGAGTCTAAAGTGAAAACAGTGGAAGGATAAGGAGTTAGGGCACGCTCCCTAATTCGCAACACTTTGGGGTAGAAAGGCGTGTTGGAGTTCCGGAATGGGGACTAAGAAGAATGACAACCAATTCAATTACTCACATGGACCTACACAAACCAAACAACAAGTTGGTTAGTGTGTAGTTGGAACATTTTTAGTGCACAGACGAACCATGGGCGAACACGGATTTACAAGACTCACCATGGCTCAGACTTGGGGGAAAACATCACCTTCCCTCTTATAGTATTCTTTGTGCCTAACCACGGGACCAGCACCCAAATGTCATTTTGTTTCGAGACTCCCAAGTTAGAGTCTTGAAATTCCCACACTTAGGACCCTCGAAACTTTGGAGACCCATAACTTTGTGTGCAAACCTCCGATTGAGATGTGATCTAAAGCAAAGTTGTAGCCATCATCAAAAACTTTCCAACAGTATGTGGCACGCTACCTACATGCAAGGAAATTAGGGCGATTCCTGATTTTTAATGGTCGGGAATCAAATTGGCAATTTGATTCCCGACCTTTCTTTTGGCCGTAACTTATGTTTTGAGTGCCTAAATGGGTCATGTGAACTCATTTTAAGCATCTAAGTTTCAAGATCTTTCCAATGATATAGGGAATTTTTTAATCCAATGAGTGGGGGGGTTCATTCTGTCGCACTTTCCTACACTTTTGGGAGTATGAAATGTGACTCCCGGGCTTCATTCTTGGCCCGCACATTTGCCAGCCCTTGCCTTGGTCACGAACCCAAAGCTAAGGTTATGACGCTAAAGATCATTGACAATCTTGACAAAAAAATTCATTTGAATAAAAACCATTATCAATTTATCATTTTGAATAAGGTTGTATAACTTGATTATATGTATCTAGTCAAATAAACCATTATAATCGAATTGATTGGTAAAATAAATACATGTGTTGTTCAAACCTTTGGTTATTTGTCAAAATGTACATGTCCATTAATCAAAATTGATAAATTAGTTAACTTGAACCTCTTAAAAAACCATGAATTGTAATAGTGAATAATGCATCTTAGAGTTCATGGTTTCCCACATGCATTTGAATTATTGGCATAATTTCATCAAAACCCTCATTTTTGGTGGTACACATATTTTATAAGAATGAATGAAAAAATTGTTTCCTTTGTCTTAGCCACAAACTTTAAACATGATATTTATTAACTAAATACAAATATCCAACAATTGTTTTAATTTGATTCTAAAATTTTCATCCAAATTTTGATTCCCAATTTTTTAAAAATTCATACCTTATTTTTAAAATTTTATTGATGTTTCAATTGTTTTAATAATCTCTTGTTGATTAATCCTTTTAGTCAACTATATGTATTTAGTTAGATTTCAAAACATGTATTTTTAATGTTCTAGAAAACTATATAAGCAATAGAACTTTAATGCATAACTAAACTTTTTTTTAAAAAGCAAAAAAATGGGATAAATTTTTATTGCAATCTAGTAGCAACTTAGTCAGATGTACTAACAACTACATACTAACCAACAACTATTAATTAACTAACAATGTGACCTTAAGCTAGGTGAAGCTAAATACCTAGGTTAGGTTTAGTTTTGTTTACTTCCTAACTATATTCATTATTATAATTAATATATAATAATATTACATTATTATTACTGTAGTTAGTAGCTACACTAACTAGTTATTAATTTATTATTATTATTATTATTATTATTTCATTTGTTATAACTTTTATTGTCAATATTCAGAATTCAAATGAGAATTGATAAATTGAAATAAATTTTCAATTTCAAATAGTACTTTTTTGAATTGAAATATCCACTTTTAGATCCAGATTTTAAAAAATAAAAATTTACATATCCATTTTTAGACTCAATTAATAATTTTCAAATTTTGAAATAATCAAAATTTAGATGAAAATAAAAGAATTTAGAATTCAAATAAGTTTTTAACGAAGTGAAAGACCAATTTTGAAACTCAAATCAAAATTTCCAAATTCAAATACATATTTTAAAGAATTGAAATAACAGTTTTCATATTCAAATTCAAATAACAATCATAATTTCAATATCAATTTGACATTTAAATAATAACTTTGAAAACGAAAATATTAATTTTATAAATTCAACTAACTTTATAATTGAAATAGAAACTTTCAGATCTCAAATATGAATTTTCAAATTTGAAATAATAATTTTAAAACTTGAAAGAATAGTTTTTGAATTCAAATTTAAAAATAATCATTTAAATGTAAATTTCGATATTTAAATAATAATTTTCAGAACACAAATATGAATTTTCAAATTGAAATAGAAAATTTAAGAACTAAAATAGAAAATCTCATAATCAAATATCAATTTTCAAATTCGAATAATAATTTTGAAAATTGAAATAATTTTTTTGAAATTGATTTATAAATATTGGAATTGAAATATCAATTTTAAATTTTAGATAACAATTCTTATAACTCAAATATGAATTTCTAGATTCAATATATGAACATTATACCTATGTATACATAATGAATATATGAAAAAATACTAAATGGTGAATATATCTTAAATATAATTTTAATACATATATAAAAATATACCCTTCAGTGACCATAGAATACCTTTAAGGGTGCAATGAACTTGGCAACTATTGTGATTAATGGGACATATTAACCTATTCATGAATGAAAATAGATTTAAAAACCATCTAGCCCATAGGATGAAGTTATCAATAGTTGCAACAATGACCAAAATAGTTGAAATTTGATTTTATAATTTTGATGATTTCTACTAATGTGAATTTTGTCCATAAAACACATTGGGCTTTCATGTTTTTAATTGCATGTCACAAATAGCAATGGTCATCATTTTATAATAAATTGGGTTGTGGATGTGACACACCATGGTGGTCCATCCCTCTACATGTTTAGCACGATTGAACATCATCCATGCATTTTGCAAATCACCAACATGTTGCATCTGCCTCACCAAATCCACACCACTACCATAACCATCAACATACATCTCAAAAAGGAAAACCTTTTAACCAAATAATCGTCAAGGAAAACAACTATTTTAAATGTAATCATAATGACTTCTAGACTTTAGCAAAAGAATGCTTACAATGTAGCTCTATTATCTAGATGATGCTTGAATGAGGCTACGAGGTTGTGAATGTCAACTGAACACAAGGGCATTAACTTGTCCATCACCTTGTCAAGTTTTTCACCTTTCAAAAGCTCCATAGGGTTGTCTCCATATATCTTCATTGATGAGGTGTGACACGCCCCTAAATTTCTTAAAAGACCCAAATGTGAGTCCCAAAATGAAAACAATGGAAAAAATAAATAAATTGGGGCACGTTCCTTAATTCACAATAATTAGGGGTATGAAGGCATGTTGGAGCTTTGAGATGGGACTAAGATGAACTCATAAGCAAGAGTTCAAGATGAAATCAACCTACACAACCGAAAAAATAAGGCGGTCAGTCGAGTTGAACACAAGTGGTGTGGCAGATTTAATAGGGACAACCTCAGGCACAAGTTTTACACAACCCGCAACCTTTGGGGAGGAGGCACCACTTCCCTCCTTATAGTATACTCTATGATTCTTCACAAGAATTACATCCAAATGGCATTTTTTCCTAGGATTCCCAAGCGGGAATCCCAAAATTGGGACTTTTGTTATCTTGAAATTTTAGATGTTCATATTTTCATAAAATCAAACCTTTTTGGGGCATGCAAAAACACTATCTTATAACCTCAAAAAGATTTTTCCAACAATGTATCACATGCCTTAATCAAAGATCACTTGATCCCTACTTTAAAAGGATTTGTGGTCAGGAGTCAAATTCTCAATTTGACTCCTAGCCCTTCTTTTGATTATAACTCATGCATATCAAGTTTAAATGAACAATGTGAAGACACTTTAGGCATGTACATTTCAGGACCTTTCTAATGATATTCTAGGGACCCAATTTGGTGTTTTTTTGCCTTTCCAACCATGACTCTAAACATTTAAGACTCCCACACAAATGCAACTCCCAAAATGGGAGTGCATTTGGGAGTCATTGGGTTCCATCCCCTACTATCTCCCCCATTTGTGAGTGTGTTTCACACCCAAATACATTATCTTGGCTTCATGGGCCCTTGCATTCCACATTTAATCGCAAACCCAATGTTAGGGTTACAACAAGGTGTTATAACAAAAATGTTTTATTAATAGCCTAAACAACTAAAAAACATTTATTGCCAAATGTGCAAACGATCCCCCCTTTGATTAAGACCTTGATGTTTTTTATTGCCTTTCTACAATGCCATTTTGAACAAGATTTGCATGCACCCCAAAATGTATGGATGTTTTAAAAGTGTGTCCAATTTGTGGGCAACATAATAAATCCTACAATTGTAAGTTTGGACACAAAATGGCATGACAACACAAAATTTGCAACCAATTGTATAGACATGAGGATGTAAAGCAAATTGGTCTCGAACTAGAAGTTCTTGAATTGAGTTGCCATTCCATGCAATTTTTATTTCAAAAACCAAATTGAACAAATTGGTTGCAAGTGTCATTTTCACAACATAGGTGGCCAAAGCATCTCCTACTTCGAAAACCCAATCCAAATCATTTTTAATGTTGGTCATCTTCACCTTGCATCAAACATGGATGTCATACTTTCTACCCATCCGCTACATATGACTTGAATGGACAGTGGATTAACATAATGGTGAAAGCCAAAAAATGATGTCTCCATCAAAACTCATTAAAAGGCATGAGACATTATGTATGTTGATAATGTCATAGTTTAATGTTTCCAACTCGTTTGAAACAATGGGGATAAAAGACATTGTTTTGAGACATTTTATGACATTGGAGTTGTTGGGATCCAAGAATGCATGGGAAGGTTTCATCCCAAATAGGAAGCCAAAAGCATGAAAAGTTGATGGCAAAATGGAATTGGGAGATTTGGAATTTGAACATATAGGAGACCAAACACCCACTTCAAACAAATTGCACAAATCAATGAATGTCGATTCCAACATATGGACATTTCTTGAATCCTTGTTTGGTTTTTGCTTAACATGCACATCATGGAAAATGTCATTGGTGATAGATGTTGTAGTGCTTGGAGTTACAATAATGTCATGAAGATGCTTGAACAATTGTTGCCCTACAATTCTATACCTACCAATTATGACTAGCCAATGTAATCCTTGGCCACCAAAGATTGCAACTTGGTAAAAAAAAATTTAGTGACTTTTTTATTATCGTTTGAAACATCCATAAAGACATGTATGGAATCAGAGAAAAATCCAAAAATTGCAGTTAAACATTTTTATGTGACATACACAACTCTTGAGTCATCCACTAAAATGGTGAGATCAAACTTTCCTTTGGCATGGAAAGTTGCCATTGGCAAAACAAGGAAGCTAGTCCAAGAACTTGCCAACATGAGCATGAGTAGGGGAGCATGAGTGCATGAGTAGGAATGAATCGTTTTAAAAATATTTTGTCCATGTTGATAAAATATTAAGAGAATATTTTTTGACATGTAGGATAAAATCTTTGTTGACATGGAAGAATATTTTTCCACGTGTCCATGGATGAATGAAATTTATGGATGAAAGTATGGATGAAAAAAAGGATGAACTTTATTCTAAATGTTGCCAACAAATGTTATTTTTGCAAAAAATTGAACAAAAAAAATAGGGTTGAAATAATTTATGTTGGTTTCTTTCAAAACAAATCCACAAATGAAATGTTCAATTCATAATTTAAAGCCATGCTTCATATTTCCTTGATATGAAATATATTCAAGCTTTGCAACATCTAAACCGTACATAATGTTAAATTAAATCCCATAGACCCACCAAGAGATATGTGGCAATTTGAACATTGATTATTCACCACCAAAAGGCATGTGGTTATTAGGAACAAACACAATATGAAATAGCTCACAACATTTCACATTGCCTACACTAATGAATAGTTTTTAAAAATTCTTTTGTTTATTTTCTCAACCTCTAGCATCTAACACAATTTTTTTGTGACAAAACGTATGAATGGGCGGCCTGGCGATGGGCAAATGCAAAGATAGACAAAGAAAGTCTTGTAATACTGAAACAAAATGTAAACATATGAGGATATGGAAGACTACCACTAGGCAATGTTAACACATATCATTTTTTTTTAAAAAACGCGCAAGTTTGAAAAAGCGCATTCCAAAACATTTTTTCACATGTTTACTTGGCAATTTGTTGATAGAGGATTTAGTAACCCTTGGAAACTTGGTATCAATATAATTCTTGAAACCTCAAAGATGATTATATGCAACTCCATGCAAGCGAGCTCGGTTGCCAAAGGATTTAAAAAACAAGGTTTTAAAACCATCGATGAATCATTGGATGATAGGGCCGGCCCCAAAACACACAAGACGTGTATGATAATTGAAAGAAATGACAAATCAACAACTAAAGGAGGAATAAGAATACCATTGTTTACAATAAATTGTGGAACAATCACTACTACCAAAGTGGGGTGTAATTTATTAGCTTAAATCACTATGGGACCTTAAAAGTGAAATAACTTCATTGCATTTTACTGATTTCACTTAGTGAAAGTTATTTTATCATAATATCACTATGTAGACATCATGTTTCATTACTAGTTAACATAATTCACTATTACAATTTACTATAGCAAATAGGTTTATTTATATGTTTTTAAAAATATTTTATCTATGTTAATTTAAGATATACCCTATATTATTTTTAGTTATTTTAGTTATTATATGTTATTATAAATTATTGTACCCTAAATTATTATATGTTATTTTACCTTAAAATATTTTAATTAGTTTATTATAAGCTTTTAAATTATTTTAAATTAAATTATTCAACTAACTTTAGGCTATACTTTAGGTTATTTTATTTAAAATTAATATATGTTATTTCAAGTTATATTTTAAATTATTCAAGGTCATCCTATTTTAGGTTATTATAAATTATTTTATCCTAAGCATAGTAACTTAAAATAATCTAAAACAAAATATAATGACCTAAGGTAAAAATAACTTAAAATAGAAAATAATAACCTATGAAAAATAATAACCCTACAATATACTAATTACCAATAGCCTATGATATTATAACATGGAATATCAAACAATAATTTATAATACAATAATCATCAATAGTTGTAATATAACATATAATAACCAACAATAACTTATAATACAATAACCATTAATAACAATTCATAAAATAGCCACCAATAACCATTAATAAAATAACCACCAATAGTCATTAATAAAATAACCACCAATAAACCATTAATAAAATAGCCACCAATAAACCATTAATAGAATAGCCACCTATAATCACTAATAAAATAGCCACCAATAAGCCATTAATAGAATAGCCACCAATAGTCATTAATAAAATAGCCCCCAATAAGCCATTAATAAAATAGCCACTAATAAACCATTAATAGAATAGCCACCAATAATCACTAATAAAATAGGCACCAATAAGCCATTAATAAAATAGCCACCAATAAGCCATTAATACAATAGCCACCAATAGCCATTAATAGATTAATCATGAATAACCATTAATAAAATAGCCACCAATAACCATTAATAGATTAATCACAAATAGCCATTAATACATTAACCACGAATAACAATTAATAGAATAATCGCCAGTAGCCATTAATAGAATAGCCACTAATAACCAATAATATAATAGCCACAATAGCCATTAATATAATAACCACCAATATCCATTAATATAATAGCCACCAATAACCACCAATAGAATAACTACTAATGGCCATTAATATAATAACCACCAATAATTATTAATAAAATTACCACTAAAAAACATTGATAGCCACAAATAAAATAGGTAACAATAGCCATTAATAACCACTAATAACACTAATAAAAGAACAACCAATAACCATATATTATAACTGCTTAGGATTGCCAAAAATAATTTAAGGTGAAATAATTTATAATAAACAAAAATAACTTAAGGTGAAATAACTTTCAATAGTCAAAAGTAATTTATAATAACTACAAGTAGTCTAAATTGAAATAATTTACAAGAGTAAAAAATAACATAGAATATAAAAAAAACTTACAATAGTTGAAAATAGCCTAAGGTGAAATAAGTTAAAATAGCCAAAAGTAATTTATAATAACTACAAATAGTCTGAACTGAAATAATCTACAATAGCCAAAAATAACATAGAATAACAAAAAAAACTTACAATAGTTGAAAATAACCTAAATTGAAATAAGTTAAAATAGTAAAAAATAACTTAAAATAACTAAAAGTAGCCTAGGGTGAAATAGCCAAAAATAACCAAAAGTAATTGAGAATAGCCATAAATAGCCGTGATTAATGTAGGGTGAAATAATTTAAATTAATGAAAAATCTATTATAACAAGGTCGACCTTGTTTTCAGAAGACACCTGAAAAACATAAGCGTTTACAAGATGGATTAGACAATTTAATCCATAAAAAATTTAGGATCAATCCAATCAACATTAAAGAAAGAAATAAAATTGTACGTATAGTTGATGTAAGCTATTGGAGTTCAACTTTCAACGTCAAAAGTTGAATCCCAAAAACTCTGTGTTCTTAGGATTCAACTTTTGGCCCAGAAAGTTGAAGACCAAGAGCATTGGGCTCCTAGTCTTCAACTTTTGATGCCAAAAGTTGGAGATTGGAACTTGAGTGCTTTTGGATTTCAATTTTTGGCACCGAAAGTTGGAGACCAATAGCCATGTCCTCTTGGCCCTCAACTTTCAGTGTTGAAAGTTGAAATCCAAGATTCCTTTGCAATCCACATATTCCTAGAAAAGATTTTTTTTTCATGAGAAACAATTTGAAAAACATTAATGAAAAGTCAAAAAATAAAATTGGGAAGGGAATTATGTCCTTCACGTAGTCTATAATGCCTAAATGCTCAACTATCCATACCCATTTAGATCTGAAATGTAAAAATTGAAGCCCAAGAGACATTCATCAATCTCACAATGGAATGGTAATGAACAGAACTAGGAATCAACAAGGAAGTGAGCAATGGAATTCTCTTCCCAATACTTGATGCTCTTGCACTAGGGGTGGTCTACTCTTGTTCTCTTCTATGGCCCTCTTGTTGAGGAAAATGAAACTCCTAGAGTTTTAAAGTCGCGTCCTCTTCCTCGATTGGGATGGTCCGAGTGGAAGTCATTGAAACTTCTTGAAAAAATGCCATGGCCAAGCCAAGCTCTATGTCTCTCTAGGATTGAGTGGGAACATTTTCCTTGTCTTGCATCTCTGATGCGAACTCCAAAATTTGTCTCTTTCCCTTCCTCTTGCACCCCTCCACTTTCTTCTTGGTTGGTGTCTACTTCTCTAAGGCTCCAAGTCCCTGAAGAAATCCCAACTCATGTTTCTCTTGAATCTCAAGTTCTAATGGAGGAGTGTTCTCCTTCAATTAGTCAAGATACTAACCACAATCCAAAAGATGTGGAAAGCTCCAATCTTTCAACATGTCCTTCCTATACATTGTGCTATTTGTTTTTGGATCTCTCCATATTTCAAAAAGTCTTGGAATCTTAGATATGGCACCCCTCCGAAAAAACACAAAATGGAAATACTTGTAGTGGTAAGAAAATAATACAAAATCAGTGGCAATGAAATCTAGATGCCATTGGAAGATTAAAATGCAATTCACAATGGATCATACAAATGTGGAATGGATGGAACAAAAGTCACCTATAAACCACTTGTTTAAAGGTTTCGATCCCACCAAGCTGCTACTCCCATAATTTACTTCTTCGAATCCCATATTTGGTCTTGAACTTTGTAAAGAAACGAATTTCCCAAAGAGAAAGTCTCCATTCCTAAATGTATTCCAATAATGTTAGCAGATCTTCAAACTTGAAAAGTTGAATGGAAAGATTAGTAACTATGGCAGAATATAGTTTCTACGCCTCCACGTCCAACTACAAAATGTTGAATGTGAGTTTTCAATCACATCAAATACAAAAAATTCAATGTTTCAAATGGGAAAACATTTACCTGAAACCAAAAAATCGCATTGTGAAGCCACCTATCAAAAGTTCCATTCCAAAATTTTTGTTTTGGGAATTTTGCTACTTCCTTCAACACATCATATTGGTTCCAAAATTCCAACCAAGATACCTTCTGGTCATTCAAAACCTTTGCAAAAGCTAACATCTATAGCTTCTCAATGAACATTTTAGGCTCCAAGTTCATATCATAATGAACCTAAATTTGTTTCAGGAACTCGGAACCAAAAGCAAGGTCACAAACTAGCAAATGTTTTGTGAAGGCAAATGTATGATCCTTCCGAACCTAATCCATCACCTTGTCCATAAGTGCTTGTAATCTAGAAGGTGACCTTAATTTCACATTCAAAACTTCCTCATAATAAAGCTTTATGGCCATGTCTGTTACAACCGAAAGCTCATGTTGCACCAAAAAGAAATGATTTTTATGAATCACATGTCTCAATAAAAAAAACTAACATATTCAAATGGAAAGACTAGGAAGGAATCAAATCTCATACATATAGTTAAACTCTCCTATGTCAGAGCGTACCAAGTCTTCCTTGATTTGTTCTCACATCTTTTGCAAACGTTGGAACTAATCACATCCTTGAACTAGACACAATGGAATCATGCTGATGCTCTGGATGTGAAAGAAATAATGCACTAGACTAGGCTTCACGTGATTAAATTCAACAAACTTGGAAAGTTGAAACAAAATTCACAAATAACTTGAACTTCAATGCACAAAACAAGGAACAAAAAGAAATAGATGAATGGCAAAAAAAGACGTGCTCCCAAACTCCTTGATAGACTCAAATGTGAGTTTAAAGTGAAAATAACGGAAGAGTCAGGAGTTGGGGCACATTCCTTAGCTCACAACACTTTGGGGGTAGAGGGGCATGCTGGAGCTCCAGGATGGGACTAGGAAAAATGACAAGCGATCAATCACTCACACGGACTTGCACAAACCAAACAACGAGTCGGTTAGTGCATAGTTGAAGCACTTTTAGTGTTAGAATGAGCCACGGGCAAATTCGGACTCACAAGATTCACCACGGCTTGAACTTGAGGGAAGCCACCACCTTCCCCCTTATAATATATTCTGTGCCTTTCCACGATGCCAACATCCAAATGGTTTTTTCTCCCGGGACTCCCATTTGGGAGTTTCGAAATTCCCAAAGTTGAAACTCCTGCAACTTTGGGGCCCCATAACTTTATGTGTAGACCTCCGATTGAGATGAGGTCTAAAGAAAAGTTGTAGTCCTCGTTGAGAACTTTCCAAAGGTATGCTGCACGCCACCTAAAAGCAAGGAAATTGGGTCCATTCTTGACTTTTAGTGGTCGGGAGTCAAACTGCCAATTTGACTCCCAACCTTTTTTTTGGCCATAACTTGTGTTCCAGATGTCCAAATGTTGAGAATTCAAGCTCAACTAGTTAAGTTTCATTAGTTACTGGAGTAGGAAAGTAACTAGGTTACTTTCACAAGGTTGAATTACTTTCTTTACTTATTTTAGTTTGGTTATTTGTGGTT
>Ga0116231_10003801_pt1 | contig 31003 bp, 24 predicted proteins | sample S1TSphgellanicum_2_FD_89695 | JGI IMG/M metagenome (GOLD analysis project Ga0116231, IMG submission 89695) | Host-associated microbial communities from peat moss isolated from Minnesota, USA - S1T2_Fd - Sphagnum magellanicum MG | ecosystem: Host-associated > Plants > Peat moss > Unclassified... | reverse complement strand
TAAAATATATATTTATTAAAAAAAGAATAAATTATATATATATATATATATATATATATATATATATATATATATATATATATATAATTGATAATAATAATAATAATAATAATAATAAATGATATTATAAGAAAAAATGAAAATAAATTAATATTCCAACCTTATGTCAATTTGCTTGTCCTTGATAGAGTGAAGTTGCATGGAGCCCAATTTAATACATATGTCGAATCTAAGAAGAGTGTAAGGTAGTCTCTTGCATGTACAATAGTTGTAACAATGTGAAGAGAAAACATGCAAGCGAGGGTGGGTTCATGTATGGGACCACCCACAAACCTACATTCAAACATCATTATGGACATCTTATTCCGTGCATCCTAAGATTGAATGATGGGGTGGATATTCATTCGTACATGTATGTATACACACATTCGACCATGCCATATCATTTTTATGCCCTTCTCTCGAGGAGGGTGGGCACCCCCACCCGAGTAGGCTTTGCGTGACGATGACCCAGCATTTGCAAGTGGAAAGCATCCATTGGAAACCCTTTCTTTATGACTCGGTTGTGTGGTTCAAGAATCACAAGTCGGTTACCACCTTGGTAACCCATCTTGTCAACCCTTCTACCCAAGTGCATGATCTAGGGAAAGTAGAAGGGTTTGAGTTATAGTGTCGTCAACCCTTCGACTCTACTAACCATGTTGATGGTCAGTACATAAGTACTAATTTTTTTGAATAATTTGGATATTATACTTAAATAATGAAGCTAGTGTGTTTGAGAGTTTCTTTCATATTTTCATCATAGCAAGCAGGTGCTTTTCAAGAAAATTAATAATTCTGAAAAATAATTAATTAGTGCTTAACCAGGTCGGGTACTAAATTAGTGTAAAAAATTAGCAGTGATTCTTATCAGTGTAGTTGGTGGATGGCATCTAATAGACATGACAAACATTGGCAGTGTAGTGTAGTGTTTTTTAGGAATTTTTGTTTGCAACCAAAGTTGCCATCATCCATTTAGGATGGTTAGAAAGTGTCACACTCTAAAGAATTAGGTTTTGGGTACATAGCTTAGCTTCTTTGTAGCTGAATATTTGTAGACAACTGAAGTCCAACTCAAAAAAAATTAAAAATTAATTGCAATGCTTTTGCTGCTTGTCTTTAGTCTGATGCACCCCTCTGGTCTCAGATAAGCTAAGATGGGTTCTTTTCAATTTGTTGAACATCCAATTTTCAATTCTTCACTCCTCCCCAAAAAAAAAAAAAAGTTTCCAAGAGGAGCTCATTCCAACCTTACCTATACACATCTTAAATTTCTGGTAGTAGTAGTAGTAGTAGTATTGCACACCCAATTTTAAAAATGACCACCCAAGTAAGAACTACAATCTACCAGCAATCTTTTGTGAATCAAATAATAGAGGCTTGCTTGAAAAATCAAAAAAAGTGTAGTGTACTTGCTAGCTTGAAAGTTTTGAAACCAAAAACCTACATTAAAGAAGAAGTGTGCAGGGAAATCCAAGTTCATGCATGGAGGCTGGTTTTAAAGGTTTCCAATTCCAGTTGGGGAATGTGGAACCAATTGCAAAAGTTAGTTCAAAGAGATATTTCAAGTTTTCCATAGTCAGTCTCACACACACACACACACACACACACATACAGATATATTCTCCACTTGTGAAGTGGCCCGACCGCACATCTCTCAATAAAACACAATTCTAAAAGATATGTCGAGCATCTGATTTCTGGCTTGGAAGATTGAGCTGGATATAAGATGCCAATGGCCAACTTGCCCTTTCAGATCTCAACTGAATCCAATGGCTGGATCAAGGGTGACAAGCCATTTTATAGTATCCTTTTAGTGAGGAGATTCGTGATGAAAAACCATTTTTTGCAACTTGGGTTTGATTCCTTACTTTGTGCATTCATATACAACAAAAGAGCTTGGAACACCCAACTTAGGTACAATAGGAAGACGTCCAAGTGCCAATTTGCAAAATTCTACCGAAAATGCGATAAGCAAAATCATTGAGGTTCACCGCAAAATCATTGAGGTCGATTATCATTGGAGTTGATACCTTATTGTGCATACCCATACAACAAACTAGTTGTGTTTGCACCCCCATATATGCTTGGTAAAACTTAAAATCATACATGCATGTTTACTATCTTAGGGCAATTATAAATTTTTATAACATAAAACGCAACAACAATACAAACAAATTAATTAATTAAAAATTAATTTCACTATGATTTTTGTTATGAAATCTTCATCAAAGCCTTATTGAAAAATTTAAAATAACAACAAATATATACATACATACATACATATATATATATATATATATATATATATATCGAATTTTATATTAAATTTTAATTTATTTTTAAATTGACATGTGTTTATTTTAATCAATTCTTGCATAATCTTTCAAATCAATTCTTTAAAAACCTACACATGCACATCCATAGCTTGGGGCAATAAAAAGCATTGGGCACCAAAAGCACAATACCTAAAACCATAATATGTAATTTATTTTAACTTGATTCAAGCAACAAGTGCTTTCCAAGTGATGGTGATCAGATTTGCTTCTGCTTGTTCTCTCCGCCTTGCTGTGTTCCATCACCCTAATTCACTGGCAGAAAATTTACTAGTGTATCTCAAGGGCACATCATCAAGCTGAATTTTTTCATCCACAAAGGAAGGTTCAATTTTGCCTTAGGGGGATCACCCCACCCCTCGGGCATTACTCTACTCGTTCATAGCAACATCCAGTTTGTTACTTGGTGCAAGACAAATCACTTGAAGTAAGATCCCACTTACGATCCTGGGCTCTGCCAATCAGGGAGAGAAATGTTTTGTGGAATGTTCACCAGGTGTTGCTATGAGCTCAAGTTTATATTTTGGGAACTTCATGGAACTTTTCCCTACTTCAACCCTTGGTGGTGCAAACTCGGCATCGGGAGCAGAGCCCTTCCACTACAAGCTGCTTGTTTCTGCTTTCTCCTTTGGCTGGTGTTGATTCATAGTTCTCATTTGATGTTGATCCCATGTTTCTCCTTCAGTATTGTTTTGCTTTGACAGCATTGCTGCCACATATCTCTCCTTCTCCCTCCTCTAATTTTCCTTTTACCAATTTCATTCCCACTTTACTTCTGATACTAACACTGATCACTCGCGTATTACCAATCTAAACACATCGACATATTCTTGGTCATGATTTGAAACCCAGTTCTCAGTGCATGTCAGAAATGGAAGGCTAAGAACTGGGGTTTACAGCACCAGATTTTTCATACTTGTTTATAAGAAGCAGAAGAACTGAAGACATTATATGGAGAACAAACAGGGCATGATGTACACATTGAAATTCATCTCATCCATAGGCACTTGATATATCTCAACTACTGTCTGCAGTAGAAGTATAAGACTGTCTCACAAAATATGGGAACTAGAGAAATCAATGGAGCTAGCAAGCTCCACTGTAACACCTCCACACAGCCAACTACTCTTTCGACAGCACCTAATGAGAGAATTAGCTTGTTCAAGAACAGTCATCCTCAACAAGAGAGCCATGAATCATCCACTGCAGCAACAAACATTTAACAGAACCCATGAGATATGCTATCATAAGTGAGAGCCGCTCACTACAATCTTTCAAATCTAATTTGTAGAGGTCTCTGCTTTAGAGTGGTGTACTGGGACTGTGACTAAACAGTTTGCCTTCACACAGCCACTGCTTGACTCGCCATGACTATCTGATTGCAAAAAGGAATACTTTCCATATGCTTTCAGGGTTGCCCACAAATCAAACTCTAGTCTTTTCAGAGTTCATTAAATTACCTGCTCAATAACAAGGCAGGTAAGCCCAAACTCCATCAGCATCAGAATTTTGTGCTGGTTAGCAACAGCCAAAAGGTATAAAGAAAATGGTGTACTGCAACTCCTGTAGTACCTTTGGTGCAAAACATCAGACACATCTCCTGTTTCATGGAACAAAGGGCATCCATATAAGCATCTGACAAAATTAATTACAGAAGTAACTAAATAAAATTTGGTCAAAAAGTGCAGAGTGTGGTGATGTACTATGAAAAGACTATAATCTAGCAATGTCCAGTCTAGTTGGAACAGTACATGAGCACAACAAACAGTACAATAGTTAGGAGCTTGTGTACCAGTCCATATGACATTGTGATGGAGCAAGCAAGGCACCATCATAGACACACCTGTGTCTAGCATCTGCTTGTAACTGCATTTTCCACCAACATCCCCAATCTTCCATCAAACTTCTATGGAACAATCTTCTTAGAACTCATATCCTCAACTGGTTCTGGACATCCACCTCAGCTATACATCCTGTATGCCATCTGTAGTGAGGAAACATTACCAGCCATGACACTGATGTAGGTCACTGCAAAATTTCCAGGATTTGTTGCATTTAGTAGTTGTTGGTCCATGTCTGTAGGGAATGCTGTGCTTGCTGGTATCCTCCAGCTTGTGTAGCACTGCTAGTTCCACCACCCATGGCCAGGGGCCGTTGCAGCATTTGGTGCACTCTGGAAGAAGACCCCGACTGGGAAGGATGGTAGTGGTTTGTTGGATATGTCTGCATATGAGTAGGAGCAGACTGTTGTGAAAGGGAATATGGTATATGGTGACCTTGATCTGCATGATTGTAATATGAGTTTGTTTGCATGCCTCCAGTTGATCCCATATCCCGTGGTAGATGTGTTGGAATCCAGACTGTCGAACCCTCTACCTGCTACACACCCAAGCATCCCATCATAAACACTTGCTCCACATATTTAACATGCATACCAGAGGAATCCATCTGCACTGTACATAGGCACTGTAAGGTCCTTGCATGTTGAAAGGTGAATAATTCAAGTTTTAATTAGTTGAACAACTCTGTTGGTGCTCATTATCCTTGATAAGGTCATTCCGTCCATACCCTACCATGTTCGAACTACTTGTGTTGGCAGATCTGTGTCACTTATATCATCATATGGTTCTGCTGACATTTGCATTAAGCCTAAGGACATTTCCAACAAGCTATCACATGTTTGGGAGTCATCATGCCACATCCTACATTCACCTTGGGAGCCCAACTGGTAAATGACATCCCAGACGAGCATGGAAAATGGACCCAACTTCCATTTGTCATGCATGAGCATTGAGCCTATCTAACCTAACCAAAGGTTAAGTCAGTCAACTTCTCACCTGCTGGCTGGGGATGTAGACAGTATTGTCTTTGTACTGAGATCCACCCACATCTTCATAATCAGGAGCAACTGCTATTACAGCAGGGTTGATAGTATATCCTGATGGTGTGCTGTTGTAACCTCCATATCCCACAGCAGCAGAAGGAGAGAGTGGAGGGTTGCCTGAGGCAGCACTAGTCTTGTAGTGTGGCCATGAGTACTTCAAAGGTGTAGCAACACCTGCAAGATATGCAGGTGAAGCAACTGGTGGAGGATAACTTGACCCTGCAGGTGCCTGTGTGTATACAGTGTTGGTAGGGCTGTAGTTATGATGATATGGAGTCTGCATGTACGAGTAATTCGGCTGCATATATTGGTAACCCAAGAAGTTTCCATAATGGCCTCTAGTGGGCTGAGCTGCATATGCATGCACAGGGAGTGCTTGTTGAGGTGTGCTCAAAGCAATCGGGGGATTACTGCCAGGTTGAGCAGTAGGTGCAAAGCTTGGCCCTGATGATGAAATCAGGGAATTGGGGCCCTGCAGCTGAAAATCTTCCCATAGCCAGTGTTAATGACTGCTTCAAGGATAAAGATGTAACCATTTTCAAGATTCCAGAATCTCCAAAACTCTAGCTGTTAACAATGGCCAGTGCATAGGAAGTTTGTTATCTTGTTTCCACTTGACCACCTCGTACAGAAGGGACTACAGATGACAATCAAGATGTAACAAAATCTTGAAACAGTGCATAGCTGTATTCACATCTTGCAAGTGTTCTTCATCAAACATGGCCTTCTGTTAGTGCTTTTAAATTTATTGTCTAGCTCAACTGAGAGTCACCTCCTAAAGCTTCAATACAAGGCTCTACTTTTCCTGTTCAACGTTTGAGGATAACTGTTGGATTAGGATAAGTGATTTGCTTCAGACCAGAAAAGACAGAAAGCAACATTCCTCTTACCTCTTGAGAAGGGAAAGCGCTAGCAACACCACTCATGGTGTCAATGTTTCCACTAAACTTGCTAGTTGCATTAGATGTAATATATGGGGTATACCGGGCATCTCCATCTGTCCCAGGCTGGAAACCAAGAGTATGGTAGCTCATAATTGCATCTGTGTATGGCTGCCAAACAACACCAAGCAAATTATAAATCATCAATAGAAGTTAAGTAATATATTAAATAGCCTCATCTTGCATCAAGCTTTCATGCACAACAACCCACTTGTAGGAAATTTCCATGGCTTCTCAGCAATTGCTCCTTGTATAGAACTAACTTGTACATCAAAACACCTCAGTCATGAGGAAAGCCTTCCCTTTGCTTCACTGTCATGAGATGTGCAGAGTCATGCATGTTTACTTCATATCTACAAGGTCACAGAGAAAACTTCACAGAAAAAACAATTCATAGGTAACACAATAAGTATGGGTGCAGTCATAATCTTGAGAGTCACTCACAAAGTCAGACCATCACCTTCATCATGAATAGCAGTGACAAGCTGCCATGACTCCCCACTGACACAATAAGAAGGGGTGCAGTCATAACCTTGAGAAAAACTCACAAAGTATCAGACCATCACCCTCAGCATCAATAGCAGTAATGAGCTGTCATGACTTCCCACTGACTCTGCCAGCTCCAACAGTATGTGTAGATAGGTAAATCATAATCTGCCCAGAACTTCAGGCAAACTATTAGACAACATCTGCATCGTGTGTTTCTACCTCACTAGTTCTACCAGGTTAGACTTGAGAATTAAAAACAGATTATGTGAGTATGGATCACAAAATAAGCCTGAGTGAGCAAATCTCATGATGCAAGCCAGATGAGTGGATGTTGCTGCAATTCTTGCGTGAGAAGATTTGGACATGGGCACTAACTAAGCAAGTAGAGAATGTGGAAGATAGAAGCTGTACTCACACCAGGGCAGAGACATACCATTAAACTTGGCACTCGTGAAACATCTGCCTGTGGGTCTGTTGGTTCATAAGCATATTGAGAGCCTCCAGGAATTTGAGGCATGAGGGTCAACCCATGATAATTAGATACAGCTGGCATATATGGGTAAGGAGGACCTTGTTGCACCATATTTTCTGCTTTTGAATGCTCCACTGATTGAGCCACTGGAGCCACTGGAGCCACTGGAGCTGAAAGACTAACAGAGGCCACTTCATTCCTGGCAGTAAGGTTCTCAACAGGTGTTGATTGTGTCTGATGACCATAGCTTTCAGCCAATGCCACTGTTGTTGAAACACTGTACACCACAAAAAGGTCATTCCAGGCATTAATCCATCTTTCAGACCTTCCTTGTAGTGGAGACATGCTGTGCCAACAATAGGCTTACACTGAGACTTTAGTCAGCTTTCAATATTACTGTGGCCTCAAGCAAATAGAAGAGATCCACAAGGACAGAATAAGCTGCAGTTCTGTGGGCAAAGAAAACTCTTTGGTGTCTGGAATTGATATGAACAAACTTAGAAAGGTTTAGAAAGGTACACGATCTCTACATCAAAGCCAAACATAGCTCCACCAAGATCTCTACCATAGACTAATATCCTATCTAGTTCAACCACAGATTTTCTGTAGGAAGGCCATCAAAAGTTATACCTAGGTTTTTCTGCCTCCTCCACAGTATCATCCACCGGAGTATTCTCCATAGTGGCTACAGAACCCTGTTCAGCTTCCTCCAGTCCATAGCTTGCCACAGAGCCAATTTTGAAGTCAGTTCCAAAACTGCCAAAACTCAAATAAGTGTATTCCGCTTCAGGTACTTTCAGATGGTCGGGAATTATAACTGGCTGGTTGTCCTCCATGCTTAAAACATGCAGCTTTGATGCAACATCATCAATCTCCTCCACTGCTTCTGAAGGTTCAGGTGCATCCACACCAACTTCAGACAAGTTTGCCTTGTGATTCCATCCCAGGTCATTTGCAGTTTCTGCCATGAGTTTCAATACAATGTCAGATTCAAATGAGCCTCTACAACTAGGTACTCCAATATGGAATGGTTTCATTTTAGTCCAAAAACTCTAAACAAGTCATACTGCATCTGATCGTACATAATTCAACATCCAAAATTCACATTCTCAATGCCACCTCAACTATACCCTGGTTGCCTACTAGTAAGAGTCTTGCTAAAACTTTGTGTCAGTCAACAGGGTTCAGTATTGTTCTTAGAACTGAAACATGCCTGCTGGGAGGATAGAAAGGATAGCCAATCACCTGGCTTCTACCTAATACAAGTTGAGTACCTGCTAGTGAAACAGTAGCAGCTTGACCACTTGGAAAATTGTCCATTAAGATTGGAGAGATGGTAGTGGGCCTGATAGCCTTTGCCTCAAGATCTGTCTCCAAAGTACTTGATGCAGCAGCTGGTGCTGGAATATCTATCTGCTTGACAGATGCCTGTGGTGGTGTTGTTGGAACAGGTCTAACTTCCGTCTCAAGGGAATTGACAGACCAATCTCCTATAGGCCACTGAATTTGGACTGCTCCTAGGTCTTGCTTAATTACACCTTGGGTATGTGGATCCAGCAATGGAGGAAGCACTGGATCTGTTGAAGAGGATTGAAATCCAGATGACAGTGATGAGGTAGTTGGAGACATCTCGAGTGAATAGCCTACAGGGTGCTGCACTGTGGCAGGGGCGACAACAGGAGAAGAGGAAGAAGCAGGACCTGGACCTGGTGACTGAACTCCAGCAGTTGGGAGAGGTGGTTTTGCTTTAAATTTCAGAATGTCTGCCATTGTAGTGTGTCCTGAGCTCCATGCCCCTTGTGAAACTAGTGGTGCCTCTGCATGGCTGGAGCCTCCATTTGGTAGGCCCTCTGAACTGTGAGTGATAGAAGACTGTGTTTGCAATGGTGGTGATACAGCACTGCTGCTCCACAAGTTCAAAAAAATGACATCTCTTTACAACCAGAGCTAAGAAAGAAACAACAACATGAATCTGATTTCAGATGTAAAGAAAAAAATATGGTTCAATTTGCAGACTACACCCCCAAATCTCAATTATGACAGTGGAAAAAGATGGGATCATGACCACAATACACAAAGACTCAACTCCTCCATATCTTCCTTGGGCTGATCGACAAACTCAACATTGTAACAGACTGCAGATGCCACTCCAATCCAAGACCCCTTAACAGTGAGCCCAGACAAAGAATACACATGATAAGGTGAAGGGTTGAAGGTCATCACCTTCCATGCATGTTCATCATATACAATGTAAAGCTTCACTGGAAGTAGAGAAGCTAAAAACCAATAGTTGAATAAGACAGGAAGGCAGCTGAAAGAAGAAGTCATTGGCAATCCAGATGCAAGGGGTATTAATGCATCTCTTGCCAGCTTTCTAACATACATAATGTAACAAGCACTTTGAAAGGAATGATGCAGACCTTGGCTGCACATGCGGTGGAGCAAAATCAGTGGGAGCTGACATGGCAGGAGAAACCCTTTTACTGGGATGCACACCATTTTCCCTGGCAGCAAACAATTTGCCCCGACCTCCTGCATATTGTATTGTCAACAATAAGGTCATATATCCTGTAATGAATACTAGACAATGAGACAATTGAGGTCTGGCTGTAATTCTCTTGCAAGTCATTGGAGAAAATGCTATGATGTGATGTAAATCTGTCCCTTGCCACTGAAAAGTTTTCAGGGGTCAATCCAACAAAGCTGAAGTTGGAGAACTGCATTTCAGGACATGCCAAGGGAAGGCTAAGAAGCTAAATAGAAGCTAAGCATGAACCTGTGTTAGGGGAACCTTACCATGTGATGGCTGATGGAAGGAGGAGCCTCCTCTACCAATACCACTGAAACCTGTTCTGTGAGAGTCACCCCTGCTACCTGGTCTTCCTCTCAACTCCACCGAATCCTTGATGGCTGCACTCTGCACTACCACAACTATCACCAAAGAAGAATCCATCTTGAACAAGACATCTCCATAGTGTCAGCTGCTTGAACTTATATGGACTGCACTGGATAAGAACATATGCAACTCTTATAGCCAAACCTATACAGCATTGGGGTTTTGAGTCTGGAGGCAACTGAAAGGAGAATTGCAAACTGCAAAGAACAGTAAGGAAAAAAGCACCTCTTTGTTCTTATCTCTCTTGCGTTTAACTTCGTGGAAGTTATCTGCAAATTTACAATAGCCAAAAAATAGTCAGCAGATACTTAAACCTTAATTGAGAAAAAGAACCTGCGGGACAGGAGAAGAGGCTGTTGTGAAAACCTAACAGTAGACAGGAAGAGCTCCATGACCTACAACAAAGAATGTTAAACCCTGGAATGCGGATGTAAACCAATGTCCATCAAGAAGCATCAAGAGCCTCGAAAATTGAACCAAAAGAAGAGGGGGGGGTGGGGGGGGAGAAACCGAAGCGAAGTCATGACATCGTCGAGAGAGGGAGAATTACCGTCGTTGAGTAGACGCTGCACAGTCTCATTCAAATCCATGTTACACTCTTTGAGCATGGAATAGATCTCATCATCGCTATTCCCAACAATCTCCTTCAAGCTCTGTACAACTTTACGCGCACTGGCCGGTATTTGCACACCGCCGGTGGTCCCCGCCCCCTCTCCTCCTCCTGTTCCTGCTGCTCCTCGTAGTCCTCGTCGCCCCCCGCTAGTACTCATCATTCACACCCTCCCTCCTTCGTCCAGGGTTACGATTTCAGGCCGAGGCCAAGCTAACGGCTACAACGAGGACACAGCGTCCCTCCCTGCAGCACAAGAGCTAGCGCACGGGCCTGCCACAGAGAGCACTTGACAAGGAATAAAAAAAACCAGTTGAGAGAAAGAAACAAAACAGCAGCAGCAGAAGTTGCAGAGCGCCAAACCCTAATTTTTTGGTGCAGACTAAGAAAACCTTCGTACCAAGTCATCATTACTATATAGCGATGTTTTTATTGTCCGTTTTTGTGCCCAAATTCATTCATCCATTATGATTCATCAAGTACCTAAATAATCCATTCCACAGCTTTGTTTTTAGGGTCCATTTTTGCACCCAAATCCATTCATCCATTTTTAATTCATCAAGATCCACTTATCCATTCATTCCCTTCTCGGGTGTAATAGTGACTTGGGGGGTGGTTACTTTGTAACTCATATATTTGAGCTCTGTGTTGCTGCACACTACCAACTTTTTTCTTTTTCTTAAAAAAAATTTATTTTCATATGGTTTTCACTAATCCATAATTATTTATTTTAATGTCTAATTTAATTTAATTTAATTTAAATTAATATACATTTTATGGACATGAAAAGACACATGTTAATTTTATTTATTTTTCATATCCATGTTCGTGAATGGGAAAAAAGAGTGAGGGAGTTATAAAATGGAGGTAGTTAGTTATCAGGAAAGGTGGGAAAATAATTATTAAAAAAAATTAATAGGAAAAAGAAAAAATAGTTATTAAAAATGAGATGCACCTAAAGGTTTTCTTTTTTTTTTGGATTTGTTGTTGTTTGAAGGAGTCACTTTGTTGCATTGGGCCATCACCCAAAAAAAGCAATTGAAACATTGAGGACTCCCCCCAAAATAGATCTATCCATGAAGGAAGGTAGTTTGTTTGTTTTGTTTTGTTTGTACTTATGAGATCCACTGAACCAGGAGTTTCAGATCGGGTTCTTGGTCCCTTTGGAAAGCTCTTGCCGAAGGAGGGGTGCATTGGCTTGGTTCCATGGCCGGAGTGAATTGACAGCCACCAATGCACCAGTTGGCCGTTCTGTCCACTGGATGGGTTGCGTTTTTTCATGATGTTTGAACTTGTGATGCAAAAGTTCTTGAATATTGAATGATTTCTTCACTGAAAATTAAATGAAATCATAGCTAAAAATTTCAGAGGAATTGGAATGTGCCTTTGGCGTTCTCGGAAAGATCTTGATGGGGCAGGATTTAATGGAATTTATTTGGTAAGATTTGGATTCAGAATGTAAAGAGATATTGGGTTTTAAGTGATTTCTGCTGCTGAAAATTCAAATAAATTCCAAAAAACCAGGTTTTGGAAGGAAAAAATCAGTTGAGGACGTGGTAACACTTGGGACAACGGCACAGGCCGCACTAGTTGCTTAAGAAAATAAAAAAGAATTGAGGATTCTAAATGGTAGTAGAATAGTCCCCCTTTGATACTCACTACATGAAGGGTTACATTAACCTCCTCAATGGGCAACTAACAATTAGACTCTATTTTTAGTGCTAAATAAATTAATGTTTTTGATCAAGTTTCTAGGTGCCAATTAGTAAAGTATTTAGTAATGGAACTTCAAAAATTTGTTAATTTTTTCCAAATTAACTTCAAATTGAATATTAAATATTTATTTTGTAACCCTCGGAAAGAGCTTTTCAACATTTTCTGAAATGTTTTATTTAAAATTGATTTGCTATTTGAAATTGTTTGAAAAAAAAAGTTACCAATTTCAATACTTCTCAAATTATTTTTGATAGAGTGGCATGAGAAACAGTCAAATAATGCTGCACACCCTTGAAGTTACATGGCAACATCAGAAAGGAAGAAAATTAGGAAAATTATTTTTAAAAAATAAAAAATCTAACTAGAGGTTGCAAGAAATATTCAATGTTTAACTAGACCATGGGTCATCCAAAAACTTACATGGTAATATTAGGAAAGGAAATTTTTTTTTTTTAAAAATAAAAAATCTAACTAGAGGTTGCAAGAAATATTAAATGTTTAACTAGACCATGGGTCATCCAAAACTTACATAGTAATATTAGGAAAGGAAAATTATTTTTATAAAATAAAAAATCTAACTAGAGGTTGCAAGAAATATTAAATGTTTAACTAGACCATGGGTCATCCAAAACTTACATGGTAAAATTAGGGAAGGAAAATTATTTATATAAAAAAATATCTAACTAGAGGTCGGGCACCTAATAACTAGTGCACCCTTCCATAACACCTCTTGGTCGGGCAATTGGGCAGTCAGGGGAAAAAAAATAATTGGTCGGTCTGCAATAAGGACACTTTGCTCATATAACGGTCTTCCATTGAAGCTCATGTGGGCCCAGTAGCAGCGGCGGCAGCGGCGGCAGCAGCAGCGATGGCCATTGCAACAAATTTGTGCAAGAAGAGGAAGGAGATGAGGAATTTGTAAGTTGCAAAGCATGGTCCCCACACAGCAGCAAAACGAGTTTGAAAGTTTTGGTGGGAGAAGAAGAATAATAATAAAATGTATTAAAATATAGGTACTTACATATCCAATTCTGTCAAGTTTGTTTGGTCAGGATTGCAGCTCACAGGGCAGCTTCTCTTCTGTGAAGACTTCCGGTTTGAGTAGAAGGCGCGCAAGGGAAGGTAGATTCTTCCCTTCTGAAGCTCCTGAAGACGGATCGCGATGAGCTTCAGTGCGGAGGAAATGGGTGAGGACTGTAAGGAAGGTGCAGCGAGGCGAGGAGCGCAATCAACTGCATAATCGCAATTAATGGGTGTGTTGTACAAAAGACTTGTGAAGAGGTGGTGGGGAAGAATCTGCAGTAGTACAGGAAGCTGCAGTGGTAATGCTGCGCCGGAATGTTGGAGGAGGATAGTACTCCCGAGATTGCAGCGCGTGTGGGAATTACTCATGGCTAACCTCCAAATTCTGCAGAACCATGGGACGAAGCTGCAGCAGCTTCGGCTATCTGAAGAAGAGAGGAGGAGTAGGAGGAGGAGGAGGAAGAGGAGGAGGAAGAGGAGGAGGTATTTATACAACTAACCAAAAAGCTCCTCCAAACATGAAACGCTGCAGCTGTTGTAAGGTGATCAACGCATTGGATTCTAGACTGGGGTTGTTGCCGATTGCTGACAGAGCAAACAACATTAGGGCCGGCTGGTACTCTAGCTTGAAGATTTTCCAAAGACTTTTGCGAGGTTTTTCAATACTGGGTTTTCAGTACTGGCCCAAGCTACAAGCTGATTGCAAGCAACCAGACGCCGACATTAATTACCTCTTTGTATTTGATTGCCTTCAAGAATCCTGGGATGCTCGAGAGAGAAGGTGGAGAGTCTGAGGAGGAACCGGATTCTTCCTCAGATCATACTGCGTCGAAAGATTCTTTTGAAACTTGTTACGAGTCTATCTTTGCAGACTTGACACCCGAGTCCCTACCTGAGTTCGTAAATGTTCGAGAGTTACTCTCCGACATCGAATCTGAGCTCGGGGAGCAAGCTTGTCAAGAGCTGCAGATTGACCCCCTGGTGGCCAATTGTGAGCTACCCGAAGAAGTCAATGTCCGTGAGCTGCTAGCGGAAATCCAAGAGGAGCTCGACGAACCGTACTTCGACAAATTCTTCAGTACTTGTAACGAAGATTCTTCAGGAGAAAGCCAGCTGAAGAGATATCACAACAATCAGGCTAGTACTTCAAATGCGGACATTGTCACGAGTGAAGAAGAGGAAGGGACATCGTTCCGCGTGAGCCCGAGAAACGATAACGAGGCCGCGGAAACATCATCAACTTTTGGGCTGTTTTCTACGATTACTCGATCTCAGCCAAGTTGATCCAGGATGGACCCAAAGCTGCCTGAAAGACAGTTCCTTCATGAGTTCACCGACCAGACTAGAGATCCTGAGCAGCTCCTAACGTCGTGATCATAGTAGTGTAGATGAAACATGCTTGAATACCGTGACAACAAACCAAGTTTTGGGATGTTGTTGAATCGTTCTTGTACATTGAGAATTCCAGACTGAGCTGCACACACACAGTGTCCAACTCCTTTAGTGTTGAAAAGCTTCACGTCTTTGATCACCCAAAGTCTCTCATTATGAATGGTGAACTTTCCCTTCACATCTCTTAGCTGATCATGACACACCTTTTCTGAAATCTATGACCTGAACTGCATATCATTGAAAAATCCGTTGTCATGCCCATGTAATCATTCTGATAGTACTGCATGTTTGCTGCATTCTACATTAGCTCCTTTCCCAAGTTTTGTACCCGAAAGTTGGCTCTCACTGCAGCTCATCAGATATTGTATGATCTCATGCTCCCTAGTTCTGCTATCAAAATATCTTAGCAACAACCTTAGCACCTTCTCTCTCTCTCTCTCATGCACACTCTCTCCTTGACATCAGCAGATGTAGACCAAGCTTGGCATGAGAAAAACATTCAACCCTAGCCCCCCAAATTGCATACAAAATTGTTCATTACACTTGATCTCATTCTCCCTCGTTTTGTTATCAATATATCTTAGCAACAACTCTCTCTCTCTCTCTCTCTCTCATGCACGCTCTCTCTCTCATGCACGCTCTCTCTCTCACACATCAACACATATAGACCAAGGTTGTCATGAGAAAGCATTCAACCTGAGTACTCACTCCTCTTGACCATAGTTGCAAGGAGGTTTCAAAAGTAGAGTTTTGATATGGATTTTTTTTGAATTGATTTGATTTATTTTTTTAAAGAAGGGGGCAAAAAAGCTACAACCTTACCATCAACAAACATATTGAATTTGAAAATTTCAAGCTCAATTTGGGACAGAGTGGGTTCAATGCAAAATTTTCAAGCTATCGAGGTGTAGCCCAAATGAATTGCAAACTTCAAGTGATATGAGAATGCCATTGTCACATGGCCACAAACTTTGCAGAATAGGTTGCTTCAAAACAACCTAGATCTAGACAAATCTTCATTGGAGGCTTGGTGGACTACATGTGATTAATGAAACACCATTAAATCTTTGATGTTTAACATTACAAAAACAAAATAACCTAATGAGCACAAGAACAATGGAAAAAAATGTTACAATCTACATTAGCCAAAACTATGTTACAATATGTCCTTTCATTTATACTAAGAACCTTTGTGTAAAGGTGCTCTCAAATCATTTTTGTACATTGTACCCATTCTCCAACAACAAATAAGTTGCACTAAGCACCTACATCTTTCTTAGAATTTGTGTTACATCCATAACCTCTTCTTGTGTACCCCAAATTTGAATCCCTATTAATTAGCTTAATCAATGCTTGTACACTGCAAATGTCAAACAAAATATGATTGTAGCAAGTTGCAATTGAAAAATCTAAACACAAATCTTAAATGCAACCTTGTGAATGGAAATATCAAACTAATTTCAAGTTGCAACATTGACAAAGTCTCAAATTAAAAACCTTTTGTAAACATCATGTACACAAAAGTTACAAAGTTATCCATAGACGATTTAGGTGTTTGCGGTAAGCTAAATCATATTCAACAAATCAACAACCAACAGAAGAAAAAAACTCCCACGTCACATGCAAGAGTTCACAACTTCCCCCCACCATAAGACGTTCACTTTCTTCTCAAAGAAAAGAAAACTATTAACCATGTTTAGTTATGCTCAACCCTAAAACAAAATGATAATAATAAAGCTCTTGTTTTGAAATCTTCTTTGACCAAAACATGAATTAAAACCACTAAACTTACATCTCCTTCTTTTTCTTTGAGCAAGTCTTTGTGATCACTTGTGCACTCTGCACTCTCCAAATCTGTGTCTTGTGTCTTTGGATAATAATTTAGAAGAGTTGATTAGTTAAAATGTTTAATGCATGTTTCAATAAACCTCATCACAAGCGTTGGTGAGTTCAAACATTCAATGCATGTTACAATGCACTTTCATCACAGTCAAGTAAAGAAAGGTCTTGAAGTAAAAGCAGCTCTCACACAGCCCTTTGGCAATCCTTGAAATGGCATTACATGGGCTCAATGCAGGGGGGTGCCCACTGACCTGGTTTCTTCACTTGCAGATTCTGATTTCTGGACACCTGTCCATGTCCCACTCCTACCTGCACCAGGAGTGGGACAACAATTTCCAACATTGGTGAAAGATTGCACTTCTCAAAAACCTTGCACTTGCAAGTTTACACACCTCAATTTTTGACTTCAATTTCATTAGAATCTATTAGATAGCAATTGTAAGATTGTCCCCCATAAAACACTTAAGACTGCCAGAACCAAACCTGTACAGATCTGTCACACTTCTTTTTTTTCCACATCCCATACCTCAAAAAATGTATGTAAATCACAAACTAGAATAAAGGAGATACCAAGAGACTGAAAAGAAATCTGCTAAAGAAACTCTGATGAACTCTAGTGGAAAGGGGAAGGAGAAAGTAGGACAAAAAGAGGTTGATCCCAAATATTCCATTAGACTACAAGCTATGAAAAGACAACTTGCTCTATATGAGCTTTAAGGACTCATCATAACTTATACAGGAGAATACTTGTCATCGTGCAATAAAATCATTAGTTTACATTACTATCCCTTCCTCATAATGCTTTCCCATGGATACAACTGCATCCACACATCAGCCAGAAGCCAAGGTACTATCACCAGGTTTCTGATCCCATTCAAATGCTTCTGGATATCCAAAGAAAAGTCCAAGCTCTTCAGGTCAAGTTCAAATAACAATGTATTGTCACAGTAATGACTACTGAGCAGGGGGTTTGGTCAGTGTGCTTAATCTTTTGCACACTTCTGACATTGTCAATGGGTGTGCCATCAGGATTGCATGCTATTGCACAGAAAGGAACCCTCCTTGCCGCATTCCATGGACAGCTCTACCCTGCAGCAAACAAATAAGAGTGAATTGCTCAAACAACTGAACAGGAATTTAGGGTTGAAACAGGTTTAACAACGCCTTGCAAACTACAAAACAACATACTACCAGTGCCTCAAAATATGAGAACGGCGACACATTTCAGTTGACCAAGTATCTCATGGAGGACTTGCCTCTTTTCGAATGTAGAAATCACATGTGCAATATACTAGTGCTGACTTTTCACAAACATTTACTACAATAGATTACTCTTCCAACCAGAAACTGTTGCATCTAGTACCAATGCGTGATATCTTCATCTCTCTAGTTAATATGAGTATTTTAGAGCATCAACTTCTTGAGCATAGAAAGCCATACCTTGCAACTATCATCCCTGGTATTGAGGCCATTTGTTGTATGGAGATTGGAACTGAATGCTTTGTGGAATTCATGACTGGTAGTTCTTGATAGTTTGTGAGATCTGGATGGTCTCTTGTCTACCATAGAGTGGTCAATTAAGTCTGAACCAGCAGCCACAAATGTCACCTACACAGACATAAAGAGTGTTGGAACATTGAGATGGACCAAATGGGAGGTTCTTCCTTCTAAGATGAAATTTGGGTTCATGTGAGGAAACATGAAAATCTCAGTAATTCTAAAGTGATGATGAGAATGACTGTTTGCAAAACCTAACAACTGAGGATGGCAACCCTCCTTCGATCATCCAGCCATGAACTAACTGTAGGTGTCATAATTGCTGTTTCATAAAATCTTTTCAGTTTCAACCACTCCCTTTCAAGACTGCAAAGACAGAATAAATGTTCTACTCTTTATAGAACATCCACAGTTGTTCAGTGAAATGATGATGCTTCATTGGAGAAATTACATTCCAATGCTTACAAGAATGATTACATCAGAGAATACATGAAGAATATACCTCCTTGTCCTTGACCACACAAACATCAACAATAGGGGTTATCCTAGGCATCAACTCCTCCACTTCCACCTTTGCATTCTTTGTAAATGTGCATGCTTTCTTGAGCTTTCTTTGGCTAATCATTTCAACCTCTGCCATAAATGTTGCAGTTACTGACCTGTGGTCAGACAGCTTTGCCTTTCCACATGTGTATTTTAACTGCCTTAATCCTGTTCCATACCAGAGAATTCTGTCACACCTGCAAATGCACATGCACATGTCAGGTCTTTCTTTTGTGGGAGAGTATCCAGGGATGATCTGCAATAATTCTCCTTACATTGATAAGCATTCAAGAAAACTGGAACTCATGAGATTTCCTCCATGCAATACACTTGTATTCTGACATTATAGTAGTTCAGGTAATAACTGGTCTGGCAGAAGCAAAGCTAGCATTGAATACAGAAACTGGCATTGCACTTACCAAGCAGGTGTCCGACACTTCTCCCTGGACTTCAGAGCCTCACCACAATATTGATCTGAGTCAGGAAGGAATTTGTAAGTAGGGGGAAACAAGATAGGGCCTTCATGCCAGTCCTTCAACACACGCCCTTCAATTTGCTCAAGTTTCAGCTGTGGGCTCAAACAAAATAGTGTCAATGAATGCGCTGTTATTTCACACTCCAAAAGATAGAAAATTCACCAAGATTTCCAGTACTTGCAGTCCCACATTAATGAAGCCTGATGACATGAATCATAATTCTAGGTTTTTAAGTTTACTTCCAGGGCAGCCTGCAGCTTAAAGATGAAATACCTCATCCTTAGATTGGAGAGTTTGCCAGTCTCGTAATTTGACTACTTTCCATATCACCTCATCCCGCATGGCAACACGATAGTTCAAATCTCCTAGCCATATTACTCGGCTGCACAGAAGGTTACAAGAATACACAAGAATAGAGACTTTAGTTGGCATTACAGGACCCGTGAAGCTCCAGCTGCAAAATGCTCAAACAGTAACCAGTTCAAATGACCCTGAATACATGCTTTTTTCTTCAGCAAAATCCAAGGTAAAGCAAGGTGCAACAAGCAAGCAGTTGTGTGTTTTTCATTTTTTCACAATCTCACAAATAACAAACATGTTGCCTACTCATCCAGTTGTATATAACCTAACAGTAAGGGAAGCATATTCCAGTGTTTCTCTTACTCATGTGCCAATATTGTCTCAGGCAGTTCTAACCCAGACAGCTTGACCAATCGTTCAAATGTTGTACGCCGTAGAATCTCAGCAATGTCTGCATTTCTGCGAAGCTCATCTCCTTCCTTGTGACCAGCCGTCAAATGTGCGCAAACAAAGCAAAAGCTGGTGTGGTGCAGAGACATACTAATTGAAATGGAACCCTGCCTCCACAATCTCAGAAACCACATCAGGCATCAGCTCTGTGCAGGTTAAAAAGTTTAACTTAAATGATTGAAGGAGTGGTCTCAACACAGCCTGCTTGCTCCATGCTCCCATGGAAGTATAGGAGATTTCTTTTTCATTTGTTCTGCTGCTACCTGTGGGAACTTCATTACTAAAATCAGCATGGAGCAAAATGAATTAAACCACACAACTGGCAGAGAAAAGGAAATTAAGCAAAATCTACAGGGTCTTTGGGTACAGAAGCTCACCTTATTACCAATATAGCCCATGATTCCAACTCCAGTGGACGACACCTTGACATTGTGGACATGTTGCAGTAGTCTTGATCGCACCCAGATGGTGATGAAGATCCCCACCATTTGCTTACTTGCAACACGGGAGAACTTGGCTTTACTCGAACTACATGTAGTCCCATTTGAGGAGAATCTTGAGTCCAAAAGTGTTGACACCTGTGATCCTGCTTCATCTAACTTAGCTTGCTCATTTATCCAATCAGTGGTCTCTGATGCCTGCTCTGTGGATGACCAGGAGGTTTCATCACCACAATCAGTCATTTCCCACACATCGCATGAGAAATCTGTCTTGCCTTCCACCGGTATGTCAACGGGATAAAGCAGATTACCTTGAGAACCCAGGAAACTTGATGTCTCAAGAGGTTCAAACGATTTCCCACTCACAATCCTTCCTAGCAGTTTCCCAACATGAGAGACTTCAGGAACATTATTCATCTTGTTTTCATTGTCGTGCACTGGTGACCCTGGTGCGCTGAAACTCTTGGGTTGTCCAGTTTCTTTACAATTTCCCATCCTGCTGTTGAGTGTCTCCCTGATCAAAGACTCCCACTTTGCAGCTGGGCCTTCATCTTCCACACCTATTACGTTTCCTGCATTTAGTGGTACAATCTCCTGGAAGCTGCAGCACAGTAACACAACCTATGAATAATGATGAACATTACTTGAATTAAAAAATGCTCAATGATCTCATTTTCAGAGCCTTTTGGATTTCAGCATGCTTCTATATGAGTAAGAAGACACATATCATCAGCACAACTTCAGTTTACATTAGTGTAGAACTGGTAAGAGCAAAGGGCTAAACTCAATTGAGTGAGGATGACAGTTGATGCAATTACCCAAAAACATAAATGTCAGCCGGCTCACAAGTGTCCAGCCAATCCTGTAAATCCAAGTCGTCTGGTGGAGGCTTCCCACCAACATTCCATGTACCAACTGATACTCTGCTCATCATAGTACAGCCCAATGAAGAACCCAAATAAAAATCTACCATTCTGAAAGACCAACATTCATGTCGAGTCATTTTATTGCAATTGCTTGAAAACAGTGAAGAAGATCAACACCTTACCGGAGCTCATGTTTATCAACCAGCTGTTGAAGTGATGTCTCAGACTGGCCTCGTGGCAGCTTAACAAACAGATTTTCTGGTACATCTGAAACACACAAACAGGAGTTCTAGTCTTCACACATGCAATAATTACGTCCTGTTTGTAGAAGAACACAACACAAAGATTTACATGCCTCTGAGAAATTGCAACAACTGTATGGACCATAGGCCACCCTACTTCTGGCCACAGAAAGGAGCACTTGAAGCATTTGAGCTTCACCTGAGATACCCAAATTCTGGATTTTGCTAAAGTGAGCAAAATCCCAATTTCTAATAATTGACTTGACCAAGAGAAAAAACAAAATCAAACAACAAAGCTAACTAAGAGCAACCTTGAAAGCATACAAACAACACACAGTGAGCAGCTTGCATATGTATCAATGCCATGCTCATACCTGAAACCGAAGCAAGATTCTTGTATCGTGAGTCTTTGATATCCCTCCTGTATGTCTGCTTGCAGTCTTCTGTAAAAGCACTCCTCAATACATCAATCATCACAGGCATTCTATAGATCAGCAGCCCTCAACATAAAATTTATGAACATCCAGGTGCCAAAAACAGGAGGAGAAGACAGAAAAACTGCAGAACTGGAAATGTTACACCCATGAATTCAGTGAAACGTGAGCTTATTATACCCTGTTTTCCTTCCAGTCCAATGGCACCATTGATCTCACAATCATGATGGAACTCCTGTCTAGTGTGTTTGAAGTTCAGCCATTTTGCCATCAGCTGCCGTGGCCAAGACTGCATAGATAGAAGAGCAGGAGGATCACACAATGAGTTCACAGGTCTCTTTTGTACACTGTTCTAACATCTGACCTAGAACTGAAGCTCTAGAGCCATTGTGCCTGAACCCCAGCCTCTCCAAAACACAACTCACCAGATAGCTCTCTGCTGTGACATACATACAAATCATCCAATAAATGAACAACATGCACAGCATGAATGAGTAGAGCTATCTTATCAAGGATGGGAGGCCAGTGGGCCTCTTATCAAAGAACAGAAATTGACAAACCTCAGTTCGAGCCGCCTGATGGATTCCTGCCATTGTCATTTTTCCCTTAGAAGTTTTGTCTTGACGATGGTGGTCAGGCCTTTCCTGCAAACGCCCTGCCATAACAACCCTTTTTCACATTTAGGTTCTGGCCGGCTGTTACAATCTGCCCTGTTCAGATTCCTTGATCCAAGAAGAATCTTTAGTTGAAACTCATGGAACAATTCTTCACAAACAATCGTTGGATTCATCACAGCTTCTTCCTTTGCCCAAGAAGCCATTGTTTCTCTTCTTTTTTATGCGTTAAAGAGCATGTCAATCTCATTCTCCATCGATTTGAATAGTCAGGAAAAAGAAAAAAGTCATGCAGGGAGAAACAAAAAATAATAACAAAGCAACAGTGTGTTGGGGTTTAGGGTTAGGCTGCGTCTGAAAACGGACCTAAACTAACACAGTGAAAATCGTACTGGTTCTTTACATATGGTGAAGCCCAATTGGATCCTTCATTGATCTATAAAATGTTTCTATAATGACCGTAGAATGTAGGTGCACCAAACTTTCGGCCCTTCCTGTATCACAGTGTCTCTGTCCTGAAGAGCAGAGCCAACGAAAGTGATTGCAGTGAAGAGGCGGCGGGCCCCAGACAGACTGTGAGAGTGGCCTCATCATCTACCTCATGCTGTCGACCTTATTGGCACGTTCAAAAAATCCATTGTATAGAGCCATTGACAAAGTGGAGTCCGGCACCGAGCAGACCAAGACTCTCTTGGAACAACGAAGCTGGGTCCGGCTTCTGGATACAAACTCGGTTTCACAGCGTGTGCAGAATAGTATTGACGATGGAAGGAAGAACAGGAGACGAGACAGGAAGTCTTCGCTTGCTTACCTTCTTGCAAACTTGCCGATATGGCTTGCCTTGGACGAGGGTTAGGAAGCTTCACGCCATTCTTTCCAGGAAGTATGAGGAGACACTGCCGACGACAAAAGCGGTTTCCGCAGATCGTGAGAAGAAGAAGAAGCTGTTGATATAATATGTGTTACGACCTCCGCGGCTCTACTAATATTCGGTGAACTAGAAGTGTTCAGTAAACTTTCACAAGTAGTTGTTTTGTGAACAAGAAAGCTGCTGCTCTGGAAAAACAGAAAAAAGATCCCGATCTCCCTTTGAAAGCATGCACATCCGGATGATGCTGAAAGGAAGAGAGGAATGTTGAATGCAAGGCAAACTAGTTTGCTCAGGTACAATACAAGAATCAGAACACGATGTCCACCGTAAACGAAGGTGCAAATGTTGTCAATATGTAAATACTGCAACGCCGAGAGAGAGAGAAACTCTTCTGCTATGACGACAAAGCAGACCCGAAACACAGTACAACCAGCACAGAAATCATGCCTCTAGCTTCCGGTCAATATAAAATCACGACAAAATTGACTTCTTCCTTCTCGCTGTAGAGTTTTCACGAGCCCTTTTTTCTGCACTATAATACTAGATAGACGCGACGAAATTAAGTACAACACTTGCCATAGATCTCACCCCTGCAGCGTGGCGCTTAACAACCAAGGCTTACTGCCTGCAACATAATAACAACAGGAAGTACCGGGTATCGAGAATCAGAGAGATTGCACAAACACAATAGGCACAAATCGATTGCATCAACGTACCAAGAATTTGCACAAACAAAAAATCGGCACAAATTGATTGCATCAATGTATCAAGAATATTGTCATGATCATCAACACTAATGCCATGAAGAAACGCGTCCTGACTCCTGAGTCCTCCTCTTGATCCAGGGACACTATTGATGATGGACCAGAGTAATCAAAACAAGTGGCTCCACACATGTGAATCTCGTGGAAAGCATGGGAAAAATCCAAACAACAGCCAAGAGAGGACTGTAGACTCTAAAGTACAGCATGACTTGCAGAACAAAAATTCTCATCAGCAAGAAGAAGTAACAGAGTACATACCTGCAGCAGCACGCAGCAGGAGCAACACTTGAATAAAGAAGCTTAAAACTTTGGAACGTTCCGACACAGTGAGGAGGCCAGTAGCAAGGAAGCAGCAGCAGCATCCCCCATTCCCTAGTGCATTTTTCCCACGCCTGAACAATCTCCTCTCCATCGAGAGCAGCTTCAACAACGCGTGTGGTCGCACGATGGCCCCTGCCATGAAAAAAATATTTTATTTTAAGCACATATTTAATGAAAAGGTATATAGATTTACGTATTTTAAGCACACACTTGTTTATGTTTATGAACGAAAATCGCAAGTTTATTTTGAATTCCCAAAGAGTCATGGTCAACTAAGGAAAACACAACTGACAAAGTAAAGGGCCAAAGTCCCTTGAAGCTAGTGTACTCTATAATAAATCTCAACACTATATCCCTGCCTACAAAGGCATGGCCAACAAACCCTATATAACTCTTGTCTCACCCATGGACTTCTTTAAAAAGTTCCATAGAGAGAGAGAGAGAGAGAGAGGGAGAGTTGGATTGTTAATCCCTTTGTGCCCCTAGGGTTTAACGGGGTTGCTCAGATTTTGCTTGAACATCATTGCAACAAAATTGATGCCATCTTGTCGGGGTGTACCACAATCAATCCTAGGGGGTGCTACTGGATCTGAAATATTTTTGCCCTTGAAGATTGGCCTATTTCAATGGTCATGCATTTTACGGTTAGGGTTTAGTCGAGTTGGCCAGATGGTTCAATCAAACATGATTGCAATAAAATTGATGCCATCTTGGCTTGGTGTATCACAATTGAACCTTAGGGTGCAACCTAAATATTTTATTTTGTCATTTGGTTTGGCAAATGAATTAATCATCATAATGGGATCATTGATGGCGGGGTAAATAGTGAGTCCTTGAACAAAGCAAAGATTGAGCAAACCTAGATGCCTTTGCAAGTCCTGAAGAAAACTAAGAATTGAGTTCCCCTTGTTATGTATAAGTGAATGGTCACAAGGGTGGTGGTACCCATGCCCCATAACAATGGAAACCACCCATGGACTTGCCCATGTCACTAATTTTTCTAGTGTTGAGACAAGCCAAGTATAAAACTTTTTTGTGTCCTTTTGAAGTTTAAGATTTTGTTGTGTGAGGCTCTCTCAATACAAATATTAGGTTAAGGTTTTTCAACTGTTCAAAAAGCATCCACTTTTTCAAAGCTCCAAGTCATGGGTGTCATGGTGAGCATAAGTTAGAAAACAGACAACTTTATCCGTCCACCAAGGAAGAAGAAGGGCTTGGTCTTCTTCCTCCATGGCAGACTTTGTGGCTCAAGCAGCCCATGCTTTAGGATAAATAAATAAACACTTCTTTTTGGTCCTCGAAGATTAATTTACATTTTGAGAATGTCCCCCAACCATGGGCTTTTACCCATGGTAAGCACAAAATCAAGGTTATCATGAACTTAAACATATGTAGATCATGAGATATAAGAATGGGTTCTTACACCTTAAATGCTGAAATTTTGACTAAATTTTCTACAAATTTGGAAAAAAAATTGCTAGTTTTTTCAAAGCACAAATTCAAACCAAAAAAAAAATGGGACAACTTTTGGAATATGAAAACCCATTCTCAAAAGCAAATTGTTGGACAAAACAACTCCTCTCAAAAGGTTATACAAGGTCTTCCCATTCAAGCTCTACATATTTTGCAACAAGACTACAAACACCAACTACAAGGCAAACCAAGGAGGGTGAGTAAACACACCAAACTTTATATCATTCTAAGGGAACATTGAAATTTGAAATACTTGTTAATTTTTTTGCCATTTTAATTACCTTTTTCTCATCTTCATGTTGGTTGAAATAATGATACAAGAACGTTCAAATTTGAAACTCCTATTAAATTTTTGGTCATTTAATTACCCCTTTTTTTCTTATCTTCATATTGGTTGAAATAATGATACACGGGTCTTTTTTTTCACCAATATTGACATCCCATTACAAACTCCATACACATTTCTTTATCTTTCCTTTTCTTTCCGTGGTCTCATTCCGGAAGGCCCTCCTCCTCCTTTTCAAAACAGTAACTTTGGGTTTCTGGAAGGCCCTCTCTCAAATTCCTTCTTTTTCTCCCCTTTTTTATTTTCTTTTTCTTTGTTTTTCTTTTACATTTCTTTCAATTTCTTTTTCTTCTCTTTAATCCTTTTCTGTTCATTGGGTTTTGTTTTTTACTCATCCAGATTACCTCCATGAACCTTTTCTTAAAAAATACAACTTATTATTAAAATTAGGAAATTAGCAATGGATTATTTGCAAAATTTGAATTTTAAATGACCAATTTTCACGCCCAAAAACATTTATAAAGAAAATTCAAATCAGCAATGTTGTACTTGCCAACTCAAATTGAAAAACATGGTTTAAATCCCAATAATTACAAAACAATTCCACATTTAATGCCATGGCCAGACTCTTTGAATTTCTACAAACAAATTTTTGAATCTCTAAACAATATGTAATCTCTGTAATATTATATGTATGTCCATGTAAAAATTTCTAGAATGAAATCGCAAAGGAACCAATCTTTGAAAAAACATATCAAACTACAAAAGTTGAAATCATGATGATGAGAGTCATGAGCTCTCAAGTCTAGATGAAAAAACTCAAAAAAAAAAAAGATCAAACTCAGAAATGCAATATATGTCACATTTTTCACCTAACATATGTAAACAAACTTGGAACCGATTATGCATTTAACACCAAATTTGAAATTGATCTTGGATTAACAACAAGGTTGATGGTGATTGGGCAATTTTGAAGATTATTAAACACATTACTAGAAGTTATGTTCATGTTCAAGCAATTACCGGAAATAGACTATAGCCGCTAATGGTGTGCATTCCAAGCATCATCATCCAAAAAACCTTCCTTGCTTGGATATTGATCCGCTTGGTCCTTTTTATCATGAAAAATATGATCATGAGCAACAAGCTTGCTAGGGGAAGGAACGACACTAGAAAAAATAACACCTGTTGGAAGATTGCTCACAAAAGGAACAATAAATGGAAGGTGAAACATCGACAACAAGCTTGCTTTTAGAAGAAGAAACATCAACAAATCTACTTGTAAAAGAAAAAACATTAGTAACAATCTTACCCATGGAAGGAATAGCAACAAAATAAGAAGTTTGACATGTGTCTCAATCAAAAACACTAAAAGCAATAACATTTTTTTAAATAGAGTTATTGTCAACAATAGTATGTCCTTGAGCAAAAACATCAACAACACCACCACATTTGCCAAAAACAACCAAATCAAGAACATTAACCACATCATCACCATTTGTAACAACCTGCCAAAATAAACTTATAATAAAAAAGCGAAAATAACCATGTTCAATCAAAAACAAAAACTTTTAAAAAAAGATGGTGCATTTTCACCAAAGAATTTTGAATGAACATAAACACCATCATGAAAATCACAAATGATTTTTGGTGCATCCATAGGCAAAAATGAATCAATAATTGAACCTACACAAATTTGTTTAAAGAATAAAAATTAACAATGAATGAAATGATGAAAAAAAATTCAAAAATGAAAATGAATTTTACTATTGTTTTTTCAAATGTTTATTTTTCCTCAATGAAGGCTTCATCATAACAAAGAAAACAGTTGGCCTTGAGCTCCCCACATCTGTTGTAATGTTTTGTTTCACAGATGCTTGTCAATATGCTTGTACTTGCAATAAAATCCAAAAATTAGGAGAGTTATTGAAACAACTACAAAAACATAAAAGAAAGTGGAGGAAAAAAACCAACATTGAGCAAAAACTAAAAGAAATAAAGGGAAAAAAAGATTTAAAAAACGAAGATGTCACTTCTCGTAAGATATCGGGTCTTAATGACTTGTCACTACCATACCATATTCCCATAGAACCATGGCTTCTTCCACCATTTGAGTGATGCCAACATTTCAAATTGTTTTATTTGACAACACCTTTTCATTCAACATTAAAAATTTTGCTATCAACTTATCAACAATAAGTTAGAGTTAATTGTGTCCAATAGGAAAGGCCATAAACCACACATCATCAATCCTCAATCATTTAGGTTTCACTCGAAAAAACAATTGGGTAGGAAGATCAACCTTATCAACAAGCCAAAAAGCAAGCTGAAATTTGGCCAATTATTTGAATGTTGCAATCACATCTTCAATGAAACATTTGATAGCAAGATGAAGGTGATCAACAAAACACTTGGTGATTGCACCAATTTTTAGACTCTCCTTGACATAATTGTAAAACCATCCCTACAAGTAAGTTGCACCAAGGAAACCTCCTCAAAATCAACATTTCTCAACTCAGAACAACCCTAAAAGAAAAAAATTCACATGTAAAAATAGTCAAATCTCAAGTTTAGCCCTATTGGTGATGTCGGTTGGCATATTGATTGTGAAAGCATCTTTCACTCTTTTTCAAACAACAACACATCAAACTTTTGATCAATTTTTCAAATCCAACCCCAAATGACCACAATGCAACTTCATCACCTATAATCTTCACACAATGGAACCACGCATTGGTAAAAATATTGAAAATGATAGTTAATGCCCTACTTGTCCCAATAATGTGTTGATTTTGTCACTTCCTAATCAACCTTTTAATTCCTCTAATCAAGGATTGGATGCTACAATGAAAAGATGTTTCAATTAGATAGGTTACTAAAACACATCAACAGTGGAATAATAGAAAATGATAATCCTAAACCATTTTTTAAAAAACCCTAAGCTAAAAAGAAAAATCCTTAAAACATGACAATATAATAACATAATAGATTGGGGAAGGAATACCAACAAAAACAAAAAACCAAAAAAATGGGATAATAATATGTATAAAGCAATGATTGATTAAAAGACCATAACAAAAAATTGTGAAAAAAAAACGAAAAACAAGAAGATAAATTTAGATATCTACTTGGAAGGAGGGTACATAGAATCATCATTTTTTGCAACTTGAAACACAAAAAGAACCACCATATCCACAAGGTTGTTTATGGTATCTTCATTTTGAAACAGATTTGCGATGGATTTTTTTGTATCACAACCACAAAAATTTCTCATTCATCAAAAGTGTTATTGGCGCAAAGTTCAACATGTTTGTTGGCTCTACAACCACCCTTGTTGACATTTTCCAATTCTTTCTTGTCAACATCAAGAAATCAAGACTTAGGGCATACCTCATCAATAGGAAATTGACAATCAGAAGTAGGAGATGCATTACAATCAATTATAGCAACATCATATTGGGAACAAGGGGACCAATCACAAGAACCATTAATTGAAGTAAGAACCTCAAAATCATCAACATTCAAGCAAATTTCAAGGTCGTAAAAGTTTGCAAATAAAATAGCATCTAGATATGCTTGAGAAAATTAAAGGGAAAGATATTCAAATAGTTGCAAGTAAATTTCAAAATTGTCATCAAACCATAAAAGTTCACTACCTAAAACATTGGCATAAGGTGTGGATGGTGTATGTAGGATTAATCTAGAAGCTTCAACATCAAAGAACTAGCTAGATGGGAATTTTGGTAGAATTGCAACCAATGAATCAATATGATGAGAAAAATTTACATTACAAATTTTCTTAAAAGCCCTTTCACAAAATTCACCAGGTTCAAAGATTGATCTCTCAAGCGAAAAATCAAAGAGAAAGGGGGAAAAAATGAGAACAAAAAGAAAAACTTAAAATTAAAAAAACTCCAAATTTCTTTGACAAACACAACAAAAGAGGAAACATAATTGAATTTTTTTAATAAAAAAAAACTAAAACCTTAAATAAAGAAAAAGAAAAAGTATGAAAATCCAATATTTAGAAGAAAAAAATGACTAAATTAAAGAAAAATGCAAGAAAAGGGAAAAGAAAAAAAGAAGTGTTTTGCAACAAAGAAAGGGACTCAAATTGAAAATTCATTAAAAAAAAAAACCTACAACCACTTGCAACAAAAAAAAATGTAAGGAAAATACAAGGAAGGAAAACATAGGGAAATAGAAAAAATAAAATAAAATTTTGTGTTGCTTGGTATTGTGAAGAATTGAAAGCTTAGCAACCAAATCAACTAAAGTAGGAAAAATTGAAGCAAAGAGTATGGAAGAGAAGAAAAGATAAGAGAAGGAGAAAGGAAAAAGGAAAAAGAAGAAACGCAGTAGAAAGAGAGGGGAAAAGGAATGAAGTGATAGATAAAAACAAAAAATTAGAGAATGGGAAGAAGGGAGGAAAAAGAAATCCAGAAGCTAAGAAGAGGGGAAAGAAATGGAGGAGAGAAAGGAGGGCAGTTTGGGCAGTTCTCTGGGAAGAAAGAAAGGAAGAAAAAATAAGGAAATTGAGAGGAAGTGGGAATAGATGAAGAGAGAAAAAGAAGGTCACCTCGTAAGCTCCGCCTTTAAGGCTGCAAGATGATGGAAAGAAAGCCTTTACGTAAAGGAAATGTTTAGGGCCCGTTGGGAAAAAGAACTGCCCTAACCCTCAAATCGAGGAATGCCCTTTGAGACTGCCAGTTCTCTATTATGTACACTTTTATATTTATGCTTTTGACACACCTTCTAACTAGGGGTTTTTTTTTTTTTTTTTTTT
>Ga0116231_10003799_pt1 | contig 31008 bp, 25 predicted proteins | sample S1TSphgellanicum_2_FD_89695 | JGI IMG/M metagenome (GOLD analysis project Ga0116231, IMG submission 89695) | Host-associated microbial communities from peat moss isolated from Minnesota, USA - S1T2_Fd - Sphagnum magellanicum MG | ecosystem: Host-associated > Plants > Peat moss > Unclassified... | reverse complement strand
CTGACTAGAGTGCTCTTGGTATTGGAACTATTCTTGGCCAACTTGATGAGGAAGGCAAGGAATATGTTATCGCCTATGCATCTCGAAGCAACAACAAGGCTGAGAGCAACTACCCTTCATACGAGGGGGAGTGCCTTGTTGTTGTATGGGCCGTCATACATTTTAGGCCCTATCTTTATGGCACCAATTTCACTTTGTATATCGACCACCAGCTTACCAAGTGGTTGATGACCAACGATAAGCTTACTGGTAAGTTAGCTCGTTGGGTGCTTATATTTCAAGAGTATGAGTTCAAGGTTATTCACCGACCTGGTATTACACATCAGAATGCAGATACCATGTCGTGAAGACCCCTCACTACTTCTGAAGATTTTTAAGAAGCCAGGCAAGATTTTGACCAGATTCTAGTAGTACATGTATTTGAGGCATCTAGTTATCTTGCACTACTACAATGTAACTTGGTTGAGCATCCCATTCTGGATATGTGGGAGGACTTGGACACTCTGAAGTTTCTTCAACTTGGGGAATACCCTCCCCAAGTTACATCAAGTCAGCGAGATCACATACAACAGCGGTCTAAACGCTATTCATGGAAGGACAATCACCTCGTTCGATGCTTACCACAAGGCGACAGAATGCTTCCACCACCACATGAACAGCCTGGTCTTATTCAAAAGGTACATTTGGAGCTTGGACATTTTGGAATTAAGTGTATTTATAGCCTTCTCGTTCCTCATTACCATTGGAGAGGTATGTATGCTCAAGTCCGAGACATCATTGCTAAGTGTGAACAATGTGATAGAGTGAGAACTTCTTTCTCCTCTCGATAGCTCATGCTTTCTCCACTCCCTATTCAGGGCATGTTCTATCGTTGGTCATGCGATTTAGCTAGAGAATTACCACAAACCTCCAGGGGTAATGTTTACATCATGATTATGATTGAGCATTTTTCAAAGTGGGTTGAGCTTATTGCACTACCGGACAAATCATCACACAGCACCAGCCAAGCTTTCTTACAACAGGTTCTAAGTAGGTTTAGGGCTTGTGCTGAGTGCCTTACTGATCAAGGGTCAGAATTTAGGGGAGAATTCCAAGACCTACTTGACCATGCTCTCATTGACCATTATCAGACTTCAAGAGATCATCCCCAAGCTGATGGCCTTGTAGAAAGGATGGTTCAAATGTGCAAGAAAGGATTTTGGAAGATTTGCTTCACTAAAAACAAAGAGGATTGGGACCTGGCCCTCCCATACATCGCCATGGGTTACAAGATATCCAAACACGCCTCTTTATCTCATTTCTCTCCTTACTTTTTACTTTTTGGGAGACATCCCATTCCACCCTCTTCCATTGCTGCTCAAATGGACTAGGTTGTGGATTTGGACTCCCCGGCCACTTGGGCTAAGGTCATTGCAGAAAAGGTTGTTCTATTCAGGAGGGTTATGCCCATGGCCATGGAAAATCTGTCCACAATTCGGGATCATTCCAAAAATTGTGCGCCTTGCCACCTGCCAAACTTGGATCCTACCATCATCACGTTGACTTAGATTCCTCCACTTGATTATCCATGTTAGGTATGTCAAAGGACGGACGATGTCGATCAAATGTTGCTTTGTGACACCTGTAATGGTGGATACCATCTCTTCTACTTCAAGTCGGAGCTCATTCAAGTTCTCGTCGACAATTGGTACTATTCATCATGTTCTCCTACAGCACCTTAATTCCTACTCAGACCATGCCACGCTTTTCTTGGCTAAGGTCTGGGGGGGGATTACATGAGAATTTCATCTTAGCCTCCCTTGTGCATTGTATATATATGTGTGCATGCATCTCTTTTTAGTTGATTAGTTTATACCTTTGATTGGCTTTAGTCTTTTTGTTTAGTATAATTTATTACGTATTTACATCCTTACGACACCGTACGTCACAACACTACACGTCACGGTAGTTGTCATGCCTGTACATGGCTTCATACATGATGGCTAGTTATAGGCATGCCCATGTGCACTTTCGCAATTGCAGTCACAAATTAGGGTTCCACATCATGTTAAAAAACATCCATGGCAATGGATGAAAAATTATGGCCTAGTTGTAAGGTTTGTGAATACATTTTCAACTTCATGGCCATGTCATGTCTTTTGTGATTGACTATCTTATTGCATTTGTCTTAAGCGATTAGGTTATTTTTAGTTGCATGTGTCCATTACAACTACAAATGAGTCGCAAATCTAGTTGTTGATTTTCAAATTTCTTCTAGTGATGATCACCCTAATTTTTTAAGTTTATTAAAAAAAATAATATACACATCAACATTCTTAATAAGCTATATAATCAAATTGATGAATATGAGACCATGAAGGTGACGATTGGGAGCCTTAAAATTTATGTTTAAACACAAGAATCCAACTATTAGGAAGTTCGAGAATAATTGGAAGGACTTATAATTGTAGTTGAATAATACAAGTTTAAGGTGGAACAAGTCACTAATTAGCTTCAACAAAAGGATTAGGAGCTCGCAAGTCCGCACCAACTCTTGGAGTGCCAACACTATGAAACAAGTGAATTTTTACTTGTTGCAAAGAAAAGTTTGGTTGATTAAGTTGATCAACCTAAATAGTTTTCCTATTTCAAGGTTGCACAATCAAGTTCAATAGTTGCAAGTAGCACCATCGACCCTTGCTATTAATTGTCTTAAGGAATATGATGATTTACTTTTGAATTATACACCTTTTGATATCCAAATTCAAATGTTGTAGTAGAAGCCTTCCAAGTGGGAGCCATGGTGGGACAAAGTACAAACCATTTTTCAAGGTATGCTACTTGAAACATTTGACTCAAGAAATGAAAATGAAGTTTTGTATTAGCACAAATTGGCATCTTATGTCAATGTGTACCAAACCATGTGTATGTACCTCCATCCACTTAGTCTATGCCAAGTCCTATTCGTGAATCATCATCGATCCATACAAATCCATAGGACAAATTAAAACCCTAGATGCAAGCTACATAACCTTCAACTAAGTAACCCATAGAACTCAAAGGTGGTGGATCATTGATTCATCTAATACTTAAAAAAATTAATAATAGTTGAATCTACAATTGACATCTCGGAATCACATATTCAAATTGTTGATGTTTAAATAGGCCTCATGAGTACAAAGGTAGGATTTCATTGAAAAATTAGCTAATGTTTTAGAACAAGTTTAGTTAGTTGATTCATTTTGTAAAGGACTACAAGGATTAAATATAGAATAAACATGGGGGTAAATGTTAAAGGGTGATTTGTAGATTATTTTATGTGGATTACTTTGCATTCTGGTTATGTAGATTAACTATAGTAATTTGTAGTGTATAATTATTAGATATATTAGAACAAGAACAAAACATTGTTACTAGTTACATTTTATTGGCTATATTCTATTGGCCATCATTTTGATTTAATTTTCAAATGTGGATCTCTTGTATATAAGTAATAGAATTATAATTTTGACAATGAAAAAAAAGAACGATAGTGAAAAGAATGAAAATAATAATGATGAATACAAATATCAAAAATACAACTTTGCCTGGACAATTTTGTGAAGAAACAAGTTTCTTTTCTTTTCTTTTGATTGTATAAATTTGTGTTGCATATTATATTAGTGAAATTGAATACGTAATACATTATTAACAAATTATGCATTTAAAATGAAAGTCTGAAATAGGAAATGAAAGTATAAAGATGCTTTGTTTCCAAATTGAATAACTATGGCCTTTTAGTAAGGCATTGGAGTGGGGATGTATAAAATGTGTCAAACAACTTTAAAAACATGGTAGTGTGTGGGAAATGAAGTGCAAATTTTGTGAAAAGACTTTCAAAGGTTCTTTTGTTACTAAAGTGAGCTCGAACATGTCTTTTGGGTGATGGTTCAAATAGTGAACTTTGCAATAGTAGTCCGAACAATGATTTACATTGAGAATTGTAGTGACCAAATTAACAAAGATAGGGCATTGAAATTTTTTTGGGGAAAATTTTGATAAAAGAAAGAATTAACACAACAAACTTTAAAATGTTTTTAGGCATTAATAGCCAAAGACAAGGAGTTGATAAAATGGTTGAAAATAAATTTTACAATGTGGAATTCCATTCAATGTTGCAAAATCTTTAATAACAATGATGTATTCAATTGCAAATTATGGTCTAGGATATTTTGTTCATGGGTCAAATAAATTCATAACAAATCTTTTTTGTCAATTTAAATGTGATTTGATATAAGATTTGGAGGTTATAAGAAAATTTCGAGAGGAAACAAATTGTACAATTATTTTTAATGAATGGTCAAATGCAACACATTGACCTTTTTTTAACATATAGTTTGTTTCTCTGAAAGGGGAGTATTCCTAAAAGCACTAGACACAAGGGGTGATGCTTTTAATTTAATTCTATAACAAAGGCATATTATACTTGCATAGAAGTATGACCTTTTAAGACTATGCAAACAATTATGAAAAATGTATAAATTATTTGTAAAAGAGCTACGCATGTAATTGAAGAAAATATCACCACATTAAATTTATTCGTAAGGTAAAGAAAACATAGGATTTGAACTTAGAGTTTGGTCATACACAAGGTGACATTAAAAAAAATGTGCAAAAAAGTACATTAAGGTAAAAACATAGCTAAAGGAGCCACCCAAGTGAATGGACACTTTTAAAAACTAGATTTTTGTATGTTTGAAAGATCACAAGGGTAACATAATAATTTGGATTTTCATAAATTTTTGGAAATACCTTCCATTTATAATTGCAAAGTTTACATGTTCAAAGTTTGACACAAATCAAAAATGTTTTTGCATGTTCAAAGCATTCAAACCTTGAGAGTGAATAATCTTTTTTCTTTTTTCAAATGTTCTTTTTTTCTACCAAATTTTCACCATTCCTCTTAAAAATTGAAGAGGATTTTAACATTGGTGATTAGAAGGGCAAATGGATTTGAATTGATGAAAATTGTTTTTATAACCCATTTGAACACATTTGGTTCAAAAGCGAATTTGACCTTGAAAATTATGGATTTTGAAAATGTGACTTTAACACAAGTTATATGTGACTTACTTTGTATTATGTGGTTATATTGTGTATAGTTTAGATTCATATTTTGAAAATATTGGATAACTTGAATGGGTTTTTAAAACTACAAAAAAGGGCAAAGGAAATGTAAAATTCATAACAACCCATCATAAAAACCAAGCCTTGTATAAAGATTTTTTTTGCAAAGGACCAAGGTTTTGAATTATTAAAGTCTAAAGATATTCATTTTGGTACTAACTTTATCATGTTGGATTGATTTTTGCAAGTGAAAACACTTTTTCAATACATGATTGTTAAAACTAAGTGGAAATAATGGATGGTTTCTTAGGAAAAAGAAGATGTTGAATTCATTCCTAAACATTAATTTTTGGAAGATGGTAACTATAATTGTGAAAATAACATGACCTACTTTTCCCTTGTTATGGTCATTGATTCCAAAAATGAACTATGGGAAAAAAAGGAAATTGATGCAAAATTTCAAAATTGATGGTTATTCATTTAGAGCCATATTATATTCATTGTGTAGGAATGGTGTTCAATCTAGAATAGAGGGCAAAATGGTAGGAAAAAGATTGAAAAGTGATGAAAGGTTTTCGTATGGTTAAAAACAAATTTTTTCTTGATATCAATGATGAAGCAAGGTAGAAAAACAATTAACAACCTATAGAAACATAAAAGGCTTATTTGCAGATCATGTTACATTTTTAGTGGGGTTCATTTGGTTTGGAAACACTTTAATTACAAAAACACATTGTGAAAATATTAAGTCAAATGATTATTGTTTCTTCTTGTGAGAGGAATTGGAGTATTAATTGATATGTTTACATAGTAAACATATAAATAGATTATCTATAGAAAAAAAAAACTAATTTGGTTTTTGTTTTAGGAGGTTAAGATTTAAGCAAATTTTTTTGATAAAAAATGTAAAGAATTTATAGAATGGGGAAGTGAGGACACAACCAATATGTCATTTACTTTTTTTTAATTAATGAACAACATACATAAATGTATTTTGTATGTTGTTTTATACAAAAGTGTTCATTTTTTTACGTTGTCAAAAAAATGTCATACCTCGTATTTGGTGACCTTGAAAACAATGAAAGCTTGAATATAAAAAAAAACAACTTACAAGAACAATGAACCAATAATTCAAACTTACACAGAAACATGATGAACATTGTAAACAAAAACAAGAAAGAAATGATATGGTGCTTGAAGATTGCAATATAGCGAAATGTAGAAGAGAAATCAAGAAGGATGTTTCTCAAGCATGTAGTTGTGAGATCAAGAAATAACACCATTGACAGAGCTTTGAAATAAGAAACAACAATGAATTGTGACATGCAAACAACCAAGGCACAACACTAATGACAATCGTGAGAGAGAAATGAGGATGATGCAAAAGAAATGACAAAGTTGTGAGAGAGGAATAATCACAATGTGAAAGAGATAATCGAGGGATGGAAGTATGAGAGAAAAATGAAAAAGCTATCTAGGGTATTTAGCTAAAGTCCTAACCTAACCTTCAATAAATCTAAATCAAACCTTCTAATTTTAACTACCATCATTAGCAATGGTAGGGTTTGAATGGTTACCTTTTCATTTTTTAGGTGTTAATTTGATGAACTATAGCTAGTAACACCAGGTTTGTTTCAAGCATAAGACACGATTCTTTGTCATGGGATGTTGTGTAAAGTTTAACATAAAATTCTATTTTATAGGGGTCAATGCCATGAATCCCTCACAATGGAAATTTCAGGAGACCACGACCAAAAATTCCAAGGGCACAAAATGATTTGATCAATGGTCAGCAAACCATGATTAATCAACACCTTCTAAGATGTGCATTGAAAAATAAATGTATTACAACTAGGACCATTCTCACATAAAACATAGCAACTAATTATGCCTACTTATCTCATACATGTGAAGCACAATTTCCTGATGTATGCTTGAGAACTTGTTTATAACAGCAAGAATGTTGATTGTATGAAAAACTATGGAATTGGGAATGCATTATTATCAGCTTTCTAGTTTTTCAACTTCCAACGTCCAGCATGATCCATGCAGACAAATAAAATAGTTATGTTGGAATGCACAAATCTGAGACATTCACTTGTTTGAGTATATTGTTCAATTGAAGAGAATTTGAACATTGAAATATTGGAAGCGATATTTCCCTTGTTAAGAAAGGCTCACAATTATTTGGGTTTTCGTGCTTGTATTTTTCCTTGATCTCGAGGGAGTCACCTTTTTTATGTTAATCCTCTTTACCATCACCAGTTCTACTAGGATTCCAGGAAAGTCCCACACTTCGAGCAATTTAGTGGACTAAAATCTGTGAGAAGAGGAAAACTTTCTATCATCAGCTACATTTGAAAAATCTCCTCAAATGAATTTCCAGGAATTTTTTAGAAGAATCAAACACAGGCCAAATGGTGGTGGTATATGGTAGCTAGCAACTACTCACATCCTCCAATGTCCATAAACAGAGATGAAGTTTGGCAGGTTTGAAGAATCCCAGTGGGTTGCATACATAAACCAACAACATAGAACTGCTCTCATTTGAAAAGCGGTCATTAGAAGGATTTAGCATGAGATCATGTTTTCAGGAACTTGAAAGTTTTCTCAGGTTTCAGAACTGAAATTATTTCTGCAAAGGTCAAAAATGGGCTGAATAGAATTTGCATTGGCAATTCTCTGTTCAAAATCAACAAAACACTCCTCTACACAGATTCCATTGCGCTGTTCTGTCCTGTACAAAAAGGAAAAAATAAATCTCTGATTGTGCATCCCTCAAACAAGATCTGGTTAGTTTATTTTAGATTAGATCACTGTGAACTATATTGCACAACCAAGATCAGTCAGTGGATTTTAGATTTGTGCAATATGTGGAACACAAGTTGTTATACTGGCAACTTGGCAATCTGTGTAGTGAAGGAAGCATCCACCATTGAATTGGTTGAAATATACACTGCACAAGGTGTATAAAATACGGTTAATTATTGCACTTCAAGAGTCCTTTTGTCTATTGAATTTTGTCATGGGTGTTTTTGGCATATTTCTTGGGAAAAGCATTGTTTCACTTGCAAGTCTATGATGAGGAGGTAGAGAAACTACATTCTACTTCATTTACTGCAAACTTGCAAAAACAGATGTTATTCATGGTGTTTCAAACAGAAATTTCTGTGAGACATGTATGGTTGAGGAAGAATATGCCACAATGAGGTTTGTGAACAAACCAAGCCTTCTCCCTGTAGGGTTTTGAGAGTAGAGAGGAATCCATTGGCATGGCACTTAGCAATGGAATATCTTGGGTATGCACTTTCCTTGTCCAGGGAAGCACACGCTTGTAAGCATTTGTACAAAAAAAACACATCATCCAATTCAAGGTTTAGTTTGTTCCTCCAAACCTCTAATTCCACATCTGCCCCCATCAGCTTGGAATCTGCAGGCACTGCAGCACCAGTTCCAGATTCTCATCAATACCAACATCCAGAATCACAACATCTTGCAATTTAGTCACAATAGTTATGACCTGCTCCTCCACTGAAGGGGCCACAAGTCCTGGTCACCAGGCAACTGACAGTATGGTCGCACACTGAGGATATCTTTGTGGATACTTACTGAGAGGATGCTGTTCTACACAAAGCAATGTGAACCTGAAAGTGGAAGATTTCAGCACAATGTGAGAATCAACATAGAAACAAGAGGGTAACATCTTATGTAGGACTAGCATTACGGGTAGCACCTTCATGCATTTGTTGCAGTATGTGGACTTAATAATTATTGGGTGGAGGGTTGTCAATTTACTGTATATTAGAGGAGGGGAATTACACGGAATGAAAGCCTTCAAAATGATCCTTGAGCCATCACCACTTGTAATAACATTGCATGAAAAGTGAACAATCTAATTCTTTTACAACACAAAAACTGAACATAACACAATGGAAATAAAGTGACACCAGCTCGTGGCAAAGATCAAATTACAAAAGTGCCAAGCAAACAAGGGCTTTGTGCCTGACCTTTTCATGGCTTCAAAATTCCTGACAGTGGCTTTATTGTGAGGGCGTCAGCAATCACTGCACAAAAGCAAAAGATGTATCAAAATGGCACAAAGCTCCTCATTGCAAATTTAAGTACTGTTTGTTGGGCATGAAAGTTTGTCACCAATGACATCCACTAGTGAAAGGCATGTGTTCCCAGCAGGATTAAATCATGATGGCATGAAAGCAGAAATAGTCAAGCTAAGGAATGCACAACATGAGTAAATAATCTGGTACACATGAACTAGCTCCACTTTCTCCACAACATATTTCAGGCACCTGGGATTGATGGAAGAATATGGCTTTACAAATTTTACTTAAGCTGCAAGTCTTGCTGATTTGGTTTCCAGTGTCCAAGACTCAGTTCTGGTTGCATATTTGAACTGGATGTGACATGGATAAAAGCACATTTACCTCCTAAATTGTTCCAGGTACTTGCAAAGAGTCAAATTCTAGATCCTTGGTGTACTACTAGTACCGCAAAGTATAATACCTGGAATCCTGCATTGATCAAACGTCCAAAAAGTACCTTTGAAGTTTAAGGAGTGCACTGTAGTGTCCACCCCTATGTGTGATGATGGAGTGTTAGCAAAGGGAACCCTACAATGATTAAGCCCTGAGCCCAGAAAGCTGGTTTGAAGTTCAATGAGATTCAAGAGCTCTTATCATTGGTATCATGATGTGAGTGCAGGATCTGTGTTGGTTTGAGTTTTCTATGATCTATATATTTGGGCAACTTATGCCTTGTATACACATGGGCAATATTGTTGACTACTGATAAAGGTAGATAGCAAGAAAGTCCCGCCCCTCCCCCCCTGTACATGTTGATTGTCAAGGTTGATTTGTCCTAACCATTCCACTAGGCAGTATTGGAGGTCATGAAGATTGAATGGCTTCTTGAGTGGTGTGCACAGTGGATACTACTTATCAGGCTTTCATCATCACGTTCCATTGTACAGTGTTTTTTTTTTGGCCTTTTAATCTTCTGATGTAGCATCATTTATCAGCATCTCTCAAAACTATAGAAAAATGGTTGAAAAACTGGCCCAAAGAAAAATCCTGTGTCTGAATGTGATGAAATTTTGTTCAAAAATATTTTGTTCAAAGTTTGGTGACTTTTTTTTTCTGAAAACAGAGATTTATGACAGAATATAATTGGGTTTCATTTTAGAAATCCAAATTTTTCGGAAATTTGCCACAAAGAGAATCACAAACCTAGTCTAAAGTGTATGATGCTGTAGCATTGTGAATTCAGGAGTGGCCAATTTGATTTCATGTCAACTCTTTCTGTAGATTCAGACATCTGCAATTTTGCACGGGTGTTTAATTGGAAAGGTTTCCACCAGCAATGATAATGCCACCAATAGACTCTGACCCACTCAACTGATGACAATGAGTGCCCGACACTGATGAGGAGTGGGATATTGACAAATCTAGTTAGCCTACCCAACAAGATTATAGTTTGGAAATTGTGGGACCACTACTAGATCAGTGCCAGAAAGAGTCAAGGATAAACAAATACAGACTCTTTGTGCAGTTCCCTGAAACATTCTCTCTCCAGGAATGTCCTTTTTACTGTTCACATCACTAGGCCTAGGCAAGGTAAGGTAGACAACTGGTTGTTACCCGGTAAAACGGTAAAAGTTAGTGGTAAAGGTTGAAGGGAAGGCAACAGGTAAAGTAACGGGTAGAGTAAAGGTAAAGTCGAACGGATTACCCGATTACCCGGTAATTACAGGTAACTGGGTAAATTATTTATTGTGGCCCCAGTGCCTTAATGGAGTCCGTCGTCAGTCCGCACGGAGTCCACCATCAGGCTTGAGTCCGCCACAGAGTCCACCTCGTCACACGACGTACACCAGTGAGTCTTGTTCTCTCAAGTCGATCTTTGAGTAAAATGTCCCACGAAATACAATTTGAACATTTTACTGGGTAATTACCTGGTTGAAGATTTTACTGGGTAATTACCTGGTTGAAGGGGTAGGGAAAGGTAAAAGTAAAGGTAGGCGTGGGCGAATCGGGTAAGGGTAATGGTAAGGTAAGGGTAGGAGACAATGTATTACACGTTAACCGTTTACCCTACCTTGCCGAGGCTTACACATCACCTACACAGTACTTACAGTTCAACAGAGCAGCCATGACAAGCTATGGACTATGTAATCGGCTCAAACGTACACAAGTTACCATGAATGTTTGAACGTGTGACAGTATACTTCACATAAACATGAAATTGGGACTGTAAACAAATCAGAGACTGCTTAATAACAAACCATCTAGACAAATCCATATATCTGGCCACTCAAGTAGGTGGTAGAGTGTGTAGTGTAGCCAGAGCATCCTGAGCAAAAATGCTGACCCAAAGCCATTTTAACTCAGCCAAACTAACAAGTTTTTGCTAATTCTTCATTCAAAACATGCTCTGCAGTGCTCTAATGGAGATGCTCTAACATGCACAGAGGCAGCCCTCTATCAGTATTTAGCACATCCAGTTTAGTTTCTCCCATACTCCCCACCCCCCACCCATGAATCTGGAAAGATCGACTGTACAAAGTAAGAGACTATTTAACTCTCACCACCTGGGCCAATCATTGTAGTTGGCCAACGAGAATTTGATGAGAAACAGTCATTTCCTGCTACAGGTGCTATTCGAGGGCACTGCCAAAGTGTGCTATTTTCACCAGCCCAAAAGAAGATTCACAGAGATTTTCTGTGAATCTTCATCCAAAAAAGTGCTGTAAATGCCAATTTACCGCTGCCATTGCGCATGCTCTAAGGCCTGCCAGTGCCCCCCTTTCCTAACACATTCACTTAATTTTGAAGGGTGAACTATATTTGGAACAATTCACTGACTTGCTACACAGAGAACTTTCATGGCACATCTGGGAATCACTAGAGGGTTGAAACGTCTCACTACAATAACGAATTGTCAAAGTTCAAACCCAGGCCATGATCATCACCCAAATTTCAGAAGTTGGTATAGTAGGTTCAGGTCAACAGTCCGGACCAACTGGTGACCACATGTTTGAAGAGCCAACCTCAATGTAGCCATGGCCCATGTCACGTGACGCGCTGGGAGGGTGGTAATCTGCAAGGTGATCTCTCAAAAGTGCCAGATATTGGTATTTTGGATTTCCAGATAAAACGAGGAAACCAACCAGTACATGAGGCCATGTATTAGGCTCCAAACATGTACATCCAAATGAGGACCAACCTCCCATTTGAGTTTGGGTTTTACACGAGGAGATTCAGAACTAAGAAGGAAGAAGTAGGGTTCATGGTGAAAGGGAGAGGGAATTGAAAACTCAATTCTTCTAGCTAGCCAACTAGCTAGTTAGTTTTGTGCTGTTTTGTGGCTGTCCTAGTGTTGTTTCTTTTTAGTTGAATTCAATGAAAAGGCAGGAGGGTAAACATCCCTACAAACTTTGGAAGTGTCCATGAGAAGTCATGTGTGAAACCCCTATACTTCTGTCACAAGGTTGGACGGATTGCATACAAAAGAGTAATGCTTATTGACTCTTTTCTATGCATAAGAAAGCTGTAATGATCTGCTTTATTAGGGTTTTTGGTCTCCCCATTTTATCATATAAAAAGATGCATAAATGTTTATGCCTTCATATTCGGTTTATAGACAAATTTAGCTAAATCATCTTATGGACGATTGTCACTTTGGCTACATCACAAAATTGAGAGGGAAAAAAGAGCGATATTACTTTAATCCATACTACGGTTGGATTTCATTTGGTAATGGTTATTTCTTTAGTTTGGAATGACTACTTGTTATAATTGATATGAAGTTGGAATTGAATAGTTTTTAAAAATGTAATATGTTCTTCACATAATGCCAAATCTATGTTGAATACTTGCTAATATTAACATAATGATTTCCTTGCTATTTATTTTTATAGCATTATCTAAAAAATATAGATCATACTCATATGGTATACCATAGCAATATCTAAATTTGATTATTTGTGTAATAGCAGTATCATTATGGTAAATTAAAATTTATGGGAGACTCTATATGATTTCCATATTAGAGTTATTTGTAAGGTGCCCCCCACCTAAGGAATGAAATTGGTCATTAGGGGTCTAAAATGTTAGGTGAGCAATAAATTTGTAATTTACTTTGCTTTGGTGTTGTAGTCTGGTTTAAATCATTGAGATTTGTTACATTTGTCAAAATAGCAATTGAAATTCAATCCATCCTTCAAAATATTGATAAGACCCTTGCCCCTGTGTCAAAAAATAATCATTGGTGAAATGACCAAACATTTGGTACTTGAGACTATTAGTTGATCTCAAGAATGTTTGATTTGACGAGCTCGTTCAGGAATTCTTGGCTTGTGATATGTGTCCTCTGCTTAGGTTCATTGCCTCTATCAACTTCATTATGTGTTGAGTATAAGATTGGCTCTATTCTTCAAGAATGATGAGAATGTGGAAAAATCTTGGATTTAGGATTCATGGTTCATCAACAAATAATCATAGTTAAGGGAGAATAAACCAATTGGTGTAATTGAATGTTTTTAAATGTGAACATTTGAATGGAATAAGGAGTAAGTGTAACTAACTTTTGGAACTTTGTACTTTCTATCCTTTAAAATGTATAGGATTCATTAGAAACATTTGCAAACATATTAGAGATATCCGCAGATTCACCCTGACTTCACCCTGTCTTTGGGCCTCCTTTCACCCCCTGTCCCCTCTTCCAGTGGTATCCGTATAGTAAAGAAATTTTAATAAATCTCAGTATGAAATGCTGATACTCAGCATTTAATGCACAAGGTTCTAGACTAATTATAGTAGTTGTGCTCTTAGGAGCAGTGAAAATATATGTAGCAGAAGTGGAGGCGCTCAGGAAAAAGGAAAGACAGCATGAAACTCAGTATACCGCCGCAATTGATGGTTTTCTGAGTTTCATCCCCCCTTGAATGGTAATGTACTTTTTTGCTGGTTTTTTTTGAATCTCACCCTGTGTATGACCAAACTTAGGGTACTGGTGCTGTCTTTTCCTGACTTTACGGATATCTCTATTATGCATAACAACATAACTAGTAAGAGACAACTACTATAGATAATATAATGGGTTACAAAAGGGTTGCCCATTCATATCCAAATGTGTAATCACACGAATTGGAGCCTCAAGAATTGTCACCTATGTTTGGCTTTTCATTTTTAGTATCAAAAGTTATTATAATGTTATAAGTTTTTAATGTGCTTATAATGACGATGTTTTAATGTATTATGAAATCATGTGGAATAATTTTAAATACATTAAATGAACATAAAATATTTTAAAATAATTACAAAACACAAAAAGTGTGATTTTTTTTTTTTCTCATTTCTAGTGATTTGGAATTATTTCAAAATGACATAGGGTCCAATGTAGCAAGGCAATGCTAACCAATGATATTTAATTTTTTTTTATAATGTTACATCATTATTAGCATTCCCAAGAAACATTTATCATTAAACATCGACAAATTTTTAGAACCTGTTTAAACAGTAAACAAAACTAGTTAAAAATTAGAATCCAAATAAAGCGAAAGTTTTTCAAAAACAATTTCTGGAAATTTGCAATTGCTTTCCAGAAAATATGGAAATATTGTGCATAATATGTTTTCATTTTAATTTTTCACATTTTGGCAAATTTCTCACATAAAAAATGCTAATTGTAACTATTATTTAATATTTCATGTTTTAAGGTGGTATCTTAAGTTAATGTTAAAATTTTGGGATTAATTTAGATAACAACATTCACAATATTCCATGGGAACATAATATGGATAAGTTTGAAATCAATCTAATCAATATAAAATTCAAGAACATTTAAAATTTAATATAATTAGTGTTTTCACTACTTAAAGGACCTTTAAAAGGACTTGAAAAAAAAGAAGAAGATATTATTGGAAATTTCAACACAAGCATTAACATAAGAGTATAATGGAACGTTTTTCGGGGTCATAAGTAAAGTTTTATATATAAAGTTTTTTTGGACTTATAAATCATGAAATCAAATCTTTTTTTCATGAATAACCAATCTTATTGTGCCATGTTAACATGATTAGCTAACCTAAGGTGAAAGTGTGTTTAAAATAATATTTTTGAGCATATATGTGGAGTCCATACAAAGGCTTAAAATGGCCAAAATAACAATGTAAATACACTATATAAGCAAGATGCATTATATTGCACAAATCGTATGGCAAGGTTAAATAAATGTTTTGGTTTTTTTTGTTTTTTTTGGACTTTATCAACAATTCATAAAGGTATCAAACATTTATATTTGAAAAATAAGAAGTGAAATTATTAATTGAAATGAATAAAATAATTTATGAAAAAATATATATTTCATTGTATATCTCAATAGTATAATCATCAAAATCTTTTCAAATTGTCCTCCTTTGTATCAATGGCATCACCTTACATTCCATGTCAAAAATAATTATTCAACTAGGCATTTTAATAAGTATGTTAAGTTCACAATCATGTAATATGGATTGTGATGCAATTTTTATAACAATTTTTGAAAGTCCAACATGTTATAACAACTCAAAAACCATTCATGAAATTCATATGATGTGATCACATCATACAAAATATTAAATTTTTAGTCCTTTTCACATCTTAATCATTTTAGTTGTTCCATGGTCAATGATTGACAATGCAACAAGTTGTCACACAATTATGTTATCATGTGTAGTGTGTTTTCATCCCTCATTGCTTTTTGAGGAAGCATTATAGGCTCTTTATTTTATGATTGCACCCATAATCACATATAATAATTATTTCCACCTTTATATATTACTAATAGTTTTTTAAAAAATTGTCATGTAAAAGTCATGGATTCTAATCCACCACTTCCAATAACTAATGGACTAGTTTGCCAAATCATTTTGACAAGCAAACCCATTGTTAACCCGTTGTTTTTTTGAAGTTGTCACCTAAATGAGCAAGGTTGACTCTTTTTATCTTGTTTGCACCTCCAATCGCTATGACAATATGTAACAAAATTGATCCAAAGATATATGAAGACATTTGCAGATAAACATTTGTAGATTAGATTATGGCTAAATTTTGAACAATTGTAAGCTTCACATTCCAACATCTCTCATAAGCACTTAGTTTGGGATGGGATGTTTTGTTTCCAACATGCAACGTTGTTCTATCACTTCAAGGGTTAACATCTGTAGTAGTTCATCCATAAAGTATCTCCACCCTCAGCCCATATTTGGGCCTCTATCCATTTATCACATCAAACATAGAGTGTTAGTTATTTCCCCCTTCCTCAACAATAAACATGAAAACCAATAGAAATTAAGAGACTACTTAAATTTCTGTCACATGGGTTGATCATTATGGCCTTCCAATTAGAAGCGGTAATTTTTGTTTTACATACTTATTTAAAAAGCTTTGGAAGGTTGCTATATCATGTGCATATTTACAAGTCCAAACTCAGTTTCACACTATTCAAAAAGTTCACTTCACCCAAAATACTGTGTACATGCCAGTTTAGTGTTGTGCATGGAGATGTTCTTTTACGCATATGATATTGACAACATAATGTAGAACAAATAGACATATTTTGAAACAAGGGCAAAACCACTCACAATCATGCACACTAAAGGGATTTCAGTACATATAGAGTCATGGACCCCTATAATTACAGATCAGTAGTGTACCACAATCAAAGAGGTTTTCGGCAAGGCAAGTCACATGTACATGATTATCAATGAATGGCAACATACAGTGTGGAGGTTTTGTATAGGTAGCATGTTGATGTTCTGAAAGTTATTATGAAGTATGCTAATTACTCAAGTCTCAGAATGTAACCCACCACTGACAACCCTCAACACATTACCTGCCCAGGTTCTAGCTAGTCTGTAATGTGTGACAACTTTTATTAGATGTGATATTGTGATAACTTTTGATTTTCCGCCTTTAGGGCAGATCCACTCACATGAGCTATGTGCGCTTCTATGTGTGTTTACCACATTGAAAATAGTGTGCAAGTGATTTCCTCATCCCTATCCATAAACATGTCCTACATCACACAAATGAGAGTACACATTTGCTTGAAACATAAATCATGGGCATTTTTTTTCCTTTCTATTTTCAGGTCGTTTCCCAGTCTGAATCTGTCTCTCATTTATCTCAGACTTACCTAAGACTTATCTTCGTTCTACTGAATCTTCCAAAAAATAGCCTGAAGAAGGTCCTGCTGTGGGAGCCTTTCAAATTTTTTACCTCCTTCAACCTACTAGCTTCAGGGATCTCAAATACAAAAAGCCCCCATAACAGTACCTTTTCCTATACATTGAGAGTTGTGTTTGACATCCACTAGAAAAAGAAAATCCCTGTCACAATACTTTTAACGAGTGTGCGTGCATAAGCTCAGACTTGTTAACAAGTGTGCATGCATAAGCTCAGACTTGTGTTGTCTGTTCTGTCAAGGACACAGGAAGAGAAGCAGTGAAACATCAAATCAAAATGTGAAATTTATGTAGTACACTATACAACATCACTAGACAAAGTTTTTGAAAAAATTGTAAATGGTCTGGTAGTGTGCTTGTTTCTATTCAAAACCAAACATTTTAAAGAAATTAAATACTGTAAACCCTAATCCAGGCTCTAAGCCACAGCAACATCAGAGGTTTTGTTTGTTTTTTGATAATTTAAGAAGGCCCAAAGGTGAGCATTCAGGCAACTGTTGTTAACAACTCCAGAGTCATACAAAAAAGGTTGATTCTGGCAATTTGTCCTTCCCCCATCCTCCGTAAGAGAATTATAGTGACCACTTCTTTCTTAAGACTCTTGCAATATGAAAGGCCCTTCCTGAAAAGAAAGAAGTTGAGAAAAAAAAGTGTTACAAGCTGTCACAAAAAACAATTGTTGAAGGTTTAAAAAGGGTCTCTCATAGGTTGTAGTAATTGGGTAAATTAGGTAGTCTTTCCAAGAACAACAGTCCAAACTCCAAACCACAATCATGGAACCAGAACTTGGGACTAGAACAAAAGATTGCATGCATGGAAGTCACACCCACTTTGCTGATGATGATGAGAGTCCCTACAGCTTTTGCCCAGCCTTAATTTCCCATCTATTGCGGAGCAATGATTTCAGGATACTTTGTGTTGTCTCACAACAACATCCATCACATAATATAAGACTGGATCAAGATGACAATCATGTGAATTGAGTACTTGGACTAAGTTAGTGTAGGACCATCCCAACAACCACCTAGCTTTGAGCCCTTGGGCCTTGTGATTGGGACCATAGCTGCATTGAAATTGATTGTGGGTTCAAATTGCAAGCTTTCTGGTCCCAGCTGGAAAACCGTGTCGGTATTAATATAAGTCAAACATCCATGGGAGATCATTTGGCCAACTGTGTTGTCATTTGTTAGTAAGAGTGTTTGAAACAACAACCACCTAGTCCCACAACCAAAAATAGTGGTAAAAGTCCTACTACGTTCCTTCGAAGAAGACCCTTGGCCAACCGTGTATGTTATCATCCTTAGGAGGGTTTGAAAGTGACCAACTAGTCCCGCAATGAAAAATGGTGGCAAAAGTCCTATATTCCTTCCAAAACACTTGGCCAACCCTGTTGTCATCCTTAAGAGGGTATGAAAGTGACCACCCTGTCCCACAACCAAAACCGCGGCAAAAGCCCCACATCACTCAAGTCACACCTATTTGACAAACAAGGTGTCCAACCGTGTCTCCGTTTGTATTTGTGGGACCACAAAGCTTTGTGACTTCTGGAAGGCGTCTTCTTCTTCTTGGCAGCTTGTTTGAGGCTTGTATGGAATTCGCTAGGATCACTAATCCATTACTTATCCACTTGACTCATGACAATGGAGTAAAACAAAACTGTAAAGTGCAGGCAAAAAAGTCATACAATGGGCCAAAGGGCCCAGGAGGGAATAAAGAATGATCTTTATCTTCTCAACTCTCTTACAGACAAGAGAGATCCTACTGTCAAGAAAATCAATCACATAGTGAAAAAGCATTGGGGCAAAGTTATACCAGTTTTGGTGGGTTTGTTTATACCAGGATCTATACCAGTTTATATACCAAGGTTCCATCAATACAGCCCCCAACACTGGTTAGAATCAGTATTGGGCAGTAGAACCTCTGGTTTTGTTCCTAGAAATAAATTAGAATGTTTCTGGTTCTGCAAATAAATGGAATTGGGAATCTAGTTTCATGTTTGGCTCTTTCCAAAAAAAATAAAAATCCAGTTCCAATTCCCAAAATTTTCAGTCTGGTTCTAGATAACCCACAATGAAAATGCTAGTTAATTTTCAATTAACCTTTGGTTAACCCTTAATTCTAGTTTTTTTTTTCCTCTCAAAAATCTTAGTTTCAGTTCCACACATAAAAATAATCCAGTTCTGATTTTTCTAGAACCAAGAATCACACCCAGTTCCAGTTCAGTTTTAACTAACCAAAACTGGAACCAGTGATTTTAACAAACCAAACTAGGTACCTGCCCAACATTGGTTAGTACCATTGTTGTGTGGGTATCTATTTTTAGGTAAATATGTGGTCTTAAATCTTGTATACTTTAAGTATTTGATAACCCTTCTGTGTACGGTTTCTAATTTATTTTTTAAAAATATGTCGGAACCTGTAGATATGGTTCCTTTAGTTTCCCCAACCATGGTGGTTATTGGGTATAGAGGCAAATGTATATTTAAAAAGATGCAATTCCAAGTGGGCAGTTTGGGTTCAGGGTTACAATTTTAAAAGTGCTATTTTCTATTCAAATTGAATCTTTGAACTAGTTTTTCTATTTGTTGGACAAACTATCCCAAAAATTAGAGCAAAACATCAACAAATGGAAGTACATGTTTTGAAACAAATGACACTTGTTTTGTCCCACAACAACAAATGGAAATACTTGTTTTGAAACAAATGAAATTTTTTTTGTCACATTTTGACCTTTGAGGCATGGCAACAAAAGACAACCTAAACAAAGAGCAAGGTCAAGTGTGACCAGACAAAAAGTCACTCTAATACCGTGAACACAATGGGCTTTAGGGTTTCGGTTTTTTGTTTGATTGTTGTCAATAATTGTCAACTTTTTGTGTGCTTGCGGCGGAAATTATTTCATTGCTTTTGCAAGGAATGCATGGGTAGGCAACCTTGTTTGTTTGTGTGTTATGGAGAACAAGAGCTACGCCGAGAGATGGATGGTGGAGGGAGCGACTGCATTGAAGAAAGGTTTGCGAAATTGATGGTGGAAGGTAAGATAAGAAGCAAAATGAAGAAAAGAGGTGGCATGTTTTTTCTGGTATGAAATTTTCTGCTTGTGTAGACTACTTAGTTAATCGTTGATGAACTTCACTGTGCCAATGACTTAGCAAAGTAGTAGTGTAGATCGAAGCAAGGATAGATATGAGGGGTTGATGCTAAGGGATGATGAAGAAAGAAGGGGTCCAAGCTGTGGAACTAAGGGGCACATAGAAGTTAAGATGCATCCGGGAAGGGGAACTTTTTGTTGCAATACTTTGAATCCATGTTGTAGTTAGCTGCCAGAGTGAATGCTAGAAGCCTCAAAGGGGTGTCCTTAGGTAGGGCAAAATGAAAAAAACAAGGTCAAGAGTGGGGGAAGCTTGAAGAGAAAAACTTGTAGTACATTATTGTATAAGAATTTGCCCTCTTATACGGTTCTAAATGAACCTGGTGCTTATTGCTCAAAGTCATGTTTTTCAAAAACATTTGAATCCAAAGGTCCACAGGTTTTAGGTTTTCAGATAAAAGATTTGATGTTACATTGCATTGTTGCATCCAGTGGGAAAATGGTTAATAGTTCATACGAACTGAGTGAACCTTGAGAGTTCTGACCTCAAAAGCCATACCTCAATAGATTTTGGATTCTTAGTAATATGAATTGGAGTTTGGTAGCTAGTAGTCCATGGCCACTAAGGAGATGTATGATGAAGATTTGAATAGTTGTAACAGACTTGCCAATTTGTAGGTACATGAATTGGTTCTGTTGAATAAGTAGACATTAACATAATTCCTTCTTGACAGTATGAAGTAACATTATTGCTTATAGGATGCTAGAAATTCTAATTTTGTTCAAATCTTTAATATGTAATTAGGTTTGTTCTTTTAATCTTCCCTTTTTTTTTGGTATCAGAGCTAGGTTCTGTTGGTGACAGTGTTGAAATTCCCTTATAGTTGGATTATGAAGACGATTAGGACAATATGTCATCATCTAGTGAAAGTGAGATTGGAATGAATGACATTACATAAAAGATCCATGAACAACAATTAGTTGTCAGGTTTGATTATTTAAAAAGGCAAGACAAAACTCAATTAGGAGCCCTAATTCTGCGAATGTTGGGATTTGGCATAATGATTATTATGGGTGTGAATCCTAATGAAGTTCAGATTGGGGATGTTGCAATGGAAATAACCCATAATGGTTTTTGTATTTGTGCTCAAGTTTGGATGAAGATAAGGGATGGAGCAGGGGGTTGGGAATCAACCTCATAATTACAAAGGCAATATCATTATACTTCATACCTTGCATAAAATCTCATCTTCAATTCCTGAAAGACATAATAGTACACCTAGGATAGGAGACATTTGGATTCCCTAGCTTTCTATCTCATCTAACCATTTTGTTAGACTCTACATACTTGGTGTAGAATATTTGTTTCGAAATGGAGACCGAGTTATAAGGGTGGAGCACTTGGGATCAAGATCTCGCATCTTGAATTGGAGAATATAGTGGGATGCGGAGCAACGGTTGCAGTACCAACTAGAGTCTACAGATGAACAAAATTTCTCCACCCTACCATTTAACATCATGCCTTTGAAACTTGTAATGGAGGGAGATCAATCTGAATTTCTGAGCTAATACTAAATTGATGGATTGTAGTGACTGAAGATGTGGAAACTCAACATAAGTTCCACAATTCAATTTGACATTTGAGATGTTGATGAAGAGGGATTGTCATGAAAACCTTAAAATTTCACTCATTAAAACTTAGGTATCATTAGGGTTCTCATCTCTGAGGGACACGGGTGTGACTATCTTGAGGCAAAAGCAGGGTGTGATGTTTTCAACATGATCCATGCTAGTTCCTTGTACCAACTGGCATTGTGGTAGAAGACCAGTGTAGGATCTAATAAGCAGTAATGGATATCCATCTAATCAAGTGAGTACCATTTCTTGACCTGGGTTTTTCTTCAATCCAAAATATGATGCAAGGTGTACAGATACTAGGTGTAGTGTCAACCACCTGCTCCAAGAGAAATGGAAATAATGGATCTACAGCAGGTTACACTAAGATTAAAATTGGAAGTTGTAGTATGACAAGCCCACAAGGTATGGATGAATTGTTTTGGGGTAGAGACCATGAGGATGTCAATGATTGGGCATAAAGACTTACTATGGCTACAAAAGTGCGGGATTTGAATTCAGACAAGTTATTCAAAATTGCAAAGTTGAATTTGAGAGGGCGGGCTAAATAATGGTTTAGGAGGTTGCAACCAGCACCAGCCGATTGGGCTGAGTTATGGACTCTAATAATATAGAAGTATGGAGACATTGATGCTGATGACATCAGCATGAAGCTTGATGCCATCAAATAAGAACCCAAGGAGAGAGTTCAAAAATACTTTGAACATTTCGACAAGCTATTTCAAAGGGGCAGAATACAAAACGTTGAGTAGAGGAGATTTTTGGCTAGATTAAAGCCAGAAATTTAGAAATTGTGTGTGGTGAGGACGTTTGCAAATATTGAAAAGTTAATGGGTGCTACAATAGAACTAGAAAGAGTGTTGGGTGAGCTTGGAGAAACCCCATATGAACCTCCGAAAGAGGAACAAGAAGAAGGGGCCTTAGAAACCATGATGGAGAAGTAGGTCATTATGTTAAACAACACACTTATCAATTTTTTCAAAGGAAATGTGCACAATCCAAAGGCATCATCTTCTTCCACTGTGTTTGGAGGATGCCAAATCTACAAGGGAGGAGACCATTTGGTCACCACTTGTCTGAGATTAAATGAGCCACGACCAAAATGTGCCAAGTGTGGCATGTTTCATAGGACAGAAAATTGTGGAATAAAATGTTCCTTTTGTTCAAGATTATGTCATTTTGAGGATAAGTGTTGGAAGAAACCCACGGATCGGAAGACCCACTCTGGAGTAGCAAACTTTTTGGAGGTATTGTTAAATGATGAAGAGGCAACTAGGCAATAGCTTAACAAGCTCTGCAGGAATGAAAATCTCTTCTTTTACACTCGAGTGCTTAGGAGGAGGATGCATGTTGACGTAGCACCAGGAGGAGTTGTACCAACCCATGAAACTACATGAGATGGGATAGGTGTAAGCTGGGACACTTCAGTCAGATCCAAAATTCTTTCCCACTTCATAAAAGGAAAGATTTCCCTTTCACCTATGGAGACAATCCTTATGATTATAGGGGAATTTGAACACCTTGAAAGTCTAGTAAGGTTGGTTAGACAAAAGAAAGATTCAGAGGCAACTGATAATCAGGTATCTATGGTTTCCGTAGTTCCAACGTTCAGGAAGATATGCATCAACAAGACTTATCGGGGCAAAACCCTGCATTTGCTTGTGGAAATAAACAACTATGTTGTTGAGGGGTTGGTGGATACTAGAGCATCTATGTCTATTATGGTTGTTGTTGTAGTTAGAAAATTGGGCATGATGCATCTGGTTATTGGGTTTGAAATTTATAAAATTGCATTAGAAGTCGTTACATAGGCTCTGGGTAGAATTGATGAAGTACTTATCAAGGTTGGAGGCATACAGTGCATTATGACCTTCATGGTGGTAGATATAGACAGTTCTGATGTATTGCTTAGCTTGGATTTCTTAATAAAAATTGGTGTGACTGTGGATGTGGAATGAAGTTTAATCCAAGTAAAACATGGTCCATGAGCTAATGTGGAAGTATTACCATTAATTATGGTAAATATGCTGCAAAGAATGAATTGAAAGAATTTGATGTGAGATGTTGCTGTTGTTTTGCAAAGCACGCATGTGAGTGGAGATTCGAACATGACTATTAGGAATCCATCTCTGTATGATCCCATCATGTCCAAATAGGTGGATGTACTTGTGTCAGATTCAGACATTGATACTGATAATAATGAACATTGTGATGGAGGGCTTCGACTAGCTAAACCAATAAGTGATGAGTATGAGTTTGGGAATACTGAACTTGAAGATCTAATGCTTGCAACTGATACTACAAGGGCCGGTTGATGATTTTATGAAAGAAGAAATAACAAATGCAAACAATTATGCTGATTGGCTTAAATGGGTTTCTGATGCAGAGAAAGAAGGCAAGTCATCTTTGAATTTACAAGTTGTGCATAAATCCCCTTACTGTTACAAGTTCATTAAACAAAAAGTGATGGCTCTCACAATAATTACAATGAGTAGTTGATATTGTCTAACAATCATGAGGGAAGTACAAGGTGGAAGGAGATCTGCTAGAAGATTTGAGTCAATCTTAACCTGGATGAAGAAAAAAGACAACAACTCTAGAAGGTCTTGGAATGTTACCAAGATGTGTTTGCTTGGAACAAAGGGGAATTGGGCTGTTGCACTATTGGGGAACATTTCATGGACACACAAGGTTTCCCACCTTGCAAGGTGTCTCCTGGTCGACTATCCTACTGGGAAAATGCAGAGGTAAAAAAATAGATTGATGTTTTAGTAGATTTGGGCAAAATGAAACTTAGTAATTCTGAGTATGCATGTTATGTTACCCTGCCAATAAAAAGGAATGGGAGTAGGCACTTCTATGGAGATTATCGACCACTCAATATGTAGACCCACTGGGACTTGTTTCCAATGCCTCTTGTTGACAATGTGATTTCGCAACTGGGAAAATCAACTTGGTTTACTGCATAAGATTTGCAATTTGGTTTCTGGTAGATTCGGATGGCTCTTGAAGATATGAAGAAGACAACATTAATTACTAAGACTCGGCTGTATGACTGGACAATCATGCCATTTGGTCTTTTAAATGCATCTAGCACCTTCACCAAAACAATGTCAAGAATTTTTAAGGAGTTGGGAGACAAATTCTTAAAGATATTTGTTGACGATCTCAATATACACAACAAAAATTGGGAGGAACATTTTCAACACTTAGAGAAGTAAACTTGAAATTGAACCCGAGCAAGTGTTGTTTTGTTGCAAAAAAATCACCCTTTTAGGTCATGTGGTTAGTAATGAAAGCACCAAACCAAATCTTGGTAAGATTGATGTAGTATTACATTTCCCAAAACCAAAGACGGTTACCAACATCAGGTCTTTCCTAGGTTTGATTGGATATTGCCAGAATTATGTTTGGGGTTATTCATAATTGGCTGTTTCGTTGTTTGAGTTGACAAAAATAAATGTTGATTTTGTGTGGAATCTAGACAGTTAATAGGCATTAGAGGCTCTAAAGAGAGCATTTATAGATGCTCTTGTGCTTGTACGACTTAACTTCAAGAAACCATTTTATTTTGATGTTGATTGGTCACCAAAAGGCATTGGTGCCATCTTGTCTCAGAAGGAAGGCAAACTTGAGAAAATGGTGGCTTATGCCAGCAAGAGTTTAATAATAGCACAAAGGAAATTTCACCCCATGGAAGGGGAATGTTACGCACTGATATGGGGCATTATGCATTTTAGATAATATCTACATAGGAACCATTTCACTTTGAGAATAGATCACAAGCTGCTTGAATGGTTAGGAACTATCAGATGCGCCTAGTAAGAGAGGTAGGTGGATTGATATGTTACAGGATATCAGTTTTAAAATACTGCACCAACCATGACTAAATGTATAAATGTTGATGTTTTAAGTAGAAACCTAGTGGGTCAAGCCACGGATGATGACAATTTCAGTGAAGAGATCTAAGATATTGGAACAGTACAAGCTAACACACCTAAAATAGAAGAAAGGATATTCTGTATTCAAACTGGTGAGGGTTCAGATTAGTTTGGTTTCAGGAGACTATCAAGGAAACTAACACAACACCATAGATGTTATTTTGGCATCAACCACTGGCGTTGTTTAGAGGATCACCAATTGTATATGCTTGACGTTGTAACGAAGGTAAACCAAGATGAGGAGACTGACTCACTTATGGAAGATGTGGGAGTAGTAGGCAATGAAGAAAATTAGATTTTGAATACCACTGATGGTAAGCAAACACTAAAGAGAAATATACTTAAATACTATGATAGATAGTAGCAATTGGAGCTTGTATTGGCTACTCAGGAATTATTTGAGTTTGGTGACCATGAGTTAGGTCATACAAAATCTAATGAAGAAGACACATGTGAAATGGACATAAGGAACATTAACATCTAGAAGGACGCAATTTGCATGGGGTTGTTGAGAGAAGGCATACTACTAGACATAATGGACCTTGAGGAAAGCAAGAAGGCTAGAAAGAAAATAACCAATTATTATTGGTAGGAGCAAAGGCTCTATTTCAAGGGATTGTTTATGCCCAAACCAGAGGAGAGAATGGCACTTGTAATCCAAATGCATGAAGATTTGGGGCACTTTGGATAACAAAGGATCTTAGCTGAAATCTACCACAAATACTTCTGGCATAATAGAATAGAGGATGTAAAGGCAATTGTAAAAATGTGCCAATAGTGCCAAATGGTGAAAAGAGTGGGTAGCATGCGCTCAGAAGATGAGGAAATGAAAAGCATACATGTTTGTGAATTGTTGTATAGGGTTGCCCTGGATATTGCGAGGCCATTACCTGAAACCATGTCAAGGAACAAATACATTTTTATCGTTATCGATCATTACTCAAAATGGTGCGAGGTAAAGGTTATGGCCAACCATGGTGTTAAGATAGCAACAAAATTCTTGGAGCATGATGTGATATGTAGATATGGAGTTCCCAAGTTTGTGCTTATAGATAATGGAGGGGAATGGGTAGCGGAATTTGATGTTATGTGTAAGGATTACGGTATCCAACATCAACACATAGCGCCCTAGTGGCCCCAATGCAATGGGATGGCGGAGTGTTTAATCAAGAGTATCAAACATGTCATCACCATACTCTCTACAACACCAAAAAATGTAGACTATTGGGATGAGCAATTACCCAAGGTCATATTCGGGTATAGGTGTGGCATTCAGGCTAGTACTAGGTTTTCTCCCTTCATGATTATGATTGGTCGCACACCACGTCTCAGGGCTGACAATTATCTACACTCTTTGACTATTGTGATTGATGATAATGTTGATGTTAAAGTTACTGCAGCACAATTTCTATAGAAGATGAAGCTAACAGCAAACATCCATGAAAATGTCTTGCTTAATGTGGAGCAAGCACAAAAGAAATAGAAGAAGACCTATGCTAATAGAAAAGGTAAACAAAATTTTGAAGGTTTGGTTGTTGGAGAGACAATGGTCAAAATGAAAAAACTAGGGAAGAAGAAAGCTTTGACTTCAAGTTGGGAAGGTCCATACCAATTCATTAGACATGCATATGGGAATGGGAATTTTGATTTTGAAGAAGGCATCAAAGTATGCATCATTAAAGATGCTGATGGACATTAGTGGGAAAGATCACGCGGGGATCTTCAAATTTATCATGTTCTACAAGATTGATGAAGCTGAGGGACTCAACTTTTTAAGGAATGGAGGGGTTACATATGTGATCGAATAAAAATCACTCTAATAGTGCGAACACAATGGGTTTTAGGGTTTCATTTTTTTGTTTGATTATTATCAATAGTCGTTAACATTTTGTGTGCTTATGGCGGAAATTATTCCATTACTACTACAAGGAATGCATGGGTAGGCGACCTTGTTTGTTTGTGTGTTATGGAAAACAGGAGCTGCGCCAAGAGATGGATGGCGGAGGGAGCGACTACATTGAAGAAAGGTTTGCAAAATTAATAGTGGAAGGTAAGATAAGAAGCAGAATGAAAGAGAGAGGCGGTAGGTTTTTTTTGGTATGAAATTTTCTTCTTGTTTAGACTACTTGGCCGATTGTTGATGAATTCCGCTACACCAATGACTTAGCAAAGTAGTAGTGTAGATCGAAGCAAGGATAGATATGAGGGGTTGATGCTAAAGGATGATGAAGAAAGAAGGGGTCCAAGCTGTAGAATTAAGGGACATATAAAAGTCAAGATGCATCCGGGAAGGGGAACTTTTTGTTGTAGTACCTTGAATTCATGTTGTAATCAACTGCTAAAGTGAGTGCCAGAAGCCTCAAAGGGGTGTCCTTAGGTTGGGCAGAATGAGAGAAACAAGGTCAAGAGTGGGGGAAGCTTGAAAAGAAAAACCTATAGTACATTCTTGCATAAGAATCTGCCCTTTTAAGTGGTTATAAATGAACATGGTACCTATTGTTCAAAGTCACATTTTTCAGAAACATTTGAATCCAAAGGTCTACAGGTTTTAGGTTTTTAAATAAGAGATTTGATGTTACATTGCATGGTTGCATCGAGTGGGAAAATGGTTAGCAATTCATATAGACTGAATGAACCTTGAGAGTTTGGACCTCAAAAGCCATATGTCAATAGATTCTAGATTGTTAGTAATATGAATTGGAGTTTGGTAGCCAGTAGTCCATGGCCACTAAGGAGATGTATGCTGAAGATTTGGATAGTTGTAATGGATTTGCCAATTTGTAGGTACAGGAATAGGTTCTGTTGGAATGAATGGACATCAGCAGAATTCCTCCTTGACAATATCAAGTAACGTTATTGGTTATAAGATGTCAGAAATTCTAATTATGTTTATATCTTTTATATGTAATTAGGTTTTTTCTTTTAATCTTCCCCTTTCTTTTGGTTACACAAGAACCATAGAAAAGCTAAAAAACTTTAGATGGAAAAGCTTAGAGAAGAAAGCTATGAAGGCGAAAGAAAAAAGAAAAAACCTTGAACCCTAGAATACCTGAACCCACCTATACACCTAAACCTTGGGGTGGTCCTAGGTTGTATCGCTTCAACAAATCCTTGTGTAGGCAATTTCAGTTTGAACTTGATTTTCGCCACTATGTTCCTAAAGGGTGAATGTAAGAGGATGAAACAAAATGTAACATTGTTAGATTCGTGGACTAGGTCTTATAATGCTTGTTAGAGTTTATTAATAAGGACTTGGAATAAGTTATTGGATTGGGTATACATGGGCTAGGTAAAATTTTATGCATTATTTGTAATATATTAGGAGATATGGACTTTATTTCAACAATTGAAATAATGGATTATAATTCTAACAACTTTTTGATATAGACTTCAAAACAGTCCAACAAATTGTATTGTACATATTAATGACTTGGTTTCAATAGGCCAATGAGTCAATAAGAATAAGTCTCAGAAGATTTGCAATATTTCAATCATAAGAAGACATTTATGAACTTTTGTCTATGATTTAAAACATGATATTTCAAAAGTTCAAAACACATTGAAAAAAAGATATTTTGTGCTATGGTTTTGCACCCATGCATAAAAATAAAGCCACTGCCATTAATTGTATTTCGATTAAGTGGACAAAAAGAACAAATTAAAATAACATAGTAACCACATACATCATGTCACTCAACCCAGTGAAAAAAAAAAACACTGATAAATGGACTCATGGGGATTTTTTTTTGGGTCCAGAATTTTCTAGTTTAACTTGCATTCACCCTAAGGTGATTTCAGGATTTAATCTGGATCTTGATATCCAAGACCGAAACCACTGGTTCTAACACTACTATGATCTAGATACCCATACAACAATGGTTAGTATTCAGTACATCAAAAACTGAAATCAGTATTTCTGGAAATCAATGACATTCAAGTTTCAATGTGACCATGAACAAGCCCTCCTGGAGATGATAAATAATTGGAGGTCATCAAGTGATGATTGCAATTGTAACCCATATCCTAGTTAGGTGAGGAATGCATAGAGCTTCTTTTTGTCCTTTTGATTAGTTTGGTTCTTTCCTTGGGTCCTTAGAATTCTCATTGTGGCTCACTTTACACGCGTACTTGACTTCGAGGTGATCATTGGAGACTGGCAATTTTGCACACGTGGGTTTCATGCAACTCCCAAGGGACATGCGCAAAGAAACTTCACTTCATTGTGTAAAGTTGTCACCCCAGTTGTTGTAGGATCATACAGCTAGAAGATACTTCTTGTGTGTCACAGCCTTCTCATTCAGCACCAAAGAAAATTTCCACCCATTCATTCATTCATTCATTCATTTGCTGGCTAACTATTGTGTACCAACTCACATATTTTCATTGGGGACTAACGAGAAATTAGAATCTCCATTCCTAGAGCTCCAGCTGCCCCAACTTACAACTTACACATTTGCCCGCCGTTGTGGTACATTTGCATAGTAGTAGTAGCATAGTTGTCCCTAATGGAATTTCATCACAGAATCAGCATGTTCATACTACTTCTCAATAAGTCGCTCTATTAGTCTGAGTTTCACCAGACAGGTACTATTATTGTATTTTGTGGATATCAAATTATCAATTGAGCATCTTATTCGGGTTATTCCTGAGGCGGCTTGTAAATATTTTATTTGACCCTTCCCTCCACTTCACTCCAAACCAGACCCATTGATTAACCACCCTTGCCCCACCCCCAAAAAACAAAAAAGCATACAAACTAACTTGTCAAAACATTAGAAAATTGTATATGCCATGATAAGTACTAATCTAGGATGTTATTGGCACTAAATAATTATGAGAAATGTTTTTAACAACTTTGACAAATTATGAAGGTGTGCTTAACAAGTAAAAAGTACACCAAAGTAATATTTTAATTGTTGTGCCGGATCTTAGGAGAAATTATATTAAGTCTTCATCATCAAAGTGCTGGACCCGCTAGGCTACGATGGTATAAAATAACTTTATACTTCATATGG
>Ga0116231_10003798_pt1 | contig 31010 bp, 23 predicted proteins | sample S1TSphgellanicum_2_FD_89695 | JGI IMG/M metagenome (GOLD analysis project Ga0116231, IMG submission 89695) | Host-associated microbial communities from peat moss isolated from Minnesota, USA - S1T2_Fd - Sphagnum magellanicum MG | ecosystem: Host-associated > Plants > Peat moss > Unclassified... | reverse complement strand
TTTTTTTTTTTTTATGCGCTCTTAAAAAAAAAATAGATTAATTTTTTTTTTTGGATAAACACGAGGAAAAACATAAACAAAAAGAGAAAAAAAAAAAAAAAAAAAACTGGTTGGGTGGGGTGGGGGCGGGTCACCTCAGAAGGAAGTTTAATATCCGTTTGTATATATTCCCCCGGATATATTTGAACTGTGATAGAGCAAAGGGCAGGGCCGCGCGGGGGGGCGGGAGGTGGGGAAAAGGGCCACACGTGAATACCCCGCGCAACCGACTACCTACCCGGCCCGCTTCGCGCGCGCGGGCGCCGCAGGTCGCCGTGCGTGGGAGCGCGAAGTGTGCGTCTGGACTGGACTCTCGATACGGTTGTTGTCGCTGCGCTCTTCTTTCTACTCCGTAAAACCCGGCGTCGCGGTCTTAATCGCGCTTCTTGAGGCGGATGTTGCGCCTGCACTGCAGCTGCTGCTCTGATGCCTGTGCGCGGGACGTCTTCTTCTTCTTCTTCCCCATTCTTTTGCGGTCGTTGCAGTTCAAGATTCGCAGGTGAAGTTTGCAACAAATCTCTATCTCCCCCAACCACCCACCACCCCTCTCTCTCTCTCTCTCTCTCTCTCTCTCTCTCTCGCTCTCTCTCTCTCTCTCTTATTTCTCGCTGGCTCTAGGAGTCTAGTATTTCCGTGCTCTTGTTGTGAGCATTGCGTTTGCGCGTTTGTGATTTCGGAAGTGCAGTGCTCGGAGGTCTGATTTTGTTCGATCCGAGATGAGGCTTCTTGTTCTTAAGCTTTTACTTCTTCTTGTGTGGAGGTACACTTCCTGGTTCTTTTTCTTGTGCGGAAGTATTTCATTGCGCTTCGGAAGGGAGAGTGTGTTGGTTTGTAGCTTTTAGCAGCTTTGAGCAGACAAACTTTTTCGTAACTTCCCTGTTTTCCCTGTCGCGAAGTGTTTTGCTTTTGTGAACGGCAGTGGAGCCATGAAGCGAAAATATCGTCGAGGCAGATAAGAACTGGACACTCTCTTTGCTTCGTTTGTATACAACAGTCCGCGTCGCACGCTTTTCCCGTGCGGTGTGCCTCTCCGTTACGCAGATAGTCCGTTGTCTGTTTTTGCAGATAGTTTTTGTTTGTCTCTGTTCCTGTCATTGCCGCCATGTAGTTGTGGTCGTGCTGCAGCCGGCTTCTCGTGTCCTGTTGCGTCTAGAGAACATATTACGGCAAATGGACTTCGCTAAAAGGTTCTGCCTTTTGTGTTTGCCCTTCGTACTTACAAGCGTTGTGCGCATGAAGTCTCATTTAGACTCGAAATGTAATCTACTACTGTCTTGTCTCCGTTGTAACAGGTGAACTGCATTGTCGTTTCCTTGGGGGAAGTCTACTCTCGTGCATTCAGACAAGTCATAAATGGTGTTTAGTCCAATTCAAATCATACGTGAATTGTGTTTACAGTCAAGACATTGGCGTGTGTTGCAGTCTCCAGGCAACAACAAACATTCCAAGTCGTTTGCTTAGACTATTATCAAGGTCTAGACATTGAGGAGTGTTGAACTGCTAGAAAGAGCCTTCTAAGATGATGATCACAGTTGAAGTTTGTTAGTACAAAACTGCTTGGCTTCAAGCAAAAGGGGAGGGGAGCTCACAACTTGGTTCGATGTTGTTTGCATATGGTGCCGAAACAGGGCTGCAGAAGAGATGGTGAGCTGAGAAAGAATATGGAATCTGAGATGGAATAAGTTCCTTTTTATGTGGAAGATGCCACTGCCTTCAACCCTTGGAACACTTTGCATTTGGAGAGTCCAAAATGCCTGTGAGTATCTTATTCTCACAATGTAGGATTTATTGGTTTTTATTTCAGAATGCTCAATCCAAAATTCAGAGCAAACTGAGTTGTCTTGCTTGATCTGTGATTTCCTGAATGCCCGATTTTCGTGTAACTGGCAAAGGTTTCCATTTAGTGCAATATTGCTTTATTTATCAGAAGATAGTACTTGCTGCTTGTTAGAGGTATTATTTGAACTGAACAAGAAGCTCTTATATAGCTTATCTTCAGCTGTAGAAGAACATCTTGAGATCCACCATGTCAAATAAGTAATGTAGGACCTTCTAACAGCATTGCAGTTGATCTTATGCCATCTGCTTGCAATTTGTAATGTAATTTCTTGTTTGTGGTCATTGCTCACACTGTAAATGTCTCTGCCCAGGACAATAGAAGATAGTACAAACAACTTGCAGAAATGAGACTCAATTCTTCATCCAATTTCCAATTGTGGGTCACATTTTAGCACAGAAGGATGAGAAGGTACTGTATAATGAAAGACCCTCTGGCAAATAGGAGCACATCTGTGAAAGTTGGGGTTCTGGAGTTGTAGGGCCGGAAGTCAGCTCAAGGCAGAGGAGAGACCAGAGATCTGCTCCATTGTGGATGTAAGGTTTTGTTTGGATTTTTTCATTTAAATGGGTCAGGGACTTGTAGAGAAAAACCCCAAGGACCTGCATTCAGAAACCACTAGTGCAAGGCTCTTGACCACAAAGCAGGTTCCAAGGTTGAACGGAGTGGCTCAAGGTATTTCAGCAAAACCCTTGCTAAAGGAGAGGGACTGCACCCCACTCTTGCACAACATTACCACAGAACCAACATACACATTAAGCTCCACAAAGTGTATGAGGGGTGAACTCAATTTCTCATCAAAGTCTCATTCTCTGCACCACTGTAAAAGCAGTGAGATGATGGTGGTCCCTCACAATGCAGTAAATGCAGAGCTCAGGAGCAGAGAAGAAAAAATTGCTGTTGAGGTCAGCCTGCTTTTCTTGACTTTTCACTAGTCATCAATAGTGTTACAGAATGTGGAGACATTGCAGTGGAGTGGGGCTTGGTTGTTGTAGAATTGGAAGCAACCAGGACAGTGTATTCGGTTTTCATAGATCTTTTCTTGATGTGCAAGAGAAATTAGAATGGTGGGAATCTGAAAAGGCTAATTGTGTGATTGTCCACTTAATTTTCGAAATCGCAGAAGGGACAGGGTAGTACCAGAAGGAAGACAGGCATGAATATGGCAGATAAGCTTCAGGGACAAAGAGATACTAGTGCCAAAAGGAGGAGGCCAACCTCTTCTATAGCCTGGGACAGCTTGAATAGGTCCCAGGAAAACAGTCCCCAGCATGAGTTAGCAGCAATTCCCTTCAAGTGGGAAGAAGCACCAGGAAAACGCAAGGAAGAGGCACCAGGCAAGCCCAAGGAAGAGGCACCTGGCAATGACAAGACCAAATCTGAGGCCGCAGAGAGGGCCATGGCCAGGAGAATTTTGCAAGGAGTTGAGAGAAGCCACAGGCGGGAAATGCTTCTACAGAAGAAGACAGCAGCTCAGATTGTGGCAGAGAGCATCTGTGATCAGGAGGAAGCTTCTTCAGCTCAGCCAAGACCCCAGGAGTTTCGAGCTCTTGGAGAAATTTCTCTCCATGGCAGTTTTAGGAGTAGCCACAGGTTTTATGCTAGGACATCATCAGCTGCACTGGGGCGGAGCAGCAGCTTTCAAGGGCTCAGGCTAAGTGCAGATGGTGGTGGACATGTCATCTCAGAGGTGGAGACAGAAGCCCACATTGATCTTGTGGCTCCTGCTGCAGCAAAGTTCCTTGTGGAAAGCTGTATCTCTCCCACCAGCACTCCCGAGCAAAACCTGACAAGGATTCCTTTCAAGTGGGAGGAAGCTCCAGGTAAGCCCAAATTTGATGATGCAGCTGACACAATGCCCAAGAAGCTCCAGCTCCCACCTCGCCTTGTTGCACCCCCCACACAGAAGGTAGACTCCATGTCTCAAGACTTGCGAGGTCGGCAGAGACAGAGGTCAATGAGCGGCCCCCTTCTAGGACACTACCCTCCAGTTTCAAGTAACCATACTTCACCAGGCCGGACCAGACCACATCAGCACTCTCATTCTGTCATGCGCTCTTGTTCACCCTCAAAACGAGCTGTCTCTCCTTCCAAATTACAGGCATTGGCCAAGCACCTTTCACGGAAGGTTTCTTCTACTACTGCAGGCCCTGAAAGTTTGGATGATGAGCAGAACTGGCATGGTGCAAGGCGGGACCCCTCACCTCTGAAAAGGTCCATCTCTCCTTCCAAGATTCAAGTCCTGGCCAAGCATCTGTCCTTCAAGGTCTCAAATACAGGTTCAGCTCGAAATCAGGGTTCATATGAGGAGGAGCAGTACTGGCAGACTCGGAACCAATCCCCTTCAAAAAGTTCCATCTCTCCTTCAAAGATGCAAGCATTTGACACACATCTGTCACACAAGGTGTCAGGCACAAACACTGTAACTCAGGAGAGCTCCTATGGGGATCAGATATGGGCAGCTCGAAATTCTTCACCTTTTAAGAGGTCAATTTCTCCTTCAAAGATTCAAGCCCTGGCTAAGCATTTGTCTCGCAAGATTTCAAATTCAATAGCCCCAGAGAGCAGTCCATATGAGGATCCAAACTGGCAACCAAGGAATAATCCCAGGCATAGCTATATTTCTCAATACCACTCTGGCCCCTTAGAGGGATATCATAACAGAACCAAAGGAGGTGCAGGTGGATATGGTAATTTCTCTCTCGAAAGCAACTCTTCGGGTGCAGTGTCTTTGCGGGTCAACAGTGAGCAGGATTACAGCTGGCCAGCACAACACAACAAAGCTTCTGGGCCAGGGTCTGGACTTATTGGCTATCACTCTGGGCCCCTGGAATCCAGTACCACCTCCTCAAAAAGGTCCATCTCACCATCACTGCGATCTATCTCTCCCTCCAGAATTCATTCTTTGGCAAAGCAGTTGACAAGGAAGGTGATGCCACGCCAAGAAACCACACCTGAGGACCTCAAGTTGCCCACACATGCAAACAGTTGGAGGCACTCATTCACCACTTGTGATGACTCTAGCCCCTTGGAAAGACAGACTGACAAAATTAAATGCAGTTCTAGTTTCTCTTTGGAGCGGAGCTCCTCAGAGGTTTTATCTGGACCACCTTCAAGAATTCTGCAAAGCTCAGAATTGACTTCTTCTGAGCCATGGCTAGACAAGCATCAGCAAGGTCAACCCAGTTGGTCACCAACCAGCATTTTCCATGGTCCAAATGGAAATAGTCAAGTGCCAACAAGTTCAGCTCCATCTTCAGGGTCTGATATCGACACACAAACGCACATGACAACGCCACCTTCCATCACACTTTCAAAGTCTTTGTCCCGTATCTCATATGAATCTTTTGAGCAATGTTTTGAAGAGCATAATAGCCCTACTTCAAGTCATCCTGCTCAATGGGATGCAGACAGTATCTCCCCTGTTGGCTCCCCATATCTGGGTCCCATTTCAGCAGACTATACAGCCCAGGAGCCTGGAGGACAACCTGCTTCTGAAGGAGTGAAAGCCATTTTAAAACTCTGTAAGGCAGGATCCAGTTGGAGGAAATCTAAGAATCACCAAAACCCAGAGATATGGGCTCCCACACTGGCAACATATTTTCAGGAGCAGTCAGCCAACAGAAGTGGACAGCTCAACACACAAGATGCTGTTGGTGGAATCTTGCACCCTGATGACAACAAAACTGAAGATACAGACTTGGAAGATTCAAGTCCAGTGCAATCTCCAGAAGCTCCAACAAGATTACCATACATAATGCCATCTGTTGTGGAGCAGGAAATGGCAGGAAGAGAACATTACGATTCTTTGAACACTGACTATGCCTCATGTCTAGGTGTGAAACTTTCACCTGCAAGATTTATTTCAAGAGGTGAGAATCAGTCTTGCTCAAATGACACAGTTGCATGGGCTGATAGAATTCCAGTGGCTTCAGCTCCTACAAAGAACAGTGAAGATGGGTTCAGATCTCCTGCCTATGCAGCAACGCTAGAGCTTTTGTCTCCCTCCAGAGAGCTGATTTTAAAGAAAAAGAATTTGGGGAAATTGCAAGGCATTGCCATTGGATTACCCTCTGCAAATATTCACAAAAAGACACAGTTCATTGTAAGATTCTCTCCTGATTTTCTCTGAGTTTGACCTCTTTCTCTGAGCCTGCTGTCATACAATAGGAAACTGAGCACATTGCACTTTTACATTACTAAAACATAATGTTCACCACGGGAAAAGGATGCACATCTGGCATTTTGGGAATGTTTCTGTTAATGCTGTGCAACTGAGATTGAACAACAAATACCAGATACCATATGGAGAAAGATTGAGCTGAATGTATAGACAAGATGAGACTGGTCTGTAAATCCCAATCCTACATGCTACATTGATTGTTTGGTGAGAAGAGAAAAAAGTTCAATCCAGATGAGATGAACTGATGAGCTTGCTGTGTATACAGGGGGCAATGTGCAAATCCCTAAAGCACGCAATCTACAAATGTGCAAGACGGTGTTGTCAAAAGGCAAAATTACGGCTCCATGAAGACAACCAGACTTTTCCTTCTACTGAATTCAGTTTTTGCAAGGTAAAGACTGTCTGCAGTCTCTTCTGCTATCAGCTATTCTATTGATACTTTGATTTTCTCTCTGATCTTTCTGCTTAAATGTGTCGTTCTTGTGGTCCTCTGATCTGACCAATGATTTGAGCTGTGTTCTGTTTGAATGTCTTTGAACCCTCTACAAACTTGGACAGAGGTCCTTTGAGTTTTCCTCCCTATCATAGAACATGGATCCTCAAATGCATGGGCTAAAAATCTGTCTCCCTATTGCAGCCAAATTGATGTGTGACAGTGAGTCGATCAAATGGCAACATGAAGCTCTGGCCGCTTTTCTTTCCTTCCTCAAAGCTTTGAGCCATCCATTGCATCGTCCAATCTGTGGGATCTCTGGGTCTTGGCTAGACAGCCCCTGCAGCTGAAAACACTCACACCAAGAGACAACTTTTCTTCCTGCACAAACAGATGAGTATCTTCCAAAGGTACTGATACCATTTGCCCCACTTTTGCCCCACAAACTGGTTATCTTTGATCAATTACATTTTGCTCAAGATTCAGGGGCCCAAACCTAAACAGTTGTGCCAGCCTCTCTCTCTCTCTTTCTCTCCCCGAGAAGAGTGACCAACAGTGAAAACTTTGTCTAGTAGTGGCGTTTAGCCAATGGGCATATGGACCCAACGCCCTCCACAATTCAAAGCTTTACTGGTGCCAATGTATACTAATCAGGAACAAAGGCAGTTGGACAAAATTTGATGTGATTCTTTTATCACCATCTTTTCTCCTGGCATGTCAATTCTCAGAATGTTCAGCACTGTCAGTAGTCGTGTCATTCACTGTGTTTCCATGCTTTCATATCCTTGCTACACCACAACAAGATTTGACCCGACACTCTCTTCATGTCATTTCACACCCATGACCTTGACCCTGTGTTAACATTCACCTCCTTCTCTTTTGAAGAAAGCTCTGATTTGTTTTAGCACTTCGCTTTTTTTTAATTTATTATGTATGAAACCATTTCACCAGTACTCTTTATACACTAAACTCTTTGTCCAAGGCAACAACTGAATGGAAAAAAAATTCAGTTAACAATTCCACAAGAGGTAGCTCCAATTTTTATTTATTTTTATTAACAGTGAGTGTGTTATGTAAGTACTCTAGTTCAAACAACAACTCACTTTAGGCAACCATAAAATAAGACCAATGAATTATTGCAGCTCAATATCCAACGGGAAAAGTACACCTTCGCACTAGTGTCTGTTTATTGGGCATTTCTTTATGTACCCTAAGTGGGTATAATCCATTGGAAGATGTAAGAAAAATGGTAATCATCCTGAGGAAGATTTAGCCAAACTTGGCTATAAACCAGATGTGGAGTACAAATCTTTAGTCAAGCTTCTTTATTACTGGCTACAATCTAAAAACCAAATTAAAAAATCTGGGTTTTTTTTTTTTTTGGTGTCTCCTCCTGGTGATAAACCTCCAAAATCATTTCCATTTTTTTTAATTTTTTTAAATTCTCTTTTTAATGAAATTTCACTAGTTAAAAAAGATGTTGATGCCCACCACTAATGCCCAAGAAAAAGCTAGAACTAGACAAGAACCAAACCAGAACTGTGGTTTGCTGCCAAGTCCCAGTACTTGAATGATCAAAGTTCCCACCTTGAAGCAAAGCTGACATGCACAACTATTGGCAGGCAGTAGAAGAGATTCTTCTTTTTGTGGGCAAGGAAGGTGGTAAACAGGCCTGTACAGGGAGGGAAGGCTGAACTTGTTCATTAGTGAGGGTTCAAAAGAGAATCAATGGAAAAAGCTGCCAGCAAAATGACCAGAAAATGCCTTTTGAAACAGTTTATTATGCGCAGTGGTGTGCAGGTACCTATTTGATTTTGTTAAAAACCCCCAGGTCTGATTTTTGTAAATTCTAAAATTAAAGAATCATCAGATCCAGTTTTTGGCCAGAAAAAAACCACAATGAAATAATAATAATAATAATAATAATAATAATGAAAGCAGTGCTTTTTTTTTGGGGGGCAAAATTTTGTCAAATTTCGAGATGAAGATTATGATTTCAACATATAGAAATGATATTTCATGGAAAATTTTGGCTTGAACTCGCCAGATTTCAAAGACGAAAAATTCGAAATTGCCAGAATATAGAAGGATTCTGTTTTTTTTTTTTTAACTTTCATATCTAGTATGCAACCAAATCTGGGTAGATCATCATATGGATGATTGCCACTTCAGCTACATCATAAAAGTGAAAATTAAATTAAATTAAATTAAAAATAAAATGAAAGAATGTCATAATGGGGAAAAAAATCATAATGAAATAACATCCGCTTCTGGTTATTTCAAAAACTCAAAGAACCTGCAGTTTTCATTACAGAACTGGCAAAGGACCATCAGTTTCAGGGTAGTTCTTTCACTCTTATTGTCTTTTTGGGAGTGGTGGTCATATACTGAACCGGTTCTCTGATCTTCTGAGAACAGCAGGTTATGAGACCAAAGATTGACCCAGGTAACCGGTGGGGGTTTGGTTCCATTTCTGATACCTGCACAACAGTGCTATGTAACCTCAGCTCTACAAATTATGAACTTTGCATACTTTTAAATCAATGCACAAGGAAGTAGAAAATTTGCCAGGTCTATGTTCCAATCTGCCTCCTGGTGAGTCACTAGAACAAGGCCAGTAGGACAAGCCCTCAGTACAAATTGTATAGGAGAAGGGCCTGAGTACAGGCCCTTCCGTGATTTGAGATCTATGCCCGAGGCCGGTAGGCCGAGGGAGCAGGTCGAAATTCATGGAAGGGCCTGTACTCATGTCCTTTTCCTATGTAAAGCAGAGCTGGGATTTTTTCACTTTTTAGAAATTGTGACAGGCTGGTTGGTACCTTCTGCTAGTCAGAAGATCCCAGTACAGCCTGGCTGGTACCTTCGCCTGCAAAAGATCCGGCCAGCTGAAAACAGGTTTCTTCAGGCAGGTAAGGGAGCTGAAAATTCAGGCTGTGCTTTATGGAGGCAGAATGGGCCTTAAGTATAGGGTAAAGAACCCTATGGAGGCTCTTCCGGGATTAAACCTGGCCCACGGCAATAGCCCAAGGCTGGGCCCAAGAATACAGGAAGAGCCTCCTCCATGGGGTTCCTTCCCAAATGTAAAGAGCTATTTCAAATTTAAGAGTCTTACAAAATTGTAAACACTTTAATAATGGTACCTTAACACTTTTGTGTGATCCCTGAAATGGAAAACTGGATTTTGTGGCCATGGGAGGCACTTTCAAATACAAAGACTAAATTTGAAAAGTTCTTAAGGGGCCAACTCCCTTACAGTTACATGCAGGACCCAACCTTATTGGGTACTTTATTCAACTCTTTACTTGTGCCGAATCGGCACCCTTTGCCCCTTGTAGGGCCAGTAGTTACTCCCACGTTCCCCCAGTAGTTTTCCTCTGTTCCTGGTGAGTTCCCTGTCTTTTCTGGTCAGTGAACAGGCCACTTATGGTGCATTCTGCCAAGCAAAGCCATCATTGGGCGAGCCCAGAAAACAACTTACCTGGCAGAATGTGTCATAGATGGCGGGTTCTGTAGTACATAAAGGTCCAAAGGTAGATAGTAAATTGCAGTAAAGTGTGAAAGGCAAGTAGGATAGGACAGAATTGAGAAGCCATGTAGGTAGGAAATGAGAGAATCAGCTGTCACTGCTGATTCTGCCATTTAAGAGGACCTGTTTATTTAACTGCTGAAATACCTGCTTGAGTTACTTCAGGTTACTTGAGCTTGAAAAGTGGGATGTAACCCTATCATGGGCTTGTAATCATAATGTTACAAATTTAATGGCAGCTTGAAATGGGATGGAACCATATCATGTGCTTGTAGTAATCATAGTGTCATAGCTATCAGCAGCTTCAAATGGCATGGAACCCCATGTGCATGTCATCATAGTGGTTAATGGTAGCTTGCAATGGGGTGTAACCCCCCTATCATCATCATCAAAGTCTAATAGTGTTAATGGTAGCTTGAATTGGCATGCACTTTGACAGTAGACATTGATGAAATTGCACCTTAACATAAAGCACTTTGAGAAATTTGCAAGGTGTACTCAGAAGGCATGTTATATTCATGAACATCCCTCCTACAAAAGAGGAGGGATGTTATGCCTATTCTGTGCAAGTGAGATGAATCTTACACCCACTTGTAAAGTAGGAGGTGAAGGTTATCATGAACCTAAACATTTGTAGATCACAAGGTGTAGAAAGGGCGAGGTTCGTACACTTACTCCTTTAGAGTAGGAGGGATCTTGTGCCTTCTACATATGTTTAGGTTCACAATAATTGTGCCTTGTGCTTTACACATTTGCATGGAGAAGCTTTTTCACTATGTCTTTTCTTGTGCCTTTTGTTAAGTGTTTTTTGTGTCCAATATAGGCATATCTCACTCAGCACGATGTTACAAATACGTGTGAAAAGGGAAGGGTGACATTTGAAAATGGTGGCCTCACTCATTATGAAGTTATTTGGAAGCTTGAATATTGATACCCACTGAAGTTATCAATATACCTACTCACCAAGGTTACCTAGCTACTAATACCTTGTGTACCTATTACATGTTTACATAGGCTACCTACCCACCTACTTACTTAAGCTACCCACCCACCTATCTTGGTTACCTACCTACTTAGAATACAGATGTATCTAATGTCTACGTACTTTTGTACACTATGTTACTTACTTACTTACTGCACCTATCTAGTGTACTTACCCTCTTAATTGTTTGCTTAACTAGGCTACCTGCGCACTTAACTTGGTCATCTTTCTACCTACCTACCTACAAATGCACCTACCCACTTGCTTGTGTGCCCACCTAAGCTACCTACCCACATACCTTGGTTACCTGCCTACCCAATTAGGTGAGTAGGTATCCAAGGTGGGTGGGTAAGTAGCCCAAATAAGCAAGTAGGTGAATGGGTAGGTACATTAAGTAGGTGGGTATGTAAGTAGGCTAGTGCTCAAGGTAGATGGTAGGTAGCATAAATAGGAAGCTAAGTAGGTACATAAATCTTTTATGTAGGTAGGTAGCAATAATAGGTCAGTAGGTAGGTAACAAAAGTAGGTGGGCAGGCAACCTAGGTAGGTAAGTGGATAGTTACCTAAATACTCAAGTAGCCTTGGTGGGTAGATAGGTTGGTAACTTAAATAGGTGAGTACAGAGCATAAACAACGAGCAGCATTGATGGGTAGATAATTTTGTGACTTAGGTAGGCACGTAGATGGGTTGGTAATTTAAATAGATGGGTGCATAGCATAAGTAGCTAGGTAGCATTGGTGGGTAGGTAAGTTGGTGACTTAGGTAGGTGGGTAGGTAACTTAGGTACACATGTAAATATCTAGATAGGTACATTAGGTAAGTGGGTAGGAAGCCTAGGTAAGTAGGCTATGTAAGCAAGTAGTGAAGTTGATATACTAGGTAAGAGGGTAGGTCATTAATCAAAGCCCACCCACCCCCCACTTCACCCCCCCAAAAGAAAAGAAGAAAAAGAGTTTGGGCAGCAAAGGAATAAACTTTAGGCATTGGGCAGCAAGTAAAATTTGTTTTTGGGCAGTGAAAAGAGCAGTTAGGCAATTCACAAAATGAAGTTGACTTGGAAAGTTAGCAATGTAGCTCCGGCCACATGTGAAGTTCACATTGGCCAATGTGGATTTGACAATGTAGCATTGGCGATGTGGAGTTGGCAATTTGGCAATGTGAAATGCACAACTTAACTAGACATTTTAGCAATGTGAAATTCACAACTTAACTAGACTTTTTAGCAATGTGAAATTCACAACTTAACTAGACAATTTAGCAATGTGAAATTCACAACTTAACTAGACAATTTAGCAATGTGGACTTGGCAAACAGGAAATGTACAATTGGCAAAGTAGAAGAACAAGGAAAAAATCAACTGGGCAAAATAATGGAGCATTTGGTATTCCATAGTTCTATGTTATAACCCTACCCTGAAGCAAACATGGCGAGTGTGAAGTGTGAACCAGCACCTACACTCTTATCTTCACCTCCTTGAGTGGGGCCTTTTAGGTAGTGGCCATATTTATTTAACCCAGGAAATGTTAAATTTGGACTCATATAGCCTGGTTTAGTCTTAGGATGGGATATTTTTACCATGGTTAGATGCAACCCCACCATATACCAGTGTAGGTGCTGGTTCACCCAAGGCAACCAAACATCACAAAAAGATGGGATTGCGAAGTTAGGGTTAGGGTTTTGCAAATGCAATTTTGAAGTGTTTTCCCGCGTTTGCTTGTATTTTGTCATAGGGGGTGGAGTAGGAAGCTTGCGACAGAGGCAGAAGTCTGATGAGACACACACACATACACAAGAGGAAGCAATCGGATTCTTTTACCCTGGACGAAATCTGTAGTTGCGAAAAAAAACCTCAGTCGATATGGATGACTCATGAACAGGATTTGTAGTCGAAAATCCGATGAGAGCTTTGTAGCAGGAGTTCGATCTGACAGAAGTGAAGAGGTAGCTAGCGGTGTGAGAGACAAGCTCTTGAGAGAGTGAGAGACAGGGAGATGCAGATACCAGTGAAGTGTGGGTGTGGAGGATGTGAAGAATGGGCTATGGTGGAGCTGCAAGGTTCATTGGACATCCAGCATGCAACCAATTTGCAAAACCTAAGCATCGGTTCTCTCTGCCACACCTCTGCGGTAACAACACACACTCTAACTCCTCTCACATCTCATAACTGCCGCTGTTTTGGTTTTTTTGGTGGGGGGGGTGGGGTTGGTCTTGTGATCGTCCATGGGTCTCTTGCACTCACGCCCGTTAGATTTCTTCGCCTGCTGGCTGGTGGTGCTGATGGCATCTCTGACCGGAGAAAGTTTTCTGACACGGTGCACAGAACAAGTACAAATTTGTGATCGGTTATCACGAATTGGAGGGTACCAAAGTCGCACTCAAGAAGCCCATTGCGATCCTGAAAAAGATCAAGCATTCTGATGGTATGGAGATAGATCCTCAGCTGGCAGCAACGCCTGTTTCAGTGGAAATGCAAGTGGTGGGGATAATCAGGCATAAGCTCCTGTTCAAGACCAGACCCAAGGCCCTCATCTCCAGTAAAATTCTTCCCAGCAACGTTTTTGTCTCTCTTTTTTCTGTGTCCTCTTTGGTTCTCCTCAAAGTTTCCTGAAGGCTGGTATCTATAGATCCCTCACTGACTTGAATTCTTTCTTCACCTGTGATGAAGCACAAAGAAAATGTAGTACATGTGTCATTGAGAAAAGAAGGCTAGAACACTCAACATTTTTGAACTGGCTTATTCAATTTGATTATTTCAATGGATCTTTGATTAGATGTGTTGGGCTTTGCTATGGATGCAGAGGTGGAGGCAAAACCCAAGCGGATGTCAACTTTGCTTGGGCATTAAGTACTTGCAGAAAAAGTTAGTTGACACACAAGCCTTTCCTCCTTTGATTTGAACCTCTAAAAGACTGAAATTTGTACATAACCATTGAACTTTATATGAATGTGGGTGCCATTGTTGGGTTCTGATTTTCCTTCTCTTCTACTGCCACATATTATTCATTCTTTTGTTAGAGTTCAAGGTTGTGCATGTGTTCCGTAATTTACAGTGGTCTGCATCCAAACTTTATTGGGTGGTCAATTTCAATTGGTATTTTGAATGCAGATCAGTCATAATTTCTCAGAGCCATTATCACGAGGACTGATCCTAATGCTCTAAATTTTTTTCCATATCTGGCTTATGCATGCAATGGGCTCCTTTGACCTTACATAGGTCCAGTTTTTAACAAACCTTTTTTCCATATCTCCATATCTGGCTACTGCATGCAATGGGCTCCTTTGACCTTACATAGGTCCAGTTTTTAACAAACCTTTTTTCCATATCTCCATATCTGGCTTCTGCTTTCAATGACCTTACATAGGTCCAGTTTGTACACAGTTTGTAACGAATCACAATCACCAGAGTAATATATGTGGAGTTCAAACTTAACACTCTCAATTTACTGCTAAATTGAGAAGCTGTGAAGTGACACTGCTATATATATTGTTTGCACAACAGACCGTAAAGAAAGGTGCAAGAGACAGCAATAAATGGCAGATGTCTCTACCCCCTGCACAATGCCTTGCACAATGATCATTGGATTGCATTGTCATGTTCTGCAAGAGTTGGCAGTATCTGTAGTGTTATGAATATTAAGCAACTTGTTCAAGCTATACCATCATCTTGTGCACCTGTAGAGGAGAAACAAGTGGAACACCTTAAGTAAACATACTGAAATACCTCTCATTTTCCTAGGTTTTCAACTTCATGAACTTTCTAATATGAGAGGACATTGGTCATTGGCCTGAAACCTCAACAGGTTTCTATTGATTGGGAACCTTCTTCACATCTATCCACAGCTTTCTTCTTTAACATCAGTGGTAGAGATCATTGGGAAGACTTTGCACACTGAAATTCTGAAAAGAAATTTCTCTTTATTGAGCAACCCTCACACCACAATCACCTACAAAGATCAACCTTCACTTGCTTTCTTCACACCAATTTGCAGAAATCATCCATGTAAGTGAAAAATCCTTGTACTGGACACAAAATGTCTGAGCATAGGACAAGACAAAAAAAAGAGGTATGGAAGATTATGCATGCAAGTGCGTTGTGAAAAGAACTGTAATTGTGTAAAACTCAGAGACGACGACCCCTGCGTCCTCCCTTCCTCCGGGTGCTGTCGGTGGGAATGGGTGTCACATCCTCTGCAATGAGTCACCGCTAGTATAAGAATACCAACAGATTCTTACAGCTCAAGAAGGGTAATCATGCTAGTGGGTTCCTCTGGTCTCTAGGAGCTGTGACTCTTTCCACATATGAAATGATAACAAAGAGCACTTTCAAGAAAACTTCAGTTGAAAGCACGAAACCAAAACCCAGAGCTGATACACTAACAAATGTACACATATAGATGACCTAAGCATTGTGGAACACAAGACAAAATAAACATGTGCATACTAGAAAATATGAGTACACCCTCCCACAACTAATTTCAAGCAAATTATGTATGCTATGTGATGAGTACTGGCAACATCAGAGGGGATCATTCAAAACAGACTCTTCAGTACTTTACACAGTAGCTTCCGAGGTGTCAGAGGGAATTACCAATGCGGCCAATTCGCATGCCAGAGCGGGCCAGAGCACGGAGGGCAGACTGAGCTCCAGGACCTGGAGTCTTTGTCTTGTTCCCACCAGTTGCACGGAGTTTGATGTGAAGGGCAGTGATGCCCAACTCCTGCATGTTTTGGGGAGCAAAAACAAAATCAGATCAAGAAATTGCTGGACATACCTTGGCCTAAACAAAAACCCTCCACCACTGCCTAGGCATTAGACTAGAATATTTAAGGCAACCTCCATCATGCACTGTCAATGACGCACACAAGAACATAATAGCACCATACCTGAAATCAGCAAAGAAACAAGTGGAAACAAACATTCAGATCAAATTTATGCAAAAGAGACGCATGGAAGCTCCACTTAAGGACGGGAATTCATGAACTTATCACTGAATTCTATTCTGTAGGTGCCAAAACCCTCCAAAAAACATTGAGGGCAACTTTCCAAATATGATGCACTAACCTTGCACCTCTGAGCAACATCTTGGGCTGCAAGCATAGCAGCATAAGGAGAAGACTCGTCTCTGTCAGCCTTGACCTTCATTCCACCTGCACCAAAAGGAGGGCTAACTTAGGCACAAGGTATAGGATAGAGGTTGTACAATGTGTGACTCACAGCAAGGACTCAGATCCAAATTTCATTATCTAGGATGCTTGCCTTCCACACACAATAGATGAAAATGAAACCCTAGTCCCCCACTGAACATATATCAAGGAAAAGTCAGAATACTTGACTATTAGGGTTTACTGACCATAAGAAATCATGACACCCCAGTCACAAAAGCTACAAAAAAGAGGCAATGGTACCACACCTGTGACCCGGGCCATTGTCTCCTTCCCAGACAAATCAGTCACATGCTGCGTGACACACATAACAAGAAAAGGACATCAGATGGCGGGACTAGATCACCAACAAACCATAGGAACTACTGATTCAAACTGAGTAGGTACACCATTTCAAGAGAAGGTTCCATCCACTTTCCCCAGAAAGGAAACACGAATATACATCAACCAGCACAAGACGAGAGGTAAGACTCACCACGAAAGTATCATTGAAGGAAGCAAAGATGTGAGCCACGCCGAACACGTGTTCTCCCTCCCGCACAGTAGGCCCGAGAGTCACATTCTCCTCCTTCTCTACTCTTACTTTCTTCTTCCCCGACTGCACGCACAAAAACGGCAACAACAAAATAATAAAAACACACATCAAAACCAACAACTGTTCGCCTCTTCTGTTTCTACCAACAAACGGCCGCTTCTCGAGCTTCGTTGATTTTCAAGAAAAACGGCCAAGAAACATCCACCAGGTACAGTAAAGTAATCTGGGAGGCTGCAAAGGCGGATGCCGAGGTCACTTAAGAGCGCTTCCCCAAAACCAAAGCTCGATAAAGAAACATAAAATCTCCATTGTTATAAAAACTTCAAAGATGAAGCAGAGCAGGCAACAGTGTTACATACCATGGTCGCCGCCGGTCGTGTGCTTGTTCGCTGAAAAGGAAAAGAGGAGCTCCAAGCTTGCGATGACGGCAGGCGCGTTGCGAAAGAGATTTGTCGCCGAAACCCTCGCCTCACTTTAACCCCAAAGGCGTTTGTTCTCTGCTTCTTGTTGCCCTAATCCCGAACCTGTTCTTGACATCATCCCGAGCCTGTTTGTTGTTGCCCTAATCCCAAAGCTGTGCCGAACCTGATTCGTCGCTGAAAAACTCAAGAACCTGACCGATTTTTCCAGCTGCCCCCCCCCCCTCTCTTTTTTTCGGTCTACCATGACAAGTGAGCCCCCATGCCATGCCCCCATGTCATGCCCCCATGCCATTGGCACCATTAACCTCATGAAATCTCACCCATCCCAAAAAATACTATTCAAGTCGAAAATGGGCTTAACCTCACAGTTCCTATGGAATTGTGGAAAAAACCTTTTTTTTTTTTTTTTAATTATTTTTTAGATAAAAATCAATCTAAATTCAATAACTTTTGTTATCTTTTATTTTATCCCATGTGATAAGAAAGTTTTGAGATGAAAGTATTAACCTTCTAGAAAATTTTGACAATTAAATGTTCTATATGCTTCTACTAAATAACTTTTTAGAAGCTTCTAGTAACTACATCTGTTAGAAGCTTTTATCAACTACATATTCTAAAACCTTTATCAAGTATTAACATATATGGTTAAGTGACCCGCTTTTAAACATTTTTAAACTACATCTTACACTAAATAAATTCTTGTGGTTATAAGTATTTGTACTATAGTTTTAAATATTATACTATTATTTAAATTTTAATAATTAGATAATATTATAAGTATCCCTTATGATTTTGATTTTAAAAAAACATTGGTAGTCACTGTTTAAATATCATTAGATGTGCAATTGATCAAAAATTGATTTGAAAGTTTGGATATTTTAATTTGAAACGGTGTCTAATTTTTTTAATTAAATTGATTATATTGAAAAAATTTGAATGCATCCTCCTTTTAAATTTTTCATTTGATGGTGATTCTTTTTTTATTATTTATTTTTAATACTACTATGGGATTTTTTTTGAATCCACATTTGTCATTTTATTCATGTGAAAAATGTAATGTCATCATTTCAAAAGTCCATTATGTGTCCAATTTTTTCTTTAAATTCATGCTTATTTCTAATATGATTCCCACTAAAGTTCAATGCAACATAGGTCATTTAAATTGTAATAATCTTAATGTTTAATATGGCTATATATACAATTTAAATTCATTTACAATCTAAAAAAAACTATAATTGTGATAATTTGTAATCCTCTTAATTGTGCTTTCAACCTATCAACTATTCTTCTAGGATGTTGAACCAACACCTACATGAGTACCTTCACTTTTTTGAGTGAGGCCTTTTTGTGCCCATATTGAACCCTAAGTAATGTTAGGATTGAAATTGGAAACCTTAATTTGGTTTAGGCATGAAGGGATTTAGTTTAAGCATGGTTCCTTAAGGATTACAAACTTCACCTCATGGTCATCAATCAAAGCAAACCAACACCTACACTAATACCATCAATAAATAAAAAGATTGTCAATGATTCTCAAAAAGTCATCCATTCCTTTTCTTTCTAGGCCTTTTTATAGTAGCCTCCTAGGAGGCATATTTCAAAGCTTCTTAGGTTGCTTTGATAAATTTTCTTTCCTTTTAAAAATAATTTGATGTCGCAAGTTCTTTCTTGATTATGGATATTTTGGAATCATTCATGGCAATAACGATGTTCAAATGTTTGGAATTTGAGACGATAAACATTTGCCATTCAATTTTTTCTCTTAACCCTAATATATTTAGGTTGAATGAAGAAAGTGAAATCACTTGAAATGCAAATAGTTTCCAAGTTAACAAAACAATGTGACTTGACATAATAATTTTCATCAAATTTGGAACATGACACAAAAAGGCATGTTGAAGCACATATCCTTCAACATGATCAAACATTAAGGCTATTTTTTTGTTCAAGCAATGCTTTGTAATTGATCATTTTTAGCTTTAAGGTTTTAGTTTCATACTTTATGAACTCAATGTACCTCGATTCAAAATGAATTGATTGCTTCAAATGATTTATCACAATTATCATCTAATTCAATTGTGCATTTTCCAATGACTGAAATAATATGTTAGATCATATTACATCACCTTTAACATGAAAATAAATTGCCACTAAATTTTTCACAATCATTAGAAACATGTTTCACAAAACTTTGAAATGAATTTGACAAGCACAAGAATTAGCATCCAAATGTTCATGATGAATTAACAATGTATCATGTCAATTAAAACCCATTTAAACAAAAATCCTCAAGCCCAACTTCAACCCTAGGAAGTCTTGGATGTTGATGGCAAATGTAGCTAGTGGTGCACCCCAAAAAAATGATATACATAGAATTTTAGCAAAGCTCTTGAATGTTGTAGAACTTCTATGTGTGTGGAGTTGGTGTGTGCAACAAATTTCTGTTGTGTGTGGTAGAACTAGTGTTTGAGGCAATGGTAAATGAAGTTCAAGCAATAGACCATAAAACAATAAAGACAAGTTATTATATGTGACAAAACTTATGTGTCGGTGCAATTGGTGTGTGCAATGAATCTATTGAATGCATTAGTGTTGGTGTGTGTGTGACAAAGCTAATGCATGAGGCAATGGTAGACAAAGTTTGAGTGAGAGAACGTTGGGTATCATATGATGGAACAACAAAATTACAACACTAAATAGTGGCAATGGAGTTACATTTGTTGTGATAGTGATGATGGCAACAAGCTAATGCAACATCGATGTGACAAGTAAGGCATTGGTGCAATGAACAAAGACCAACGCCAATGAATATTGGTAAGAAGGTGAGCGATGTGAGCAATTGACGAGGGGAAGCAACAAAAACAAAGCAATGATGACAAGTGAATTGAAAGCATGAAACAAATTTGAAAAAAAGCCCTCCATGTCATTGTCACTTATGGTTAAGAACAATGGTTATACATCAGAACCAAGCTTTTGATCTTTTGAGAACCATGGTTATGAACCTGAAGAACCGCCCGGGGGTGGAAGAAGGGTTGTCTTATAGTCCTGTTTGTGTGGTACACTTGAGAGGAATTGAGGCAGGTGGGAAGTTGGAAATGGTAGAAGATGGGCATTAGTAAGTAGATAATAGCAAGAACTGAATTGTTGTAGCTCCTTCTGTCACATCTGGACCCAACAAATTGCCTGACATGCATGCATGGCTCCTTGATGTTTGTTTGTCTCTCAGACTTTGCTCCATTTGTGTTGCCTAATTTGGTTCCAAGACTTTCATTGTGGCATTACAGGCAAGCTTGCTTCCCATTCCCAAATTATTTCATCATGTATTTGTCATTCACAGAGTAATCCATAGGACTAGGTCACGTCAAAGTGATGGATTTTCTGTCTGTACTGGCTCCATGAATCTCAAAGGCAACTATTTACTTGGAATTCACTATGAAATGTCCAGCTTGTTAAGGGCTTTGCTTTGCTCTGTCAGTGAAACCATTCATACAGAAACACATATTGCCACTTTCTTTCATGTGGGTTTTCAGATCAACAAGGGTCATCAATGGAGGAAGGCAAAATTCATCAGTGGGGAGAGCTTCAGCCTACAAAACAAACAATGTGGCAGAATCCTTAACAGTGTTACGAACAATAAGAAATTCCATATCATCTTGTGCACAACATGTGTAGAGGAGAAGCAAACCCCAGGACTGAGGAAAGCAGACTGAAATGCATCTCATATTTCTTCGGATTTCAACTTCAGGAACTTTCTAGCATGATAAGCGTAACTTCAGTCATCAGCCTGGAAGCTCAAGCTGTGCATCGTCACTAGGCTTCTATAAATTGTGGAACTTCTTTCATGTGTTGCAGCTTTCTCTCCTCTCTTCCTAAATTATTTGAAAAGAAGCCTCTCTGGGTGCTGGTGGAATTATGGTGTTGGAAGTTTCTCTGATTTTGTTTTTGAGTTTCTCTTTTAGTCTTCTACTTTTGCTGCTTGCACCCAATTTGTTTGGAGCTTTTCCTCTGGTTGGCTACTTTTGCTACTTGTAGTAGGGACACACATGGTTTTACTTCCACTTTTCCAACTACAGGTTCTTCTATGACACCAGTACTAGGTGTTAAAAGAGTTTATTTATGTTGTTGGCAGCAGTCGATAGTTCTTGCTTGCAAGGAATTGATAAATTTGAGTGTGTTATTTCTTGCAGGAAAAAAGGATTTGCAGTGATGGATTGAACAATAAGCCACAGAAGAAGAGTTATCATGATGGTAAGGACCAAATTTAGCATAGTATTGAAAAAACTGTGAAACTGGATTCATTACATTTCACAGGTACAGAAATTCTTTGTTTCCATTCTTCGAAACCCATTAGTAGGTCTTCAGTTCTATCAAAAACCCTGAAAACAAAAACAATTTCTATCTACACTACAATTTGTACACCCAACATTTCTCACAGCTTCTCTATTACAAGCATGAAAGAAGGTGGTCCTCAAAAACTAGATACACTGATTTTTTTCTTCCTTGAAGTCTTTGTGGGTTTTTTACTGCTTCTTGCCAGTGGCATTGGAGATGGAATCCTTCAAGTCCTCCACCACCTGGTTGGCCTTCTCCTGCACTGAATTTGCTGCATCTGAGACACTGGAGCTCAAATCCTTGCCTGATGCATTTGCCTGACCTCTAACCTTGTTGGTGGTTTTCTCCGCTTCCTTTTGTGCATCCTCGGCAGACCCAAAGACCTTGTTCTGCAACAACACAAAGAAAATTCATGCCCGACCGACTCATCCACCCACCAAGTGGTATCATGATTCAAAGATTTTGTGAGTATCCAAAAGCCAAGCTCCAAATGCAGATATATATATATACCAAGAGATTTTTTACCTTGAATTTTTCAGCTTGGTTCCCAATCTGAGCACCCAAATTCTCGGCATCTTTGCTTCCTTCATCAAGCTTCTTCTGGCTCACATTAGCTGCTTGGTTGGCCCGGCCCTGAGCATCATTTTGTGCACCTGCGAATGTGTTCTTCAACTGATCTGCAGCATCCTGAGCTCTGTCGGATAGATCCTGTCCAATCTCCTGCACCTTCTCCCCGATGTTAGGCTGCTGCTGATCAGCTCGAACTTGCACCGACCGTCTGACCCCAACAACATCAGGCCTCCTTGACACCACAAGTCCCTGTCCTCTTAACTGACGGAAAGAAGACAATCCCACCAGCCTCCTTGATGAGTACTGTCCAGAAACATCACCACCACCAACAACAACATTCCCAGAGCTACTGCCATTCACAGCAGTAACCACATTCAATTTTGTAATGCATGCAGCTGCCATCTTCAATCACAGATCTCAAACTATAACCCTCCTGCTGAAAAACCAACAAGAATCTGAAGATTCTAGAGGAAGAAGAAGAAAAACTGAAAGAAGATTTATGAAAATGTTTCCTCTTGTGAGATCTGCTTGTGGAGATGAATTTCTGAAGCCCCTTTTTGTAGCCTGGGGACTTTGCAATTTGATGATGTCTGCAAAATTTCTGGAATTTTTTTTTCTTTTTTGGGGTTGGATGAGATAGCTTCTTGAAGAATCTGATGATGCTGGGGTTGTTTTGGGTTGGCAATCAACTCTTGAATTCATGAAAAAAGGTTTGAGTGAGCAATCAAATTAGGAGAGTGATGATGAAGACCGATGGTGAAGATGGGTGGGTTGCTGCCAAGTGGACATTACAAGTGGATAAGCCTCCGATTTCCTCACAAGTGTCATGCAACAAGTGGCTAAACCTTGGATTTCTTCACAAGTGTCATGCTACAAGTGATGACAAGTGGCAAATAAGGCTAGCTGGCATGTCATGCACACTAAAATGCCTGGAAAAATCCTTAGCTTTTTTCCTTCTCTCTTTAATTTGTTCTATTTCTTTTGGGTTTTGTTTGTTTTTTTCCTCTCTTTCTTTCTTCCTTTTGGGACAAGAGGTGAGGATCAGCTAGGCTAAGGTCTGCCATCACCAAACACAGGCTGGTGACTGAAGGGATTGACACTGCCCAACAGAGCTGAAGATTGTGCCCTTGTGTGCTGGTCACCTGTTCAAACCATTGCCTATGATTGGACTTTCTGTTTCAAGTTTTCTTAAAACTCTTCAATCTTGGGTGCTCTAGAGTTTGGAAAATGGGTGGCTTTCAAAGAAATTTGTGTTTAGTGGTGTTCACAGTTTCGTGTTTGGTAATGGGAGTATTTGGTCACACCAATGGTAAACATGTAATTGTCCATTGGAGCCTTTGGTCACACCAACAACAAACATTCCATTGCTAATTTGGAGTTGTTGGTCATGTCAAAAACAAACAATTGATTGGAAAAGTGTAGCTTGGAATTGTTTTTAATTATCCTTTTAGGGTTTGTAGTGTGAAAAGGACTCATTTGTCTTTGTTTACATGCCAAAAACTATTTCTTGTTTTGTCTTTTATCATTCATTGGAATGTGATACAATTTGTGGAGGTTGTGACAACGATGATGTTGATTTATGAAGGAGCAATGTTTTGAGATTGGTTTGGCTAGTTGTTTGATTTTCTTGTGTTTGGTTGTAATTGGCATTGGTGATGGAGCAAAGCTAGTGGACAATGCGAATAAAAAGTTTTTCTTTGTAAAGTTGAACACCCAATTTGTATCCTAGTTTGATTTTTTGGAGTAAGCTTGATGTTTTGCTTTTGATTATGATTAATATTGGAGCCACATTGAAAGGAAAAATGGCTTGGTGTGAAATGTTATCTACTTAAATGTCAATCTCCTTAATGTACGTTACGCAAGAGATTCAATGATTGGTTAGATGAATTTAGATGAATCTTTAGTAACATAGATGCAACTAATGATTTGATAACTTTAGGGGATCAAAGAAAGATTGATTTGTTTGTGCCATTTGTTGTCCAAATCAAATGTGTTGGTGTTTGTTTGAATTACAGTCATGTGATGCATTGGGAGATTTACTTTGAAAATAAAAGTTCTAAGCAATATTGGGGACATAAGAGAAATCAAATTTCAAAGTTATTGGTTGTTTGGGGTGTATGTTTGTTCGTGTCTCCTTAATTGTGACTAATGTGGCCTATGCCATTGGCCCAAGTGTGAACTTGTTATAATGTAGGGTGGACACAACATATGACATTATTTTGCAAGGTATACTTATATCCCATTGCAAGATCTTTCCAACGACACCAAAGACACATCACAATTCCTTCTACTTGAAGAGAATGGTAAACATTCACGTGTTACCACATCCTCAACTGATTTTTCCTTCCAAAACTTGGTTTTTTGAAATTTATTTGAATTTTCAATGACAAAAATCATGTTAAAATCAATATCTCCCACATTCTGAATCCAAATCTTACCGAATAAATTCATTAAATCTTGCTCATCAAGATCTTCCAAATAACACCAAAGGCATAGTTTCCAAAGACACCAAGAACATGATCTAAAGCATCCCGGTTTAATGGATTTCATAACTAATCATAACTACAAAACAAAACAAAACAAATTACCTTTCTTCATAAATAGATTATAGAAGAATTAATGTGTTTTGTTGTTGTGAATTATGTTTGTCAGAAGGATGGGGATTATTATTGATATTATTTATTTTCCATGTCACATCAAAAGATCACAATAGTCCACTAAAAGGAGATTTGGAGGGATCTTATTCATCTTATGCCATTAAGTCAAAATGTGCAATTAAGTTAAGCAAGTTCTTAAAGCACAAATTCATGAAAAAACTTGAAATAATGTTATCAATGTTGAATTAATTTCCTATGCAACTTTTTGCTAGTTCTACATGTGTTTATGATAAAGTTTGATATAAGTGATATGTTTTTTTTTTTTGGGTTACTAAGGTACTTCACATCAAACAATCAACAAATATTTCATAGTTGAAATCTTTGGTCACGCAAAACTTTCTAACCCATGTGACTAAAAAAATTTCAACCAAAACATTAAAGTTATCCATAAAGTCCTTAGTCCCATTCCTTGTCACACCCCTTGTCCCAGTTTCATCTTCTACTTTTAGGTATTCCTAAAATCTCCCATATCGAGGATGAAATCATGAAACTAGAGACCAATGATCAAAATAGGGAGTGAAGTAAGATTTGAAAAAAAAAATTAGGCATATTTTAAGGACTTCTTTGAAATTTTTCTTATACCTTTTTTTTAGGGCACCACTTGAAGCTTTCTATGGTTTTCATTTTTGGGGATTTTTTTTTGTTTCATTACAAAACTATTTTAGAGGTTGTTATATGTACTAGATAGGATGACTTTAATAGTTTCTTTTACATATAACAATATATATATATATATATATGGGCTCCTTTACTTTTCTTTTCTTTTCTCATTTGCATTTGTGAAAGTCTCATTTTTTTTGCACTTATAACTTGACACTTCTTTAATTTTGATTTTTTTTTCATTTAAATTTTATTTTTATATTTATTTTTAGGGTTTTTTTGTGGTTTTTTTGAGGGGGGAGGGTTTCAAGGCTTTCTTTTTAAATTATTTTATGGTTTTTTTTAGGGTTTCATATAAGGAATTTTTTGGTGGTTTTCTTTTGGGTTTTTTCAAGGTTTTTTCTTGTGCTCCATGGCTTCTTCTAGTAATGATATCTTTTCAAACATGAATGATTTTAATAACTCCTCATTATGTAGTACAAGGAGGTGTTTCAAAGGATGGGTAAGCAAAATTAAATTGTGTTTACAGTTAAAATTGTGAACATTAACACATTGGAACTATTCAACACAAATGAATTAGAATTGGGTTTCAAGCAAGCAATCAATTGAAATGTGAGTGTTTGAAACATGTTTGGCACAATGCAAGCAACTATAGGTTTGTTCAAAACTTTAACAAATTTTGATTTATTAGAGTTTGATTAGCTAGTAGTAGAATGGTCCCCACCATTTAAGCCCATGTGAGATCCACTATCTAGGGTCACATAGTGACAAGACAACCAACTAAATTGAACCCAACAAAACAATTGCTCCAATTCAACAAGTACATGAAACATGACAATGTGATTAAGTATGATACATTCTCGTGGAATTGGAACAATAATGTAATGTATGATGATGTAATTTGTACATTGTATCTTGCATTAATGAGGCCATAGGTGATGAAATTTGATGGCCTATTGCTAAAGAACATGTTACCATTGGTATGCACATCTTAATGTTCCAAGGCTATATTGCATTCATTAATGGGACTTTCATCAATATCCACAAGTCTTGGAACAATGATATCCACAAATCATGGTTCAATAGGCATAAGAAAATATATTATATGAATAACATGGTGGTTCTAAACTACCACAAATTGTTCATGTTATTGGTTCCTTCCATGACGTGAACATCTTATGTGAGTCAAATTTCTACAAAAATTGGCATTGAGTTTTTTTACATTTAAATGAGTATTTTGAATATTTATTGAATGACCCAAGTTATATGGGTGAAAAAATGTTTGTGATGTGATGGCTTGGGAAGTGTGAACTTGCCCCTGGCCATGACTTAAATGTATTGTAACCATACAACAAAATGCATACATGGTATAAAATCAAGGTGGAGTGGGGAATTGGGGGGTTGAAGCAGAAATAAAAAATACCAATGAAACATTTTGAATCAACAAATAAAAAGTTTAATCATTTGTTCCAAGTTATAACTATGTAATTAATTTCTTACATAGATGTTACTTAGACTTTATATATGAAACCATTGGTGACCATATAAATGAGTTAGTTGATTATAGTTGGGATGGGGGTCCTTAAATTATGCATATGTCAAAACTCCTAAGTCTTTGATTGCTTTGAAATTGTTGAATTTCATCATTTTTTTCTTTTCTATGTTAACCTTCATTTTTGCTTTGAGCAAACTTTTCTAATCTTTGTTGTTAACCACCATTTTCATGTGCCATGGTGGTAAAGTTATTGGATTATGACTACAACATTTATGCCATCATTTGCACCACTCGAAGTATTAATAAATAGTGCTTAAACTAGATGATGAAATAGATGTTAATTCATTGATTGTAGGAGTAAGGGACCTAGGTATTATGGGTCAAATAGATGTTTTGTCAATCAAATTCTATCACCTTTTGAGATCATTTGAGGTAGCATGTCCATTTGTTGCCTTTAATTATGCCAAAACTTTTTCATAATTCTACAACACAACTTTTTGACTCCCTTCCTCATTGGATGTCCTAGTCTTTTACTATTTCAAAATGTTTCAAAATTGGTCCTTCAAAATGTCTTCTCGGAAAAGACTATTGGAATAAATTGCCTTGTAATCTACATATATCATCTTTGGCACAAGTCTAAGATATATTGCATCATTTGTTTATCATCTTTTGAGTATTTTGAAAAGTGTTGATGGAAACTCACAACTATAGTTTCAAATGGAATGGTTCTACAAGAATCCATGGTTATTTTCCTTCCTTGGCACTTTTGTTGGTGGTTGAAAAGATGACACTTCATCCTTTGCATCCAAATCAAACCTTCATGTTTGCATCACCACATAGGACTCTTCATTTTCACTTGGCATGTTTACACAAACAAACATCACATACCATTTCTTAGCCTAAATGCATGGTTTTTCTCTCGTTACATATAAATCTAACCATCCATTAAAATATGTCACAAATGTCACAAATCGCTACAAAGCCACTAGGGAAAAAAATCAAGTTTTGCCAAGAGGATCCAATTCACTTTCAACATACTCAACAATACTCATAAAGGTAGGTTTTGATGAAAAAGTGCACAAAAAGGCATCATTAGGTCTATTTCATTTTTAACATATGTCACAAATGTCATTCAAAAACATAGCCACTACCAAAAAAATTCAAGTTTTGTCACGAGGGTTTGTCACACATCCAACAAACATATGTCACAAATGTTACATAAAGATATAGCCACTAGAAAAAATAAATGAAAATTTTCCAAAAGGGTTTACCTCACTTCTATTCACAACGACCCACTAAAGTATGTTATGATAAAAAAAAATCACAAAAACACCTCCTTAAGGCTTGTTTCAATTTCAACACACATATGTTATAAAATTACAAGAGGACATAACCATTGGAAGGAAAAATGAAATGTGCCAAGAGGATGTATTTCACTTCCGACATAATATGTTTCATACCATAGTATGTTTCATTGAATATTGATCATGAGAATGCATTACAAAATTTAGTTGAAACATAAGAGAGATCTTTTCCATGAGAATTGGGTCAATTTGATCATTTTCAAAAGTTATATGTCTTTGAACATGATTGTAACCCTCTTTGCATGGATTGCACGCAAGTTTGAATCTTTAAACATTTTAGCCAATTAAATTTGCGCTTTTTCTTAAATGCACATGATAACATGACTTTGAAACAAAAATTCAATTGTAATTTCACATTATGAATTGTAATGATATCAATTACAAAAAAAATGTCAACAATTATAATTACAAATTGTCAACATAATTTAAATTATAGTGCAAAAAATTATAATATAATTGAACTTGGATTTTTTTGAGCAATTAATTTAAACACAACCTTCATAAATGGTAATTTTTGGATATTCTTATTTATGTGCACAAAAAGATTCATATATATTGGTGAAAGCACGGTAAAATATACCAATTGGTCATCCCTACCAACAAGTAAAGTAGATTTGGAATCTTTTGCATTTTAAGCATTTTTAGTCATGACATAAATTCTAGGATGTACTTATCATATTAAATAAACCATATATGGTCATTTTTAATGTATGTTATTACTCTCACTAATTTATTTATTTATTGTAAGTTTATTACTTCGACTAATATTACACATTTTCAAAATCAAACAATTCAAATGAGGTTTGAGCCATTATGCACATTGATACACATTTTTTGGAATTTGAATTTTTGGACTAGGACAATGTGAAACCCCTCAAAAATAAAATTTCCATAAACTCATATTTGGTATCCAAAACATATTTTTCATATGATACTAAAATGCATTGCATGGGTTTAATTCATTAAATCATGGCCCAAGCCCTTTCAAATGCAACATATGTGTGAAATTTTCAAATTAAACTTCTTTTACCTACTTTCAATCTATTTTTTCACAACATGACCAATTGGCGAATTTTGAAAAATAGATTAAAAGTAGGTTTTTTAAAAGGTTGATAAAACTTTTGAAACTTTCAAAAACTTCAACATATCACATTTGATGCCTTCATGTACTTTCAAAACACAATTTCATAAGGCATCATCACCTATTTCCTAATCTACTTGTTACAATTTTTATTTTTTACACATGAGGACTATTTTTTACTATACTTTAACATGCTTTCACCCCCCCACCCACACACACACACACACACACACACACACACACATTAACAAATGATAATGGTTTTTCGAATCAATCTTATACTTACATGATTTATAAACTCATTAAAGGGTTACAATTCTAGGTTGATAGTGTTGAAGTTTTTTTAGTTTAATAATCAAACTATATATAATTCCTTGAAATAGTTTATAAAAAATAAACAAATAAGTTTTGGACATTAGACCTACATATGGTATAGGTGAGTCATTGCAAAATAAGGTGAATCATTTTTTGTGTCATATTGTAGTTTTTTGCAAAACATTGGGCATTAACATGTTGTAAAATCATCATTATGCAAAAAAATTCATTAGATTAAAATCGTCAACTTGAATAAAATGACATTTATATAAAAATATTATAACATGTATACACCAAATATAGAACCCTAGACTTTTGAAATTGAAAAACATGGATTGGTCTCTTATAAATGTGGCTTTGTATGAGTACATTTTTTTTAATGGATTTTGTTTAAGATATTTTAGAGGAATTCAATATATGACATATTAAAGCAAAAGGAATATAAATGCAATAGTTTTGTTAGAAATACCTTAACACAAAAAAAGTTATGAACTTTTGAATGTCTTTAAATAAACCTTATTTTCAAACGTCCATATCATAACCATTTTTAAAAAAAACAGATTTCAACGTTTTTTTTCTCATAACATGTATGTTAAAAAGTTATGTAATTGGTTTTTATTCACACAATATTTATTATCTCATTAACAACCTTGTAATCCCTTTTTAAATAATGATATCATAGTAGACTATTATCTTAACACTAACGAATGAACTTTGTATGGACTTTTAATCAACTATTTATTTGTCAAAATTTGTCCACTTATCTTGCAATCATAATAGGTGCAACCAATGTTGCAAACATTTTGTTGTATTCACCTAGGTGACAAGTTCCCATTTTAGAGCCTTGCTTCCATTTAACTTCTAGGTTGTTTGTTTAGTTTGTCTATAACCATTTTTTTGTTATTATAAACAAATAAAAAATGAGCATATCTTTTATGTCCTAAACATCCATTTGGGAAAATGATGTTTTTACCCCAAAAATATTATTTAAAAAATTGAATTTACATTAAACACATTAAAAATGCTTTCCATTTCAAATGATCTCTAATTGAGAATGTTCTAAAAACTTCAAATTATGTGGGGGTAAATTAATTAAAATATGTATCATATTATTGTTATTTGGAAGGAAAGAAAAATGAGTTTGTATTTCAATTCAAAAAATTTATAAAGGCTCCCCAAGATTTATATTGTATTTCTTCTGACAAGGATATGAAGTTAAATAGAATTTAGTAGTTTTAACTTATATGATTCACCTTTGGTTTATTGGACCATCTTCATATTAACAATGATTTGGAACAAGATTAAATTTAGATTAAAGAGGTTAAACTTAAAATAAATAATCAATATTGCTATTAGTTGAAGGGGGGGGGGGGGGGGGGGGGGGTTTTTAAAAAAAAAACAATCTTGGGGGGGGGGGGGGGGGTTTGGTGGGGGGGGGGGGGGGGGGTGTGATGATGAGGTGCATATTAAGTTCT
>Ga0116231_10003797_pt1 | contig 31024 bp, 25 predicted proteins | sample S1TSphgellanicum_2_FD_89695 | JGI IMG/M metagenome (GOLD analysis project Ga0116231, IMG submission 89695) | Host-associated microbial communities from peat moss isolated from Minnesota, USA - S1T2_Fd - Sphagnum magellanicum MG | ecosystem: Host-associated > Plants > Peat moss > Unclassified... | reverse complement strand
TGCCGCGACCGCCGGCATGCACCTGGGCTTTGACCACCCAGAGCGTGCCGCCGAGTTGCCCGGCTGCCGCCACTGCCTCCGCCGGGGTCGCCGCGACGAGGCCTCGTGGCACGGGAATGGCGTATTTCGCGAACAGTTGCTTGGCTTGATACTCGTGCAAGTTCATTTAAGAGTCCTCGAGCGATCCGTTCGCGTCAGGCCGCGTATTCTGAATTAAGCTCCATCCCAGCGCAAAGTCATGACGAGTACGCCGCTTTGAACATGGCATTGGACGTTCCCTCGAAACCCCGTTATGCACTCAATTGGCGCGTCCTCGGGCTGCTGAGTCTGTATCGCATTCTCATGCCGCTCGCCCTCATGGGCCTTTACTCGCTGGGCGGTTCGCAGGGCTTGCAGCTGGTCGATCCGCGCACCTTCTTCGGCTCGCTGCTGCTTTATGCCGCTTTCGGGGTGATCTGCGCCGTGCTCGTGCGCAACCGGGTCTTGGCTTTCGGCCTGCAAACGCTGCTGCAAGCCGCGGTGGACATCGGCTTGATCGCGCTGATCGTACATGCCTCCGGCGGCGTGGCCGGCGGTCTAGGCTTGCTGCTGCTCGTGCCCATCGGCGGTGTCGCCTACCTGCTCGATTACCGGCGCGCCTTGTTCCTGGCGGCCGTAGCCGCGCTGGCCGTGCTCGGCGACACGATCTGGCAGGGTTTCACCGAGCGGGCCGACAGCGCATCCTACGCGACCGCGGGCCTCCTGGGGCTGGTGCTGTTCGTGATCGCCGCGTCATCGAGCCTGGTTGCCAACCGCATGCGCGAGAGCGAGGATCTGGTCCGTCAAAAGGATCTGGACCTTGCGAATCTCGCCGACTTGTCGCAATACATCGTGCAGCACCTGCGCGAGAGTCTGCTGGTCGTCGATGCCGGCGACCGGATCCGGCTCATCAACGAATCCGCCGCGCAAATCCTCGGCGACGTGCACGCCGTGCCGAGCGCGCTGCTCGGCGAAGTCTCGCCGCGGCTGCTCTATTCTCTCAGCACCTGGCGGCAGAGCGAGCGAAATCAGGCCAATCCGCCCTCGAGTTTCGTCGCCGCGGACGGTGCGCGGGTGATCCAGCCGCACTTTGCGCCGCTCGGAGGCACGGCGCCGGGGCCGACCCTGATTTTTCTCGAGGACAACAGCCTCATGGCCGAGCGCGTGCAGCAAAGCAAACTGGCCGCGCTGGGCCGGCTCTCCGCGAGCATCGCGCACGAGATTCGCAATCCCGTCGGCGCCATGAGCCATGCCGGGCAGCTGCTGGCGGAAAGCCCGAGCATCGGCGCCGAGGAGCGGCGGCTGACCGATATCATCCGCAACAATGCCGAGCGTGTCAGCACGATCATCAACAACGTGCTGCAGCTGTCGCGTCGCGAGGCGACCCGTCCGGAGCGCCTGCAACTGGCCGAGTGGCTCGAGGATTTCGTCCAGGAGTTCTCCGAGACCATGCAGGTGGCGACGGCCGAAATAGGCCTGCAAGAGGCGAGCGAAGACTTGGAGGTGCGTTTCGATCCGAGCCATTTACATCAGGTCGTCTGGAATTTGAGCGACAATGCCTGCAAGTACGGTGAACTGCGCGATGGATTGCGCATCGACATCCGCATCGGTCGGCTCAAGCCGAACGATCGTCCCTATCTCGAGGTCGCCGACCGCGGCGGCGGCATCGAGGCCCAATTCGTGGACCGTATCTTCGAACCGTTTTTCACCGGCCGGAAAGGCGGTACGGGTTTGGGACTGTTCATTGCACGCGAGCTGTGCCAATTGAATCGCGCGATTCTGCTCTACGAGCAGCGCCTCGGCGGCGGCAGCGTGTTCCGGATCGTGTTCACGGATCCGCAGCGCTGGGAGGAGTAGGTGGCCGAACGCGTTGCCGCTACAATGGCTGGATGCCCAAACCGAGCGTGCTGATCGTCGACGACGAACCGGACCTGTGCGAGCTGCTGACCATCACGCTGCAGCGCATGAACCTCAATCCGCGCACGGCGCATGGCATCGGCATGGCCCACCGTGCGCTCAAGACCGAGCACATCGACCTGTGCTTGACCGACATGCAATTGCCCGACGGCAACGGCTTGGAGCTGGTTGAATGGATGCAGACCCACACGCCCGCTGTGCCGGTGGCCGTCATCACCGCGCACGGCAACATGGAGACCGCGGTCCGAGCGCTCAAGCTCGGCGCCTTCGACTTCGTCTCCAAGCCGCTGGACTTGACCGGGCTGCGCAAGCTCATCGCGACGGCCATCAAGCTGTCGGAGACGAGCGAGAGCGACACCGTGATATTCGGACCCCGGCTGCTCGGCGCTTCGACTTCGATGCAGAATCTGCGCGAGATGATCGCCCGGGTCGCGCGCAGCCAGGCGCCGGTGCACATCGCGGGTGAATCCGGTACCGGCAAGGAACTGGTCGCCAAACTGATCCATCAATCCGGTCCGCGCCGCGATGGCCCCTTCGTTCCGGTCAACTGCGGCGCGATCCCGACCGAGTTGATGGAAAGCGAATTGTTCGGGCACAAGCGGGGCAGTTTCACCGGCGCCGTCGGCGACAAGGAGGGACTGATCCGTTCGGCAGAAGGAGGCACGCTGTTTCTCGATGAGATCGCCGATCTGCCGCTGCACATGCAAGTAAAACTACTGCGGGTGATCCAGGAGAAGAGCGTGCGGCCGATCGGCGACCATCAAGAAATCAGCATCGACGTGCGCATTTTGTCGGCCACCCACAAGAACCTGTCGCAGCTCGTGGCGGAGGGCAAGTTTCGCGAGGACTTGTTTTATCGGATCAACGTGATCGAGCTGCGGGTCCCCGCGCTGCGCGAGCGCCGCGGCGACGTCCCGGAACTCGCCGAGGCCGTCTTACGACGGCTTGGGCGGCGCATGAAAATTCCGATTCCGGTCCTCGGCAAGGAAGCACTGGCGATGCTCGAGGGGTATGCATTTCCCGGCAACGTGCGGGAGCTCGAAAACATACTCGAGCGGGCGATCACGTTGAGTACCACCGGTGAGGTCCAAGCCGCGGACATCCAATTGCGTCCGACACCGCTGGCATCGCCTCGAGGTGGGGCGCAGCCGAGTCACGCCGCCGGCTTGGGGATGCAACTCGAGGACATGGAACGCGAAGCGATCGTCAAGGCCTTGGAACAGACGCGCTTCAACAAGACGGCAGCCGCAAAAGTCCTGGGGATGTCGTTTCGCGCCCTGCGCTACCGCATCAAGAAGCTCGGCATCGAGTGACTGCGCGATTGCCGGCGCTGCGGTGGCAGACCGCTGTGAACTCGGGCTCATTGGCGCTCCTGGTCGCCGTACTCTGGAGCCTGCGGCATCAGTACGCGGGGATCACCGCGGATGCGCAGCTCTACGCTTTTCAAGCGCTGGCGCGACTGCATCCCGCGCTGGCAACGGATCTGTCGCTGCAAAACACCTCGCAGGACGATTTTACCCTGTTCACTCCCTGTTATGCCGCGCTGATCGCCCTGCTCGACCTGCGCCGCGCCGCGCTCGCCGCGTGGCTGGTCAGCAGCCTCGGCTTCTTGATCGCGGCGTGGTTCGCCGTACGCACGTTCGCGACTCGGAACATTGCCTTCGTGTCGGTCGCGATGCTCGCGACCACGATCGGCAGTTACGGCGCCGCCGCGGTGTTCCGCTACGATGAAGACTACTTCACGGCACGCTCCCTGGCCGAAGCCCTGGTTCTGGTCGCGCTCGCCTGTCATCTGCGCGGTCGGCGATTGCTCGGCTTTGCGCTCGTCATCGCTGCGCTAACGATCCACCCCTTGATGGCGCTGCCGGGACTGCTGCTCCTGCTGTGTCTGTCGGTTTCTACCCGCCTCGCGGTGGCGGGTGCGCTCGCCGGCGTCCTCGCGACGCTGGTCTTCGCTTGCGCACCCCTGCTTCGGCCGGAACTGCACCGATTCATCACGGTCATGGATCCCGCTTGGCTGAGCGTGGTACGCGAACGGTCTCAGTTCCTTTTCCTGCAGCTCTGGACGCTCCCGGATTGGCAAGTGAACGCCCGTCCGTTTCTCGCCCTGGGTCTGAGTTACGCGGTGCTGGCCGACCCCGGGGTCCGCCGCTTGAGCCTCGCCGCGATGCTCGTCGGCGCCGCTGGCTTGAGCGTTGCGCTCATTGCGAGCCTGGTCGAGCCGGTCGCGATTCTCGTGCAGGGGCAGGCTTGGCGCTGGGTCTGGGTCTCGTGCCTGGTCAGTGTGCTGCTGTGGGTGCCGACCGCCGCGAGGCTGTGGCAGGACGAACGCTGCGGCCCCATGTGCCTGGTCCTGTGGCTGTCGGCTTGGTGTTTCGGCGGCCGTGCGGGGCTTGCCTGCCTTGCCGGCCTCGCGCTGTGCTGGGTCCTGCGGCGACGGCTTGAGCAGCGCCTCAGTCATTGCTTGCACTGGGCTGCGGCGGGCGCAGCCATCGTCGTGCTGATCTGGACGATCGCGACCGTGTGGACGATCGCGGCCGGACCGCCGGTTGCACAATCGTTCGGCTATCCCGTGACCCAGAAGCTCAGATTCGTCTTCGAATTGGGGGTACCGAGCCTGGTCTTGATGCTGCTCGTACTCTCTGCACCGACGGGCGATCAACGCGCGTGGCTCCCGGCCGCGCTCGCAGCGGCGCTCGCGGGCGCCCTCGTCGCCGTGCTCCCCTCGGTTTTCCCGCAACGCTCGCGCAGCGGATCACCCGAGGAGATTCGGGAATTCGCTGATTGGCGATCGATCATACCGCCGACCGGCACCGTCTATGTGCCGGCATTCAAGGACAGCGGCAGCTTCGTGTGGTTCACCTTGGGGCGGCCTGCCTATCTGTCGACCGACCAGTCGGCGGGCGTGGTGTTCTCGCGACGCACGGCGCTGGAAATCGAGCGGCGCTCCGACGTGCTGCTGCCGGTGGAAGATCCCGATTGGCAGATCATGACCCGCCGCGCGCGCACGCGCGCTAACAACGGCAAGCGGCCGACCGATTGGCGGCCGTTGACCGCACGGAGCCTCGGGCAGATCTGCCAGGATCCGCTGCTCGGGTTCGTCGCCGACTTGCAGAACGTCGGCTTCAACCCGGTGCATCATGACCATCGCGGTGATTGGGATGGTTGGAACCTGTATGACTGCGATCGCGTCCGCGCCGCATCGGGCCGGCCGTGAGGCGCAAAGCCCGCCGCGACCAAGCCCGCCGCGAAATGTGTTGCGTCCGCCCGCCGCGGCGTGTGTAACTTCGCTGCCGTCGCCAGCTGTCATCCCTCAGGAACCTTGCCCATGTCCGCAGCCCCCAGCCGTACGAAGGTCGTCGTGATCGCGGGTGCCGGTCCGGCAGGACTCACCGCTGCGCTCGAGCTGCTGCGCCGCTCGGACTTCTTGCCCCTGGTGTTCGAATCCGAAGCCCAAGTCGGCGGCATCTCCAAGACCGTGGCCTATCGCGGCAATCGCATGGATCTGGGTGGACACCGGTTCTTTTCGAAATCGGACTGGGTCATGCGCTGGTGGCAGGAGATACTGCCGGTCGCCGTCGCGGGCGACGCCGGCGACGGGCCGATGCGGCTAGCCTATCAAGGCGAGTCGCGCGATTTCACACCGCTGCGGTCCGCGGCGGCCTCGCCCGATGCCGTGATGCTGGTTCGTCAGCGCTTGTCGCGTATCTTTTACCGGCGGCGATTTTTCGACTACCCCCTGAAGCTCAACGCCGGCACGATCGCGAACATGGGGCTGGTCGAAACCGCGAAGATTGGTTTCAGTTACACCCAGGCGCGCTTGTCGAGTCGCAAACCGGAGTCCTCGCTCGAGGATTTTCTGATCAATCGCTTCGGCGAGCGGCTGTATCGCACGTTCTTCAAGGACTACACCGAGAAGGTCTGGGGTGTGCCTTGCCGGGAGATCTCCGCCGAATGGGGCGCACAGCGGATCAAGGGCCTGTCGGTGACGAAAGCGCTCACGCACGCGCTGACGAGCCGGTTCCGCTCCGGGCTCGATACCGCGCAGAGGCGCACCGAGACCAGCCTGATCGAACGGTTTCTCTATCCGAAACTGGGTCCCGGACAGATGTGGGAGGCTGTCGCGCAGCGCGTCGCTGCACTCGGGGGGGAGGTGCGGCTGCGGCAGCGAGTAACCGCCGTGGAGCGCGGCGAAACCGAGATCACGGCCGTCGTCGTGCGCAACGAGTCCACGGGCGAAGTCCGCCGCATCGGCTGTGATCATTTCATCTCGACCATGCCGGTAAGCGAGTTGACCGCGATGCTGCGACCCGACGATGCGTCCATCATCCGTATCGCCGAGCGACTTCCCTATCGCGATTTCATGACCGCGGGCCTGCTGGTCCGCCGCATGCGCACGATCCCCGGCCGTGCGGACACGAGCGCCCTCGGCAACGGCATGCCGCCTGACAACTGGATCTACATTCAAGAGCCGGACGTCAAGATCGGACGCCTGCAAGTATTCAACAACTGGAGCGAGAGCCTGGTCGCCGACCCCGCGACGATCTGGCTGGGGCTCGAGTACTTCTGCCGCGAAGGCGACGATCTTTGGTCCATGCCGGACGGCCTCTTTCTCGATTTCGCAGCCGGGGAACTCGAGAAAATCGGCATGCTCGACCGCGGCGACGTACTCGATGGGACGGTGGTGCGAGTGCCCAAGGCCTATCCCGCCTATTTCGGTGAGTACAGCCGCTTCCTCAGGATCCGCGACCACTTGGATCGCTACCGGAATCTGTATCCGGTGGGACGCAATGGCATGCATCGCTACAACAACCAAGACCACTCGATGCTGGCGGCGAACGGTGCGGTCGATTCGATCCTCGGCCACGGCGCCGGCAAAGCCGCGATTTGGGGTATCAATGCCGAGAACGCCTATCACGAGGATATCGACGAGGTTGCATGAGCCGGAGCGTCGCTGACTGACAAAATTTGGCAATTACTGACGAGTGCGGCTCTAAGTGACGCGGCCGAGCGACGTTTCGGCCTCCGGTCGCATCCCAGAGAAGACCAATAAATTATTTAATATCAAATACTTGGCGGATATCCGCGGTCGCTGGCACAGCGCTTGCTTATCCACCAGTCACTGGCGCAAGCCGTTGTCTCGAAAGTAATCGATCGTTAATTATCACTGTTAGGAGTCCATCCATGTTGAAGCAGGTCCAAAAGGGTTTCACCCTGATCGAATTGATGATCGTCGTCGCGATCATCGGCATCTTGGCCGCGATCGCGATCCCGGCCTATCAGAACTACACCATCCGCGCTCAGGTGACGGAAGGCTTGTCGCTCGCCGATAGCTGGAAGACGGCGATCGGCGAATATTTCACCGAGAACGGCAGCTTCCCGACGACCTACAGCGCGACCGGCGGATCGGGTGCGGTGGCGGTTACGGGTTCGACCTCGGGCAAGTATGTTTCTAGCGTCGTGGTTTCCACGGGCGGCCAAGTGCTGATCACTTACGGCAACAACGTCAACGTCAAGATCAGCGGCAACACGCTGGCGCTGAACCCGGGTACCGACTCGGCCGGCGACGTCATCTGGGTCTGCGGAACGGCAACGTATCCTTCCACGGTGTCCATGCAGACCACGTCCGGAACGAACGTGCCGGCCCAGTATCTGCCGGCCTCCTGCCATTCCTAATAGGCTTGGCGTCCGCGCAAGTCGCGCTTGCGACTCGCGGCAGAAGCCCCTCGACTCCTCGAGGGGCTTCATCGAAGTGAGAGGCTTGATTGCAGTAATGAAACTCGATCAGGTCAAATAAGCAAGTGGACAATCTCTTTCGGCTAGAGAGCAACAGCATGACGCGCATACAACAGGGATTCACCTTGATCGAGTTGATGATCGTCGTTGCGATCATCGGGATTCTGGCGGCGATCGCGATCCCGGCCTATCAGAACTACACCATTCGGGCGCAGGTCACGGAGGGCTTGTCACTCGCGGACAGCTGGGAATCGCTGGTTGCCGAATACTTTGCCTTCAACGGGAGCTTCCCAACCAGCCAGAGCGTCACGGGTGGCTCGGGCGCCGTCGGCGTCACGGGTTCGACGTCGGGCAAGTACGTGCAGAGCGTCGTGGTTTCCACGGGCGGCCAAGTTTTGATCACCTACGGCAATCAGGTCAACGTCAAAGTCAGCGGTAACACCCTGGCACTGAACCCAGGCACCGATACGGCCGGCGATGTGATCTGGATTTGCGGCTCGGCGACACATCCTTCCACGGTGACCATGTCCAACACGACCGGAACGACCGTGCCCGCGCAATACCTGCCGGCGTCCTGCCATTCCTGAGCCACAATCGCAGCGTGAGCTGCGGCGCGCGCGCCGCCGCGCTCTCAAGCCGGCTGACCGCGAATGGCGACGTCTTTACCTTCGCCGTACGACCATGATAATGGGACTGATATCACGCAGCTGGGACGGCGTGATGTGCGAACATAACGTATAGGTTCCCACTTTAATTTTTTCGAGTAGCGTCCAAGGCCATGAATGACAATGCCTTAGTAACATCGGTACCCGGAACGGCGCGCAGCAGCCTCGGCGGCTTGGCGCAGCGTTTGGTGCAGGATGGCTTGCTGGACGAAATCGCGATGCAAAACGCCATCGCGCGTGCCAAGGAAAAGCACGCGAGTCTCGTCACGCACCTCGTCGACAACAAGCTGGCGACCGCCCGCGACATCGCGATTTCGGCTTCGCACGAATTCGGCGTCCCACTGCTGGATTTGGACGCGATCCTCCCTGATCCGGAATCCGTGCGTCTGGTCAGCGACAAGCTGCTGCAAAAACACCGGGTTCTGCCGTTGATGCGTCGCGGCAAGCGCTTGTTCCTCGCGGTCGCGGATCCGACCAATCTGCACGCGCTCGACGAGATCCGCTTCCAAACGTCGATGAGCATCGAATTCGTGGTCGTCGAGGACGACAAGCTGCAAAAGTCCGTCGATCGCGCGATCAACGAAGCCGAAGCGGTCATGCCGAGCCTGACCGACGACGATTTCGATCTCGAAAATCTCGAGGTCGCGGGCGGCGACGAGGACGGGAACGGCGATGCGCTCGCCCGCGACGACGTGGAAGACGCGCCCATCGTGCGCTTCGTCAACAAGATCCTGCTGGATGCGATCAAGAAGGGCGCTTCGGACATCCACTTCGAACCTTATGAGAAGATTTTCCGCATACGCACGCGCTTGGACGGGGTGCTCAAGGAGGTCGCGCTGCCGCCGGTGCAGCTCGCCCTCAAACTCGTGGCCCGCCTGAAGGTCATGTCGCGGCTCGACATCGCCGAGCGGCGCGTGCCGCAGGACGGCCGCATCAAAATGCGCCTCTCCAAGACGCGCGCCATTGATTTTCGTGTCAGCACCTGTCCCACCCTGTTCGGCGAGAAAGTCGTCGCGCGTATCCTCGATCCATCGAGCGCGATGCTCGGCATCGACGCGCTCGGCTACGAACCGGTGCAAAGGGAAACCTATCTGCGCTATCTGGCCAAGCCGCAGGGCATGATACTCGTCACCGGCCCCACGGGTAGCGGCAAGACCGTGTCGCTATATACCGGACTGAATATTTTGAACACCGAGGATTGCAACATCTCGACCGCGGAGGATCCGGCGGAAATCAACCTGCCCGGCATCAATCAGGTGAACGTCAATCCGAAAGTCGGTTTGACCTTCGCGGCCGCGCTGCGCGCTTTCCTGCGTCAAGATCCGGACGTGATCATGGTCGGCGAAATTCGCGATCTGGAGACCGCGGAGATCGCGATCAAAGCCGCTCAAACCGGCCACTTGGTGCTCTCCACGCTGCACACCAACGATGCCCCGCAAACCCTGACGCGCCTGGTCGACATGGGTGTCAAGCCTTACGCGATCGCGACGTCGGTGAGCCTCATCATCGCGCAGCGCCTCGCCCGCAAGCTGTGCGCCAATTGCAAACAAGCCATCGACATCCCACCCGAGGCCTTGCGCAAGGAAGGCTTCGAGGAGCCCGACATCCAGGCCGGTATCCGTGTTTACAAGGCGGTCGGGTGCAGCATGTGCACCGACGGCTACAAGGGGCGTATGGGCATCTACCAGGTGATGCCCGTCACGGAAGCCATCGGACGCATCATCATGGAAGGCGGCGGCGCGATGAACGTCGGCGACCAGGCGGCGAAGGACGGCATCTGGAACCTGCGCCGTTCCGGGCTGGAGAAAGTTCGGGCCGGCTTGACGAGTTTGGAAGAAATCAACAGCGTCACGATCGATTAGACCGGGTGACCGCGAGGTTTTAGGTATGGCTGCATCGGCGACTGCGGGAAAGAAGGACACCCAGTTCATCTGGGAAGGCAAGGATAAGCGCGGCAACAAGGTGCGCGGCAAGGCGATCGCGGCCAACGAAGCCGCCTTGCGCGCGGATCTGCGCCGCCAAGGGGTCGCGCCGACGCGCGTCAAGACTTCGAGCACCCGCTCCGGCGGCAAGGTGACCAACGAAGACATCGCCGTGTTCAGCCGCCAGCTCGCGACGATGATGTCCGCCGGCATCCCCATGGTCCAGTCGTTCGAGATCATCGGCAACGGCCACGAAAAGCCGGCGATGCAGCGACTGGTATTGGACATCAAGTCGAGCGTCGAGGGTGGCAGCACGCTCAAGGAATCGCTCGCCAAACATCCGCTGTACTTCGACGATTTGTTCGTGAACCTGGTCGAAGCCGGCGAACAGGCCGGCGCCCTGGAAACCTTGCTGGACAAGATTGCCGGTTACAAGGAAAAGACCGAGGCCCTCAAGAAGAAGATCAAGAAAGCCTTGTTCTATCCGGCCGCCGTGCTGGTCGTAGCGGTCGTGGTGACGGTCATCCTGCTGATTTTCGTGATCCCCCAATTCGAGTCCCTGTTCAAGGGATTTGGTGCCGAACTGCCCGCCTTCACGCAGATGGTCGTGAATCTGTCGCGCCTGGTGCAGGCACAAGGCTGGTGGATGGCGATCCTCACGGGCGGCGGCATCTATGCCTTCCTGTACTTCCACAAGCGCTCGCGCACGCTGCAGCGGAACATGGACCGTCTGCTGCTCAAGTTCCCGATCATCGGACCGATCATGGTCAAGGCGGCGATCGCGCGCTTTGCCCGCACCTTGTCGACCATGTTCGCGGCGGGCGTGCCGCTCGTCGAGGCGATGCAGTCGGTCGCCGGCGCGACCGGCAACATCGTCTACCAGGAAGCGACCATGCGCATGAAGGACGAGGTCGCAACGGGCCAGCGCCTGCAGCGCGCCATGGAGAACACCGGCTTGTTCCCCAACATGGTCGTGCAGATGATCGCCGTCGGCGAGGAATCCGGTTCGCTCGACGCCATGTCGGGCAAGGTCGCGGATTTCTACGAGGCCGAGGTCGATGCGGCGGTAGACGGCATGTCCAGCCTGCTCGAACCGCTGATCATGGCGATCTTGGGCGTGCTCGTCGGCGGTATGGTCATCGCAATGTATCTGCCAATCTTCAAGTTGGGTTCGGTCGTCTAGACGTTAGCTGCCGCGGATCCGATGTTAGGGAGTCTCGTCTCGATCTTTACGGAGAGCGCCGGGCTGTTCGTCGGCTGCGTATTCGTGCTCGGCCTGTTGGTCGGCAGCTTCTTGAACGTCGTGATTCATCGTTTGCCGATCATGTTGGACCGGGAGTGGCGCGCCCAGGCGGCGGATCTCATGCAGACTGGTCCCGAGGGCGTGGCCGCCGTACCCACTGCGGGACCACCGCGGGACTTCAACTTGCTGCGTCCCCGCTCGGCCTGCCCCGCCTGTGGCGCTCCGATCACCGCGTTGCAGAACGTGCCCCTCGTCAGCTGGCTCGTGCTGCGCGGCCGATGCGCGGCCTGCCGCGTGCCGATTGCGGCCCGCTACCCGGCGGTCGAACTCGGGACCGCAGTACTGTCCGGCGCGGTCGCCTGGCATTTCGGCGTGACCGGCGCGGCCGCCTGCGGACTGCTGCTCACCTGGGCCTTGATCGCGCTGACCGGCATCGACATCGATCATCAGCTGCTGCCCGACGACATTACACTGCCCTTGCTCTGGGCAGGATTACTGGCTGCGGTCGCCATCGGTGCGCATGGCGGTGTCGCCCTGCCGGTCGCGCCGCGCGATGCGATCCTCGGCGCGGTCGCCGGTTATGCAAGCCTCTGGCTGGTGTTCCATGCGTTCAAGCTGATCACCGGCAAGGAGGGCATGGGCTACGGGGACTTCAAACTGTTCGCGGCCTTGGGCGCGTGGCTCGGCTGGCAGGTGCTGCCGCTCGTGATTCTCCTGTCAGCCGCGACCGGCGCCGTCCTCGGCATCGCGATGATCGCGCTGCGCGGCCGCGATCGCGCGGCGCCGATGCCCTTCGGTCCCTATCTCGCGGCCGCCGGATGGATTGCGATGCTCTACGGGGAGAGGCTGATCGGCGGCTACCTGCGTCTGAGCGGCTTGAGGCACTAGCAGCCGTGAGCTTGCGACTGCGCATCGGTCTGACCGGCGGCGTCGCGAGTGGCAAGAGTACGGCCGCCGGGCGATTCCGGGAGCGGGGTGTGCCCGTGGTCGATGCGGATGAAGCGGCGCGTGCGGTCGTCGCCGTCGGAACGCCGGGCCTTGCGGCGGTTCTGGCGCGGTTCGGACGCGGTGTGCTCGCGGACGATTCTTCCTTGGATCGTCGCCGGCTGCGGGATCTGGTGTTCGCCGATGCGCCGGCGAGACGCGATCTGGAAGCCATCCTGCACCCGTTGATCCGCTCCGAGATGGAGCGGCAGGCTGAACTTAGCGTCGGCCCGTATCTCGTGCTGGCGATTCCCCTGCTCATCGAGAGCATGCGCAGCGGCCAGAGCGACGGCGATCGCGGGCATACTCGCGTCGACCGGATCCTGGTGGTTGACGCCGACGAGGCCGAGCAGGTCGCGCGCCTCGTGCGACGCGACGGCTGCTCGGCGGAACAGGCGCGCGCGATCCTCGCGGTGCAGGCGAGCCGCGAGGAGCGCGCGGCGCGGGCCGATGATTTGCTGCCCAACCTCGGCAGCGAGGCGGAACTGCGGCTAGCGGTGGATCGCCTGCATGAGCGCTATCTGTGCTTGGCGGCCCGATTTTCCCATTGAACCGGTTTACCCACCGGAGTCTCTGGCTCAGAATATGGCGATGAACTCCCACCTGGACTCCGCCCTCGACGCCGCGCCCGAACCGGCCCCGGTCATCTACGAACAACCGCTCAATGAACGCATGCGCACCTTCCTGCGCCTCGAATTTCTCTACACCCAGGCGACCTATCACAGCGAGATGCCGCATGCCTGGAGCGCACGCGCCGCGGTTGCGAGCCTGCTCGAGATTCTCGCGATCACGGCCCGCGGCGATTCGCGCAGCGAGGTCTTGAAGGAGCTCGAGCGCCATGTGAACCTGCTGCGGGAGTACCAGACGAAAAGCGGCGTGGATCCCAGCCGCCTGAAATCGCTGCTCGCGAACCTCACGCAGCTGCGCGAGGAATTATCCAATGTCGGCGGCAATTTCATGGGGCCGCTGCGCGACTCCGAATTCTTGAGCGCGATCAAACACCGCAGCGCGATTCCGGGCGGTACCTGCGACTTCGATCTGCCCGACTATTCCTACTGGCTCAACCGGCCGCCGGCAGTACGTACCGCGGAGTTCAACAACTGGCTCGCCTTGATCCGCCCCTTGTGCGACAGCATCGCCGAGTTGCTCTGGCTGACGCGCCAGAATGCGCGCCGCAAGCCCGAGACCGCGGCGAGCGGCGTGTTCCAGCTGCAATTCGATCGCGACAACGCCTGTCAGTTGGTGCGCATCACGCTGCCGGCCGACACCGACCTGTTTCCGGAGATCAGCGGCAACCAGCATCGCTGCACGATACGCTTCTTGAATTGGACGGACGCGGCGCGGCGCCCCGTCCACGCCGAGGTGGACGTGCCGTTCCTGCTGACCTGCTGCACTTGAGCGGCGCGGCCGCACGCCATCCATGCCCACGACCGTCAAATGTCCGACCTGCCGGCGTGCCGTGGAATGGTCGCCCGAGTCGCTCTACCGCCCTTTCTGCAGCGACCGATGCCGCCTGATCGATCTTGGCGCCTGGCTCAGCGAGAAGCACGCGATTCCCGCGGATGCCGAACCCGGCCTCGAAGGGGAGTCGCAGCCCGCGACGCCGCCGGAGCATTGAGCGCGTCATGAGCGAGCCGGCACCGCGCGCCGCCGAACTGTCGATCGACCGGCTGTTCGACGCGCCCGCGCTTGCGGGTCCCACGATCATGGGACTGCAGATCTCGCCCGACGGCGCACGCATCACCTACCTGCGCGGCAGTGACGAGCACAAAGACCGTCTGGATCTATGGGAATACCGGGTCGCCGACGGCCAGTCGCAACGGCTCGTCGACGCGCGGCTCATCGCACCCGAGGTGCAGCCGCTGTCCGCGGAGGAAGCGGGACGGCGCGAACGGCAACGCCGCGCGGCCTTCTCCGGGATTCTCGAGTATTCATTCGCGCCCTCCGGCACGGCTTTGCTGGTGCCGAGCGGCGGCAAGCTGTTTTATTTCGATCTCGATGCGGCGGCGACGGATGCCATGCGCGAGATCGGCGCGGGGCACGGCTTTGCCACCGATGCCTCGATCTCCCCGCTCGGCCGCTATGTGGCCTACGTCCGCGAGCAAAACCTGCTGATCTTCGATCTCGCGGCGACCGCACCCGGGGCGAGCGCCGAACTTGCGATCACCACGGACGGCGAAGGCGCGATCAAATACGGTCTCGCGGAATTCGTGGCACAGGAGGAAATGGGACGCAGCAGCGGCTATTGGTGGTCGCCGGACGATCGCTACATCGCCTTCGCCCGCGTCGATGAGAGCCCCGTTGCCCTGCTGCAGCGATTCGAGATCGCGGCGGACAACGTCGGCACGTTTGCACAGCGCTACCCCGCGGCCGGCGCGGCGAATGCCAAGGTCACTCTCGGCGTGGCCGACATCGCGGCGGGAGATGTCGCATGGCTCGATCTCGGCGCCGAGGATCATTATCTCGCCCGTGTCGACTGGCTGCCGGACGGCAAGACGCTCGCCGTACAGCGGCAGAGCCGGGACCAGCATCGGCTCGATCTTCTGTTCGTCGAGATCTCGAGCGGAACGGTCAGGCAGATCCTCAGCGAGAGCAGCGAAACCTGGGTCGAACTGCACGACGAGCTCACCTTCCTGAAGCGATCGTCCGAGTTCATCTGGGCGTCGATGCGCGACGGCAGGCAGCACCTGTATTTGTACGCCAACGATGGACGGTTGGTCCGCCAGCTGACGGCCGGTGACTGGTGCGTCGACGATTTTCGGGCGCGTGCGATCAAGTGGGTTGACGAGCAGCAGCGTCTGGTCTACTTCACGGCGACGCGCGACGGTCCGACGACCCGCGCGCTGTACCGGGTGTCCTATGCGGATGGTCCGCGCGCGGAACCGCAACGGATCACGTCCGAGGAAGGCGTGCATGCAATCACGATCGCAGCGGGCGGGCGGTTTTTCTTGGATCAATTCACCAGCCGCAGGCAACCGCCGCGCGTCGCGCTGCATGCGATCGACGGGACGTTCAGCGCCTATCTGCTCGAGAATCGACTCGATGAGAACCATCCCGATGCGCCTTATCGGGACACGAACTCCACACCGGAGTTCGGAACGCTCGCGGCCGCCGACGGCCAAGCCTTGCATTACCGCCTGTTCAAGCCCGCCGGCTTCGACCCCGGCCGACGCCATCCCGCGATCCTCGACGTCTACGGCGGACCGGGCGTGCAGCGGGTCCTCGACAACTGGACCGGTAGTTCCTTCACGCAGATTCTCACCCGCGTAGGCTACGTGGTCCTGCAACTCGACAACCGCGGCAGCGCCGGGCGAGGCACGGCTTTTCAAGCGCCAATCCACGGCAAACTCGGCGAGACCGAGGTGGCCGACCAGGTTCTGGCAGCCCGCTGGCTCGCCGCTCAGACCTACGTCGATCCCACCCGCATTGGGGTCTGGGGTTGGAGCTATGGCGGCTATTTGACGCTGATGCTGATGTTCAAGGCGCCGGAGATTTTCCGTGCCGGCGCCGCCGGCGCACCGGTCACGGATTGGAGCTTGTACGACACGCACTATACCGAGCGTTATCTCGGCACCCCGGCGGAAAACGCCGAAGGCTATGCCGCAAGCGCGGTTTTTCCGTACGCCGCAAATTTGCGCGGCGACCTGCTGCTGATCCACGGCATGGCCGATGACAACGTGCTATTCCTGCACGCCACCAAGCTGTATCGCCGCCTGCAGGATCTCGGCAAACCCTTCGAGATCATGGTGTATCCGGGTGCAAAGCACGGCCTGACTCGCCAGCATGATGGCCGGCACGCATACGCGACGATCCTGCGCTTCTTCGACCGCCACCTCGGCGCTCGATCCGCCACGATCCCGGACTCATGAGGGAGCTGCGGCGCGTGCCGCCGTGCCTGCTGTTCGCGATTGCGACGGTGAGCTTGAGCGCACTCGCGTGCCTGCAGACCACCCTGGCGCGGCGGGCCGGAGAGCCGGCCCTCGACTATCCGATGTTCGAGCGCCTGTTCCTATTCACTGATGATTGGGGCGCAGCGCTGCAAGTGCTGATCGTGCTGCTGGTCGCAGTGTCCCGGGAAGTACGCCGGTTTGGCGCCAGGCTCGCGCTCGCAATCGCCGCTCGGCCGATTGCCACCGCCGCGGCCTGCGTCGTCGTGTTCGCGCTCGGCGCGAAACTCATCTACCACGCGACCCCCTTCGCCATGGACGAGTCGGCGCAAGTGGCGCAAGCTTATGCGCTCGCGCAAGGCCGGCTCTCTTGGGTCGTGCCCGTGGATCTTCTCGATCGAATGATCCCGCCGGGATTCCGCGATTATTTTTTTGCGGTCGACCCCGTGACCGGCCGCACCGCCTCGATGTACTGGCCCGGTTTCGCCGCATTGCTCGCACCCTTCGCTCTGGCGGGTGTGCCCTGGCTGCTCAATCCGCTGCTGAGCGGCGCGACGCTGCTGCTGCTGCACGCGTTTGCGGTCCGCCATCTCGAAAGCCTCGAGGCCGGCGGTTGGGCTGTGCTGCTGGCGCTCGCTTCGCCCGAGTTCACCGTCAACGCGCTGTCCTTTTATTCGATGCCCGCGCATCTGTTGTTCAACCTGCTGTTCGCGTGGTTGATTCTCGATGGTCGGCCTTCGCGCGCCTTCGTGGCGGGCGTGCTCGGCGGCTGGGCGCTGGTGCTGCACAATCCGGTTCCGCATGCGCTGTTCGCGATGCCCTGGCTGCTCTGGCTTTGCCTCGACCGGCGCCGCTGGCCGGCGCTGCTCGCGGTCGCGATCGGTTACGCCCCCATCGGTCTCGTCGTCGGCTGCGCCTGGCCGCTCTACCTCTCTACGCTCGGCGTCAAGGCGGCGGCTGCGCACGCCTCCGCGGGCCTGCCGCAAACCGGGGGACTACCGCAAACCTTTCTGCAGCTGGTGGCCAAAGCCTTCCACATTCCCGATCGAGCGATGCTCTGCGCCCGCTGGTATGCGAGCTGGAAAATTTGGATCTGGAGCATGCCCGGCCTGTTGCTGCTCATGGCCGGCGGTGCAAGAATCCTCAGGGGCCCGCTGCTGCTCCTCGCCGCCTCCGCGGGACTGACTTATGCGGTCTATTGGTTCGTGCCATTCGATCAGGGACATGGTTGGGGCTATCGATACTTTCATTCGGCCTGGGGACTGCTGCCCTTGTTCGGTGCGGCATTCATCGCGCGGCAACCGGCCCTCTCGCCGCAGGGCCGCGCCTGGCGTGAGTGGATCGGCGGTATCGCGCTGCTCAGCGCGGTTCTCAGCACGAGCCTGCGATTCGCGCAGGTCGATGTCATCATCGGTCGGCATCTCGCGCAAAAGATCATCGCCCCCGAGGGAGGGAAATGGGTCGTGTTCGTCCGTTTGCAACGCGGCCTGTACACCTGGGACATGATTCAAAACATGCCTGGCGACGGCCACCGAATCACGCTCATGAGCTTCGGCACGCGGGCGGACGAAGGCTTGATGAGGAGCGCTTTACCGGGCTATCGGCCCATGCTGGTCGATGCCCGCGGCAGCCTGTGGCGGGCCGCGCCGTAAGCTATCGATCAGCCATGGCACAAGACGCCGTAGCACCGGCTGCAAGGGACTCCGTACCCGCGCTGGAATTGACCATCTTGATGCCCTGCCTCAATGAGGCGCAGACCGTCCAGATTTGTGTCGCGAAGGCGCTCGCGTTCTTGGCCAAGCGCGGCATCGCCGGCGAGGTTCTGGTCGCCGACAATGGTTCGACCGACGGCTCGCGGTCGCTGGCAGCCGCCGCCGGCGCCCGGGTCATCGAAGTTGCGGACAAGGGTTATGGAGCGGCGCTCTTGGGCGGCATCGCGGCGGCTCAGGGACGCTACGTGATCATGGGCGATGCCGATGATTCTTACGATTTTACCGATCTGGATGCGTTCTTGGACCGGCTTCGAGGCGGATTCGAGCTGGTCATGGGTAATCGTTTCCAAGGCGGCATCCAGCCGGGCGCGATGCCGCTGCTCAACCGTTACCTCGGGAACCCCGCGCTCTCGTTCATCGGTCGAACGCTGTTCGCTTCGCCCGTCGGCGATTTCCATTGTGGCATGCGCGGCTTCGACCGCCGGGCGATTCAGGGTCTCGGTCTGCGCGCCGCCGGCATGGAGTTCGCGAGCGAAATGGTCGTCAAGGCATCGCTGGCAAGACTCACCATAGCCGAGGTTCCAACCACCCTGAGCCCGGACGGCCGCCGGCGCGCGCCGCATCTTCGACCCTGGCGGGATGGCTGGCGGCACTTGCGCTTCATGCTGTTACGCAGTCCGCAGTGGCTGTTCCTCTACCCAGGCTTGAGCTTGGCAGCGGCCGGACTCGTGGGTACCGGCGTCCTGATGCGGGCCCCCTTGAGGTTTCCCGGCGTATTCACGCTGGACATCAACAGTCTCCTGTATTTTGCGATCGCCGCCCTACTCGGCGTCCAAATCACTTATTTCGGCTTGTTCGCCATGGCCATTGCCCGGAGAATGCAGATGAACATCGTGCGCGGGCTGCCGGAGAGGCTGCTGCGTTGGGCGTCGCAGGGCGGTGCGATCCTCGTCGGTCTTGGTGCGACCGCCGCCGGCCTCGGCGGCGCCGCGTACGCGATCGTGCAGTGGGGTCATTCGTCCTTCGGTCCCCTGGTCCCGAGCGAAATGATGCGGATCACGATACCGGCCGTCATGGCGCTCGCGGTCGGTACACAGATCGTATTCGGCGGCTTCCTGCTCGGGTTCATCGAGATCGACTGACGGAGTCATGTCAACAAGGGTCGCATGCCAACAAAACTCTTGATCGTCGCCGTTGCGGTCAACGCGGTACTGGGTCAGATTCTGCTCAAGTATGCCTTGTCGACGCTCGGCGGCCGTCCGAGCTTCGCCGCGTTTCCGCGGTTTCTGTCAGAAGCCCTCGCCTCACCGTGGATGTACGCCTCGCTGGCCGTGCAAGCGCTCGGCTACTTTCTATGGATGCTGCTGATTTCACGCGAGAAGCTCGGCGTCGCCACGGCCAGCGTCGGCGCCGGCTTCTACCTCTTGATGCCGCTCTGTGCCTGGGCGGTGTATGGCGAGGCGCTGACCGGCTTACAATGGTTTGGCATCTTGCTGATCACCATCGGCGTGACCTGCGTCAGCTTGAATCCTCTCTGAGAGCTCAAGTTGAAGGCTCGACCAGGAATGCCAGATTATTCCACCACGGGCCGACGCGTGCTTCCGCCTTGAGTGCCTCCGCGCCGAAGCTGGCGGCGAGCCGGTCGCGCATCTCCTCGCGACTCATGTAGCTGGTTCGGTCCCCGGTCAGCCATCGGTCCGAGGCATGGCAAAGCCAATGGATCGGGCTGTTGTTGCGCTGCCAGTCCTTGCAGATGAAGGCACCCTGAGGCGCGATACAATCTCGCACCGCAGCCAACAACTCCTGCCGCTGCGCCACGGGCACGTGATGCAAGACATCGCTCAAGACGACGAGATCGTAGGCGCCGGTGCCTTCTGCTGCGATCTGCTGCACGGTACAGCGCAAGAAGCGCACGCGCGCGGGCTCGCCCCGGAACAACCTGCCGACACGGGGCGTCACGTCGATGGCGGTGATGCTCGCCCGGGGATACGCAAGGCATAGCCTTCGCGTCACGGCGCCCTCGCCGCAACCGACTTCGAGGATGCATCCGGCAGCCGGCCGCCAGCGCAGAAACAGGTCGACGAGGGCGTCGATGTCCACATAGAGCGATCGGTAGGCGTCGGCGATCCGGGGCTCGAACGGACCGAACAACCCGCGGACCCAGGGGCCGAGCTTCATAGGGCGCCCGCCCATCTCGCCTTCAAGCGCGGCAGCAGACGCTCGGCGAGCCGCGAATCGCGCCAATATCGCCAGATTCCGGCCGGACCCAGACAACAGGCGTCGACCGCCGCCGCGAGCAGTCCCCGGTAGCGACCCCGCGCGGCCGCGGCGAGACCGATGTTCACGGCGATCGAGACGCGCGCGACGCGTTCGATCCGGCGCCGCGAGGCCTGCGCGACTCGTCCCAGGTGCCTGGCAAGGACCGTGTCCATCTGGCCGCGAAAATCCACCGCATCGAGGCTGCCGGTCGCGGTGAGCGAACCGCGATGAATGCGAAATCCAACCGTGACGAGGTCCCGATAGCGCACCGGTCCGAGCGCTGCCAGCTTGAGCCACAGGTCCCAATCGGCCGTATACCAAAGAGTCTCGTCCAGGCCGCCGCAGGCGGTCCAGGCATCTCGGCGAAATACCGGTGCCGGCGCAGCAATGAAGTTTTGTACGAGCAGACGTTCGGTGACGAACGACGGGGACAACTCGCGGTCCGCGGGCAGCGGGCAGTGGGCGAGGCCAAGGCGCCTTCCCCGCTCGTCGACGATCGCGCAGGGACCGAGCTGTAATGCAGTCAGCGGATCCTCGCGTATCCAGGCTCGTATCGCCGCGGCGCGCCCTGGCAACCAGATGTCATCGACTCCGAGCCAGCACGCGTGTGCGGCCGCGGCCATCTGCACGCCAAAGTTCGACTTCGCTTGCCAGGAGCGCAGATCGGGACGATCGAAAATGCGGATCCGGATCCGATCGGCGAAACCTGCGGCCCGCGCCTGCGCCGCACCGGAAGGTCCCGAGTCGACCACCAGGACTTCGATTCCCTCGTCTCGCTGCAGGGCGATGGAGCCTAGCGCCATGTCGATCCACCGCTCGCCCTGGTACGAGGGAATGACTACGCTCAGCCAGATCGATCCGCATGCCCCCGCGTTCAATCCGGCACCCGTGCATGCAGGCGTCTTCCGGCCGCGAAGAACCCGTCGCGACGGTCCGACGAGAAGCTCGCGGACCAGAACGACCGCTCTGGCGCATACCCCGGCCAGCGTATTCCCATGACGTCGGCTAGCGAGTAGAAGAAATCATGGCTGCGGATCAGTTTGTCACGATTTGCCGTCAGGGCGCTCAGCTTGTCGGGATGGGCCCGCTTGAACGCGTCGTTCATCCAGACGAACGCCGGTATCGCGAACGAGCCCTGGGTGAAGTCTGGAAACCCATGACCGCTTTCACCGTCCAGGGACGGCAGTTCCTCGCCATGATCCGCAAGGTAGGTGACCGTCACCGGAACGGCTAGCGGCCGGACCGCCTCGATGATTTGCCGCAGGAACCAATCCATGTAGAGCAGACTGTTGTCGTAGGTATCGAGCAGCTCCTGATCGGAAGCCCCGATGAACGCCGGATGGCCCGCGCGACCGAATCGGCTGAACGACGGCGGATAACGATAGGAATAGCCCGTATGCGACCCGAAGGTATGCATCGCGATGAATTGCGGCCCCATGCGACGCGCCAGTTGGCGTTTGAACGAGTCGAGCAGAATACCGTCGGGCGGGGACGTACGCAGGATGCTCACTTCGGCCGAGTGCGGATAGACGGCGGTGTCGGCCGCCATACCGACCATGTATGAAATCGAGGCATCGTTATTGACCAGCCATGTCGTGTAATAGCCGGCCTCTTTCGCGAGATCGACCAGATTGCCGTGAAAACGGCGGCCGTCGAAATCATCTGGCGCCGTGCCGGTCAACAAGATCGGCACGGCACAGACCGTCGTGTTGCCGTCGCTCAGGGCATTGCGAAAGAACACGAGTTCCTTGGCAATCGACTCTAGATAGGGCGTCGTCGGCCGCCCATAACCGTACAGCGACCAGGAGTCCCGTCGCGAACTCTCACCGATGATCAGGACATGGACCGCATCGCCTTCCACCGGCAGTGCCCGATAAGGGACTTTGTCGTCCAAGGCGCCGCGGACCGTGCGCTTCGCCTCGGCCAAGGGCTCCCGGACGAACACCGCGGCGGCTAGCAGTGGGTTGACGGCTGCCCCGGAGACGAATTCGACCGGCTTGCTCGCCGCGATCAGCGCAAGCAGGCCGAAGATGGCGATCGCGGCGCGGCGCGGCGCGCGCTGCTCGAAGCCGACGGCGCGATGCCGCGGCAAGCTGAACGCGACCAGCGTATAAATCAGCAGAACGGCGAGCGCCGCCCACAACCAGCGCTGGTACTGCCAGAGGGAGAAAAATTCCGCAGCCTCCTCCCAAGAGCTCGTCAGCAGGACGAACGCGATCGGATAACTCGGCAGCTCGCCTTGCACGAAAGCATAGACGTCGAACACGAGTGCGAGCAGCAGCAGCGGCACGTGCAGCAACAGCAGCCGGTGCAGCGAGCGCGCCAGTACGCCAAGCAAGCCGAGTATGCCTGCCGCGGCAATCAGGTAGCCGGCCGCGGCCTGCAAACTCGCATGGACCGTGAGCCAGACTGCCATCGCGGCATAAGGGGCCGCAAGCAGCCAGCAGGCGGCAAGAACTCGAAATCGCGGACTCGGCATGACTTCGATCATAGAATCATCGGCGCGCCCGACGCGTGACGTGGATCGCGCTGCTTCTAATCGTCGAGGCCCGGCGCACCGAGCTGCATCAAGGCAGCGACGATCGGTGCATCGGCGGGCAGTAGACCGGCAGCCGGCAGCTCCGCGAGCGGGCACCATCGCAAGACCTGGCCCTCGAGCGCGGCGGGGGTCCCGCGCCAGCGCGTGACGAGCCAGACATCGAGCAGGATGTCGCGTTCCGGATAGGCGTGCTGGACACGCATCAGCGGGCGCGCGGCCGTGACGGTGAGTCCGAGTTCCTCGAGCAATTCCCGCTGCAGCGCCTCGAACCGCGTCTCGCCGGGCTCGAGTTTCCCGCCGGGAAATTCCCAGCCGCCCGCGAGATGCTTACCGGGCGGTCGCTGCGCGAGCAATATGCGTTGCTCTGCATCGCGCAGCACGCCGGCAATGACGTGAACGAGGCGGCGCGAGGAGTCGTCGCCGCTCAACCGGGAGTTGTCGCCGCTCAACCGTTTGCTTGCTGCAAGGCGCCGTGGCAGTGCTTGAACTTACGCCCGGAACCACAGGGGCAGGGCTCGTTGCGCCCGACCTTGGGAACACCGCGCACCGTCGGCGTGGCGGGTCCAGCGTCGACCCCGGTGAAATCCAGAGGCGCATCCGCTGCGGCCAGGGAAGCAGGGGGCGGCACGGCGGCCGAGGGGCTCTGGATCGGCGACTGCGCTTCCTCGTGCTGGAACTGCAAGGCGCGGGCGAGCCGCTGTTGACGCTCCAATTCCTCGCGCTCGATCTCCGCCGGGTTGCGGACCTGGATCTTGGAGACGGTCGTGATCGTGTCGTACTTGATGCGGTCGAGCATTGCCGCAAACAATTCGAAGGCCTCGCGCTTGTACTCCTGCTTGGGGTTCTTCTGTGCGTAGCTGCGCAGAAAAATACCCTGTCGCATGTAGTCCATCGCCGCCAGATGCTCGCGCCAGTGTGTGTCGAGCGTCTGCAGCATGACCTGCTTCTCGATGTGGCGCATGAGCTCGGACCCGAGGTCCTTGCGCTTGGCCTCGTAGGCTTCGAGTAGCGCGCCCTGCAACTTCTTCTTGAGCTGGGAAGCGTCCCCGACTTCCTCGGTTTTGAGCCATTCGGCAACCGGCAGCTGCGCGGCGAAGTCGCGCTCGAGCGCGGTGACGAGACCGGGTACGTCCCACTGGTCCTCGGGGGCGCCGCCCGGCACGTATTGATCGACGAGTTGTTCGACGACCTCCTCGCGTATGCCGACCACGGCCTCGGCGACGTCCTCCGCGCTCATCAAATCGGTGCGCTGCTGATAGATGACCTTGCGCTGGTCGTTCGCGACGTCGTCGTACTCCAACACCTGCTTGCGCGCATCGAAGTTGTGCTGCTCGACCCGCCGCTGCGCACGCTCGATCTGGCGCGTCAGCATGCCGCTCTCGATCGCTTCGCCGGCCTTCATGCCGACCCGGGTCATCAGGGCCTTCATGCGGGCGGGATCGCCGAAGATGCGCATCAGATTATCTTCGAGCGAGAGATAAAACCGGCTCGAACCGGGGTCGCCCTGACGGCCCGAACGGCCGCGCAATTGGTTGTCGATGCGCCGCGACTCGTGGCGTTCGGTGCCGATGATGTGCAAGCCGCCGGCCGCGAGCACCACATCATGCCGCTCCTGCCACTCGGCGCGAATCTGGCGCAATTGGGCCTCGTCCGGATTCTCCAAGGCGTCGATCTGAGTGCGCGGGCTGCCGCCGAGGACGATGTCCGTGCCGCGACCCGCCATGTTCGTGGCAATCGTCACCGCACCCGGGCGGCCGGCTTCCGCGACGATGTGCGCCTCGCGCTCGTGCTGTTTCGCGTTCAACACCTCGTGCGGGATCTTCGCCGCGGCGAGCAGCTTGCCGAGCCGCTCGGAGGTCTCGATCGAGGTCGTGCCGACGAGCACGGGCTGCGCGCGCTGCACGCAGTCCTGGATGTCCTCGAGGATCGCCTGGAACTTGTCCCCCTCGGAGAGGAACACCAGATCGGACTTGTCCTGGCGGATCATCGGCTTGTGGGTCGGGATCACGAGAACTTCGAGTCCGTAGATCTCCTGGAACTCGAACGCCTCGGTATCGGCGGTGCCGGTCATACCCGCGAGCTTGGCGTACAGACGGAAAAAGTTTTGGAACGTGATCGAGGCGACCGTCTGGTTCTCTTCGCGAACCTTGACGCCCTCCTTCGCCTCGACGGCCTGGTGCAGGCCATCGGACCAGCGTCGTCCCTGCATCGTGCGGCCCGTGAACTCATCGACGATGATCACCTCGCCCCCGCGCACGATGTACTCGACATCCCGCTTGTACAGCGCATGCGCGCGCAGCGCGGCATTCAAGTGGTGCATGAGCCGGATATTGGTCGCGTCGTAGAGGCTCTCCCCTTCGCGCAGCAGACCGATCTCGGCCATCAGCTCCTCGACCTTTTCATGGCCCTCCTCGGTCAAGGTGGCCTGCTTGGTTTTCTCATCGACGGCGTAATCCCCGGGACCGTCTTCTTCCTCTTGCTTCTTCAGGCGCGGAATCAGTGCGTTGATCTTGATGTAGAGCTCGGTGCTCTCCTCCGCCGGCCCGGAAATGATCAAGGGCGTGCGCGCTTCGTCGATGAGGATCGAGTCGACTTCGTCGATGATCGCGAATGCGAGCTTGCGCTGTACGCGATCCTCGAGATTGAAGGCAAGGTTATCTCTCAGGTAATCGAAGCCGAATTCGTTGTTGGTTCCGTAGGTGATGTCGCAAGCGTAGGCGGCGCGTTTCTCGCTCGGCGACTGGGCGTTCTTGATGACCCCCACTTCGAGCCCCAAAAAGCGGAACACCGGCGCCATCCAATCCGAATCGCGGGTCGCCAGATACTCGTTGACCGTCACGACGTGCACGCCCTCACCGGTCAGGGCGTTCAGGTAAGCCGGCAGGGTGGACATCAGCGTCTTGCCCTCGCCGGTGCGCATCTCGGCGATCTTGCCGGCGTTCAAGGCCAGACCGCCGATCATTTGCACGTCGAAGTGCCGTAATCCGAGCTTGCGGCGCGAGGCTTCGCGCACCAGGGCGAAGGCCTCCGGCACGAGGTCCACGAGCGGCGTGCCGGCGGCATACCGCGCCTTCAATTCGCGCGTCTTCTCCGGGAACTGCGCATCGGGCAGCTCGCCGAGCGCGGGCTCGAACGCGTTGATGGCCGCAACGGTACGGGTCAGCTCCTTGACCAGGCGCTGATTACGACTGCCGAAAATGCTCGTCAGAAACTTCCACACGCGACAGAGTCCTTGAAAAACTGAGTATTGTACGGGTAGACCCGGGAGGCGGGAAATCGTTTCGGCGGCCGCCGTAGGAGGCCTATCTGCGGGCCGCCGAGGAGAATACCAGTCTTGAGCCTCAGCGATCCTCGCCGATGAAGCGCAGAGGATCGACCTGAACCCCGTTTTTCAGGACCTCGAAGTGCAAATGCGGGCCGGTCGAGTGCCCTGTCGAGCCGATCAGTGCGACTTCCTGGCCTTTGCGAATCATTTCGCCTTGACTCACCAGCAGCTTCTCGTTGTGACAATAGCGGGTCGTCATGCCATTGCCATGGTTGACCTCGACCATGAGACCGTAACCCGCTCTCTCCCCGGCATAGGTTACGAGTCCGGCGGCGACCGAGATCACGTGCGTGCCCTCGGCGGCGGCGAAATCGACGCCTTTATGATTCGCCGAGAAGCCGGTGAAAGGGTCCGCGCGCTCGCCGAAGTACGACGAGATGAAGCCTTCCTGAACGGGCCGGCCTTCGGGATAGACCTGTTTGTTGAGCTCGCGCGTGAGGATGAGGTTTTCGAGCACGCCGAGCTGCTGTTCACGGCTGGCGAGCTGGTTTTGCAAGTCATCGACCATGGCGGTGAGACTCGGAATCTGCGCCGGCTGCCCGTCGGTGCCGCCATCGCCGCCCATTGCCGGCGGGTTGCCGAAGTCGAATTCGCCATCGTTGATATTCGCCATGCGCGTCAGGCGCCTGCCGAGAGCATCGAGGCGGATGACGTTCGCGTTCATCTGGCCGACGCGCATCGCGAGCGCGTTGACCTTCTCTTGCAGGACCTGGCGCGTGTTCTCGATCTGCTCCTTCTGGCGCAGCAACTCCGCCGACCAGTTACCCAGCTGGTCGATCGGGCTCACCGCGCCCCGCTTCAGGCCGAGACTGACACCGACGGAAAACGCGCCGCCGACGATCAGCAACACGACCGCGATAGCCGCAACGATGACCAGGGGCTGTCGCAGGTCGAATTGTTTCACTCGACCTGACGTACGGCCGACAAAAATCACATTCATGAGGAGCTTTCCGACGCTTTTGTGGCGTTATTCAACTGGTGACCCCGCTGTCATAGCTGCAATCGAGCCGCAGACCGGTGGCTTTGCGTCCCCGCCTTTCGACGAGTATGCCCTGAGCAGTCGCGTTAGACTATGCAGAAAAAGGCAGCTCGAAACAAGGATTTCCATACCATTCTGCACATGCTATGGCGCGACCGGGTGGACACCGAAATGGAAAACTTTAAGCCTGTCAGCACCTTACTAGACATGCCTGACAGAATGCTTGGCACTCTGGCAACTCGTTTACGCGAGCGTGCCGACCTGCTTGTGGCAGTGCAACAGGCGTTGCCCGTCCGCCTTGCCGCGGAAGTCTCGAGCGCCGGACTCGACCGTGGACGTCTCACCGTCGGGGTATCGAGCGCGGCGTGGGCCGCTCGCTTACGCTATTACGCCAACGATCTTCGCAAAGCGGTCGGGACGACGATGCGCACGACGATCCTTTGCGTTCGCCTCCGCGTCGTGCCGGCGGCCGGCGAGGCGCGGTCGGCTAGGCGTTGACGGCCGCCGGGACGTAGGAGATCGGCGCATCCTTGAGACTGTCGAAGGTCACTTCCTCCCAGGCACTCTGCTGAGCGATCAGCGTGCGCAGCAGCTTGTTATTGAGCGCGTGCCCGGACTTGAAGCCGCTGAACTCGCCGATGAGACTGTGGCCGAGCAGATACAGGTCGCCGATCGCATCGAGGATCTTGTGCTTGACGAACTCATCCTCGTAGCGCAATCCGTCCTCGTTGAGAATGCCGGTGTCGTCGAGCACGATCGCGTTGTCCATGTTGCCGCCGAGCGCAAGATTGCGGGAACGCAGGCTCTCGATGTCGCGCATGAAGCCGAAGGTGCGGGCGCGGCTGATTTCCCGCAAGAACGAGGTCGTCGAGAAATCCATGCTTGCGGTCTGGGTATGATTCTTGAACGTCGGATGGTTGAACTCGATCTCGAAGTTCACCTTGAAGCCGTTGTAAGGGTCGAAGCGCGCCCACTTGTCGCCATCCTCGACGCGCACCGATTCCAAGATCCGAATGAAGCGCTTGGGCGCCTTTTGTTCTTCGATGCCCGCCGATTGCAGTAGAAACACGAACGGTCCCGCACTGCCGTCCATGATCGGCACTTCGGCCGCGCTGACCTCGATCACGGCATTGTCGATGCCGAGGCCGGCGAGCGCGGAGAGCAGATGTTCGACCGTGGAGATCTTCACGTCGCCCTTGTGCAGGGTCGTGCCCAGCACGGTTTCGCCGACGTGCTCCGCATGGGCGGGGATATCCACCGCCGCCTCCAAATCGGTGCGTCGGAACACGATGCCCGTATCGGGTAATGCCGGTCGCAGGGTCATGAGGATTTTCCGGCCGGTGTGCAGACCGACGCCCGAAGCGCGGATCGAGTTCTTCAAGGTTCGTTGGTTGAGCATCTTTATCTTTTTGATGAACAGTTCAATCCCGGCCAGCTAAAGACCGGCAAAGGTACCACAGGGTTCCAAAAACCTGCCCAAAAGCGCGCCCCGGCGGCCCGGAGCGCGAAGTTTGGAATGTCGGCGCTCGAACTGCGGTCGTTGCACGGCCGCTCAATCGGCCTGGCGGCGTAGGAAAGCCGGGATGTCGAGGAATTCCTCGCTGTCCAGTTCCGTGCGCAACCCATCGCCGACGGCGCGCTGGCGTTGCACCGTGGGCTTGTCGAGCGCGGCGTAATCGGTCGCCGCCAAGGGTGTGCGCTGCCGCACGACCCGGATATTGGGCTGCGGCGGCGCGATCGGGGCGCTTTGCGGCTGCGGCGCAGCCTTGGCCACGGGCCGTCCCAAGCCGGTGGCCACCACGGTCACGCGGATTTGATTGGTCATCTCCGGATCGATCACGGTGCCCACGACGACGGTGGCATCGTCCGAGGCGAACTGCTTGATGACGTTGCCGACCTCCTGGAATTCGCCGATCGACAGATCCATGCCCGCGGTGACGTTGACGAGGATGCCCTGGGCGCCGGCGAGATTGATGTCCTCGAGCAGAGGACTCGAGATCGCCGACTCGGCCGCTTCGCGCGCCCGGTCGTCACCGCAGGCCACGCCCGAACCCATCATCGCCATGCCGGTCTCCGACATCACGGTGCGCACGTCCGCGAAGTCCACGTTGATCAGACCCGGGCGCGTGATCAGTTCCGCAATGCCTTGCACCGCACCCTGCAGCACCGTGTTCGCGGCTTTGAAGGCATCGAGCAAGGTCGTCGTGCTGCCGAGCACCGACAGCAGCTTTTGATTCGGGATGGTGATCAGCGAGTCGACGTACTTCGACAGCTCGAGCATGCCCTGATCGGCGACGCGCGATCGCTTGTTGCCCTCCATTTCGAACGGCTTCGTGACCACGGCGACCGTCAGGATGCCGAGTTCCTTCGCGACCTGGGCGACGACCGGAGCCGCGCCCGTACCCGTGCCGCCGCCCATGCCGGCGGTGATGAACAGCATGTCGCAGCCTTCGATCAGCTCGATGATCCGATCGCGATCTTCCATGGCCGCCTGCCGGCCCACTTCCGGGTCTGCGCCGGCGCCCAAGCCCTTGGTGATGTTGCAGCCGATCTGCAGCGCGGTGCGCACCTTGGAGTGCTTGAGCGCTTGCGCATCGGTGTTGATGCAAATGAAGTCGACGCCCTCGAGACCGGCCTGAACCATGTGCGAAACGGCATTGCCGCCGCCGCCGCCCACACCGAGGACCTTGATGATCGCGTTTTGACTGTAAGAGTCCATGAGTTCGAACATTCCAATTCTCCTTAACGTGGTGCTTTTCTAAAAATTGCCCTGGAACCAAGTCTTCATCCGTTCAAAGATGTTCTGCATCCCGCCCCCGAGCAGCGGCGGCGCGGCGTGCTGCGAATCGAGATTCGCCTTCGCGTAGAGCAGCAGACCCACGCCGGTGGCATGGATCGGGTTGCTGACGACGCCGACGAGACCGCTGACGTACTGCGGCACGCCGAGGCGCACCGGCATGTGGAACACTTCCTCGGCGAGTTCGATCGCCCCCTCCATCTTCGCCGTGCCCCCGGTCAGCACGATGCCGGTCGCAACCGACTCCTCCAACCCCGCACGGCGCAGCTCGTCGCGGACCAGCGCAAACAACTCCTCGTAGCGCGGCTCGACGATTTCGGCGAGGGTTTGCCGCGCGAGCCGCCGCGGCGGCCGGTCGCCGACGCTCGGGACTTCGATCGTTTCGTCGGGATTCGCTAGCTGCGAGAGCGCGCAGGCGTACTTGATCTTGATGTCCTCGGCGTATTGCGTCGGCGTGCGCATCGACACGGCGATGTCGTTGGTGACCTGATCGCCCGCGATCGGTATCACGGCGGTGTGGCGGATCGCACCGCCGCCGAAAACGGCGATGTCGGTCGTGCCGCCGCCGATGTCGACGACGCAGACGCCCAGGTCTTTCTCGTCCTCGGTGAGTACGGCATAACTCGAGGCAAGCTGTTCGAGCACGATGTCGTCGACGCTGAGTCCGCAGCGCTGCACGCACTTGACGATGTTCTGCGCGGCGCTGTCGGCGCCCGTGACGATGTGCACCTTGGCTTCGAGGCGCACGCCAGACATGCCGATCGGATCGCGGATGCCCTCCTGCGTGTCGATGATGTATTCCTGCGGCAGCACGTGGAGGATCTTCTGGTCGGCCGGAATCGCGACCGCCTTGGCCGCGTCGATGACGCGTTCGACGTCGCCCTGCACGACCTCCTTGTCCTTGATCGCGACGATGCCGTGGGAGTTCAAGCTGCGCACGTGGCTGCCGGCGATCCCGGCATAGACGGAGTGGATTTCGCAGCCCGCCATGAGCTCGGCCTCCTCGACGGCGCGCTGGATGGATTGCACGGTCGATTCGAT
>Ga0116231_10003796_pt1 | contig 31038 bp, 31 predicted proteins | sample S1TSphgellanicum_2_FD_89695 | JGI IMG/M metagenome (GOLD analysis project Ga0116231, IMG submission 89695) | Host-associated microbial communities from peat moss isolated from Minnesota, USA - S1T2_Fd - Sphagnum magellanicum MG | ecosystem: Host-associated > Plants > Peat moss > Unclassified... | reverse complement strand
TGGTTTTTTTTTTTTTTTTTATTTTTTTTTTTATTTTTGGTTTTTTTTTTTTTTTTTTTTTTTTGGGTTTTTTTTCCCCCCCCCCCCCCCCAACAAAAGGTAAATCTTTCAAAGTTGGATGTTAGATTTTTGTTTCTTCAGGGAGTGAGACAACTGAAAAGACAGCACAGGAAGCAAGCTTCTTCTGTGTTTCAGGTTCTTTGCTCAGTGCCAGACAAATGCTGTAGCATTCTGTTGTTGTCTTCAAGAGTTGGGTGGTGTCTCTGTGCACTCATCAGTTTTCCAGCCTGCTATACACATGTGCATTTAGTACTATCTGGACCCTTCAAGAAATCTTCTTTTACTTGTTTCTTTAAATAAAATTATTTGTTCCTTTGGCCCTTTGTGACCCACTTCCGCTTTTTGCTCTTCTAGCTTGGACTTGGGTCCCCTCTGACATGCCTTTCTATGCAGACCCTCAAGTATGGGGGTTCGCCTAGTCAGGGCCCAAGTTCAAACCACTGTGGGGCGGCCCTCACAGCAGCTAAGGTTGTGAGTCTAAGTGTTGGGCTGGGTTTGAATCCCGGTTTGACAACACTCATGAGCTGCATAAGTGCTAGTGAGCAAGGGTTCAGGAAAGGGGGCTCAAAGTGATGTCCTTGACACACCAAGTCCTTGAATTAGACAAGTATACAATTAGGCCTAAAGACAAGAGATGGTAATCCCGGACGACAAGGCCTTGGACCACTTGGGAAGTTCATCGTGGGTTTTAGCCCCACCCGTCTAAAGGTCGAGGTTACCCCTAGGTGACAAGAGAAGTCTAAATGTTGAAGCTTCACCATGTGTGTGGTTTTCCATATGCAGATAACGTAGGTGTTTAGCAAGCATGAACGAGACATAGGTGGCAAGGAATGGCACTAGGGCGGATCTGGGTGCAATAGGTGGTATCAGAACAAGCTCCTAAAGTCAATTGGAAAAGCTTCTAAAGCATTTGGGAAAGGAAAAAAGGTTCCTAAGGCAAATGGCCTTGGACGAGCTAATACCCAAAATTGTGGTTGTGGTGGAGCCCAAAGCCAAGAAGAGGTACAAGACCAAAAAGGAGAAAAAGAAAAACACAACTATCAAAGAATTGATGGCCTTAAAGCAGACCGTGGTTGGTGAGCATCTCTGTGATGAAGAGGTTCAAAACATCCAAGAAATGGTGGAGGAAGCCACAAAGGCCCCTCCATGCAAAAGTTAAAAAATGATAAAGGGAAAGGATTCCTTCCCCCATTTCTCAAAGGAAAGGAGGAACCAAGGCAAACGTGGGCTCATCGGTGAAAACTCCTACAACTCCCAAGAAAAATAAATGGAAAGAAAAGGTTCCTAAACCAAGGGAGGAGTCGCTTGAGCACATGGACTTTCACTTGTCATCTGAATCAAGTGGAGATGTGCATTCCTTGATTTTTCCTTTGAATCAACTGAAAAGAGGAAAAGGGGGCAGTAGGCTCTGGAATGTAAAAAATGGACAAGTCTCTTTAAACATGGAAGGAAGCAAGTCCAAAAGTGGTGGACAAAATGTCCAAGGAATTTTTTGCCTTCCTAGATGCCTTCCAAACATTCGTGGTGTAACAAGGGGAAAGCACAACATAGAACAATGAAACAGCCAAACTCATGGGTTGAATCGCAGAAGGATTGGGTGTCATCGACGGTGCTCCAAGTTGGGGCTCCACCAAGGTGAGCATAAGGGCAAGGTTGTTGGACTCCTTCATAGGGAAGGAGACCAAAAGGGTGCAACCATGGCTACACCAAGTCAAGGCACATATGGAGACAGAATGCTTCGAAATTGACAAGGAGCGGATCCATTTTGCTCAAACTCTATTATAGGAGCACACATGGGAGTGGTGAATGTTTTAGAAACATGAAACACCCAACCTCCTTGAAAATTGCACATTGGAGGAATTCAAATTGTAGTTGGATGGGAGGTTCATGCTGCACCATTTGGTGCTTCGGGATGGGTTGGAGCTCTTGGAGCTCACCCAAGGGAACAACAAGGGCTTTTTGGCCACCTACGTCCAAGATTTCAGTCGGATGCTGATTGTTATCCCCCTTAAGGATGGATATTCCAAGAAGCTAATCTTCTTGCACAAGCTAAAACCCTGGGTGTGGAAAATAATATATCAAAGGATTGATATTCCAAATATTTGTTGAAGGCCAATGAAGATGGTGGAGTGCATGGAGGACTAGGGCCCCCCATGCCCCAAGGGTGAAATCAGAAGCAAAATCACACAGAAAAATCGAATTGGCCTGAATAATGGAAGCAAGGCCCACAACAAGCGTAAGTGGGGCAAAGGAAAGCATGGAAACCAAGCGACAAGGATAAGTCGATGGGCAAGGAGTTGTTGGCCAAGAAAACAAAACGGGGCCAATCCAAGGTCAAGTGTTTCAATTGTGACAACAATGGACACCTAGTGAAAGATTACCCCAAGCCACCTTGGGTAAGTGACTACATTTCCCAAGGGAAATTGATTTTCCAAGGGGGCTTTGTGGACGAAACAAAGGTTCATGAAAATAAAACCTCCAATTTGTTAAAGTTGAATTATAAGATAAATAACAAAATTGTGGGTTGTTCCTTGAATTCATGAGTTCTTGGTGATGCCATTTGGGTTATGTAATGTTCCACCAACATTCACCACCCTTATGAACTCCATCTTCCTCAAAAAGTTGGATGAGTTCGTGATCATCAACATTGATGATATCTTGGTGTACTCCAAGGCCGCAGAAGAACATGCGAAGCACTTGGAATATATTTTGAGTAAATTCTGTCAAAACAAAATCTTTGCTAATAGGGTGAAAAATGAATTTGCCTAAGAAGAGATGGATTTCTGTGGGCACATCTTGTCAAGAGAAGGGTGAGGTCTGACCTTAAAAAGTTGCAAGCCATAAGATATTAGAAAAGACTGATCATGATCAAGGGAATACAATTTTTCCTAGGCCCAGTTAATTTTTATCGAAAATTCAATAAGGGCTTTTTGCAAATGGCGAAACTACTTTCGAATCTCCTTAAAAAAGAACCATCCTTCAAATGGAAGGATGAGCAACAAAAGGCATTTGAAGACTTGAAAAAAAAACTTTCATCCACCCCTATGTTGAAGTTTCCAAACTTCACAAAGTCTTTCAAAGTTCACACCAACATAAGTGATTTTGTTATCAGTGCGGTGCTCATGCAAAATGAACATCTAATTACTTTTGAAAACAAGAAGTTATGTGGAGCACAATTACAATGGTCAACTCAAGAAAAGGAGTTGTACGTCGTTATGTGTTGCTTGAAAACGTGTCAACAATATTTAAGGACACACAAGACCAAGTTCTTTATGGATAACGTCTCCTTGAAATATTTTGAACCCAACCAAGAGCCTCAATCAAACAACTTAGATGGCATGATACTTTGGTGTTGTTGGATGTGGAGCTAATTCACAAACTAAGATGGGACAATGTATTCTTTGATTTTCTAAATAGGAAGGAGGAATTTCAAGTGGCAAAACTTTCAAAACTTATGCACTAAATGCCATCTTTCAAGGGGAAAATGACATGGAGAGGAAGATAAAGGAGGTTTACATGTAAAACCAACTCACTCAAACTATTTTAAGAGTTGCACAAATGAAAGAAGGTGAAAAGCATCAACTTAAAGGAAGGATTGCTCAAATGGAAATAATCTTGAATTTATGTGCCAACTTGGAAGTTATGCACAAAGATCATGTAAAAGGAGCATGATGTGCCCATGTTGAAGGACCATGGTGAATGAACCACGAAAGTGTCATGGGCATGAAAACAACCAAATCTACAAAATTTCCTAAATCAAAACAAAAACAAAGGCACGCCTAATCCCAAATCCAGATCATGAAACAAAATAAACAAGAACACAACATGTGCGAAACAAAAATCCAACAAGATTTTATTGTAAGGAATAAATAAAAACAAAACAAGGCTATGAAAAAAAAATGTACCCAAAACTAATGTTGAACAGACTAAAGGTAATGGGGAATTTTATCTCTATATATACCTATTGAACACCTAGCTCAAAGAACTTCCAACCTACATGTGGCCCATGTGCACCCATGTGTGAACTATAAGTTACTTAAAAATGAACTAAAAGTAAACCAAGATTCAACTAAAAGGGAATTGAGAGTTAACTAAAAGTGAACTGGAAGTGAATTAAGATTTAACTAAAAATGAACTAAAAATTAATTGAAAGTGAATTAAGAGTTAATTAGAAATGAACTAGGACTTAACTAATAATGAATTAAAAGTTAACTGAAAATGAACAAAAATTTAACTAGAAATGAATTGGAAATGAACTGTATTTAATAAAAAGTGAATTAAAAATTAACTGGAAATGAACTAGAAGTGAACTAAAACTTAACTAAAAACCAACTAAAAGTGAACTAAAATTAAACTAAGAGTTAGATACAAGTTCATTACAAATCATGGATGAACATTCAAATGAATGAATTCCATACATTGGCATCCAACAAAGAATGGTCGTAGGAAAAAAAAATTATTAGCCTGAAATGAAACATGACATAAAACATTTCATGCACACATTTGTCAAATGCCAAAGCACGAAGTCCACATACAAAAAATAGTACAAACTATACATGCTTTTACCAATCCCAAATGAACCACAAGAGACTATCCCCATAGACTTCATGACCCAACTACTTGAATGGAATGGAATAGATGTCATTCTCATGGTAGTTGATCGATTTTCCAAGTTGGAAAAAATGGCTCCAATTAAAACAATCACAACAACTTTCAACTTGATAATTTTTTAATTTTATATTTGGGTCAAGCATCATGGGATGCCACAATTTATCGTAAGTGATAGAAATGTCAAGTTTATGGTGCGCTTCTGGAAACATTTGTTCTGAAAGGTGGGGACAAAATTGTTGTTTAACATGACATTCCATGCACAAACTAATGGCCAAACAAATACAGTCAATGGGGCAATACTTCAAAAACTATGTGAGCATTAATAAAAAAGATTGGGGCAAACATTTAGGCCTAGTGGAGTTTTGTTATAACTCCACAACACATTCAACAACTAAGATGTCTTTGTTTGAATTAACATTGGGAAAAGACGCTAAAAAGCCAATGGACTTAACCATTCCCATGGGATGGAAAAACCCCTCTAAGGAAGCTATGGAGATGGTCAAGGGCCATGAAGAGAAATAAACGCAGGCCAAGAAGCTTTTAAAATAAGCTCAAAAATAATATGAGAAACATGTTAATAAAACATGAAAGCATGTGGAGTTTGAAGTTAGGCAACATGTGTGGTTGAACATCCGGGATTTCAAATTGCCCAATGGATTGGCCCCATGAAATTTTACATAAGTCGCATATCAACGTGTACACCCTAAAGTTGCTAGTTAATTTTGTGGCACATCCAACCTTTCATGTTTTGAAACTTAAATTGTTTGTATGTGATCAACAAAAACCAAAGTAAAGGCAAAGAATGTGACCAAAAGTGGATGCCATCAAACATAAGCTTACCACCAAAATTGAGGGCATATTTTGCGCAAGGTAGACATGCCTTAAAAGCAAGGATTACCTAATGAAATACAAGGGCTACCATCATAAGGAGGCAATGTGGATGAAACCTATTCCTTTCGACCACTTGCCAAAAATGGTGAACAAGTTCGAGCAAGAAAAGGGTCACGAACTTGAAGTGAAAAGAATTTGAAAGAAAAAGGACCCACCTACAAACAACCTAAGTGTTGATGAGGACATCAACCTCTAAAGTGGGGGAAAGCACCCCACAAAATAATTAAATTTGTTAGTCTCACTAAATAAGGGTTAACATTTTTTGCGAATGTGGTTGGCCATGAAAAAGGTTAAGGTTCATGGTGGAGGACATGACTAGGGAAAACAAGGGAATGGCAACCAATGAAAATGGATTTAGGGTTGAACTCAAATAAAAAAACTCCAAGGTTTGATCAAATGAAATCGAAGTTGTGGTGCTTGTAAATAAAATGGCACGTCTTCAAATGGAAAAGTAAAACTTCTTGCACATGAATTCGCAAATCGTGCCCCATTTGGGCAAAGGGGATTTGGACCGTAAAGCCCAATCCAACACCATTTGTTGGCGCATTTGTAACCCTTGTTCAATGTGGTGATTAGAATTCCCAAGTTAGATTTGAAATGGATTCTGAAAACAAAGAAATGGTTGAATAGGGGGGATTTGAAGACGACGTCAAAGAAGCAAACGCACTGGGTGAAAACAAAAGGCACAATTGATAATACTTCTTATGTTGAGAACACAAAAACATAGTGTGAATGGGTTCCTTTGATTAGGAAATAATTAATTGTGTCATTAAATTGAAGGAAAAAATTGGCGGAAATGCCAAGGGCAATCACCTTGGAATAACATCAACAAAGACATTAACATCTCTAAAATGGGGGAAAGTGACATGCCCTTCTAAGCAAACCTTCAAATGTGGGGGTTCACTTAGTTAGGGCCCAAGTTTGGACCATCATGGGGTGACCCCACGGCAACTTGGGTTATGAATCTAAGTGTTGGGCTAGGTTCAACTTTCGACTTGACAACCACTACAACAAAATGTGTCCTTGTACGCCAAGTGATTTCACTGGATTTTGAATGAATTCATTAGTCATAGTGAACAAGACTTAGTGGGGAAGTAATGAGTTCACTAGTTTAGTGAACAGGGATTAATGAACTACACCCACATTTTGTAGTAGTGACCTTCAAAAGCCGCATAGGTGTTAGAAAGTGAGGGTTAAAGGAAGGGGGCCTGAGGTGGTGTCCTTGATGCACCAAGTCCTTGAACTAAACAAGTCTACATTTAGGCCAGAAGATGGGAGATGGTAATCCCAAACAACAAGGCCTTGGAGCACTTGGGAAGTCTCCAATGGGTTTTAATCCCACCCATCTAAAGGTTGGGGTTAGACCTAGGTTACAAAACAAGTTTGAATGTTGAAGTTTCACTAAGTGTGTGGTTTTCCATGTGTAGGTAACGTAAGTTTTTAACAAGGCGCATCAACAAAACAAAGGCGGTGGGGAACGATTCTAAAGCGGATCCGAATGTGATTCTCTCTCTCTCTCTCTCTCTCTCTTTGTTCCTTCATTTCCCCTTCCTTTGTCAAGTGTTTTGTTTAATGAAGTTTGCTAGGGTTTCATCATTTTTTTTTATTCCAGCATCTTGTGTGAGGTCTCATGATGCATGGTTTGCAACTTAGTGAAAACTGGGAAACTTGGTTTTCAACCCATGTGTGAGAAGAAGTGATAACCAATGGGATTCAAGGTGAGACCAACCTGAAAATTGAGGGAATTTTCACCTGATTCCTGATAATTACCCAACACTAATCTACACCTTGGGTTATATTTGCTATTGATCAATTGGACAAGTGTTTGAGCAAATCACAAGTGTTGAAAACCCACAAATGAAACCACACCAAGAACAAGTTTTTGTCCAATTGATCAAAAACCAATCACTTTTCTAAACCTTCAATCTTTAAACAATTTGTCACCATTATTAACATGAATTGATTACCCCTTTTTAAGAGCCCAGATATATATAGAAGTCAGTGATTATTTTTTTCTTCATATACACATGCCCTTATGGTTTTTTTTTTCAATTTTGTGATGTAGCTAAAATGGCGATCATCCATAAGATGATTTAGTTAGATTTGGCTACATACTAAATATGAAAATAGATTAAAAAATTTAATCCTTCCATATATATTCTTGGCTATATATTCTTTCATCATGCATGCCATTTTCCACTTTCCTCCTTCCCATTTTTTTCCTTCTTTCTTTGTTGAATTGGCTACACTTTCATAACTAATATATTAAACCTTGGAAAGAGAAGAAAAAGAGGAAATGCAATATTGCAAATGTTAGGGTGTATTTTGTTCATTTATATGTTTAGATTGTTTTATACAAATTTTACATAAGGTGTAGAACCATATAAATGTATGTGTTTTTTGTGAATTGCATTTACACTTACACAAATATTAATGTATTAATGAAAATTATACATTTTTTTATACACACTTACATTTACCCAACATGTACATCAAAAACCATATACACACAACATTTTTTTCCCATTTAAAACATTTCTTGCCTTCAATTTCATAACTATAATGAAATAACATAATTGGTCACAATTTCAAACACCCAAATTTCTCTCTCTAATTTTCACCCGTCCAAATTCATTTTTTTAAAACCAAAGTTCATTAAATATTCAATAGCTCTAACCTCACACACACACATAATTGAAAGTTGATGTGATAAATTGATGGAAAAGGTTCAAATATGTTTTCATCAAGGTGTCTGATATTGTTGATGTTTTACACCTTCATTGAAGCATCAAACTAATGTTCTCACATTGTTTGTCTAGCATGGAAGTTGGAACACCCACATAGGTTTTCATTGTGCATGCACATGGCTCATCCTATTAGGGTTTGCCAAACCCATTGACCTTTCAATTTTAAAATGCATGACCTAAACCATGGCTAAATCAAAAGAAACACCATTCATCTTTCAAAACATAAAAGAGTGAAATTTATGAATCCAAGTATCATCAAGGTAAGGTTACCTTATTCTATATCATTTGAATTAAACTTTTATTGTGTCCTAATTTTTTGTTATTTGGTTATTGATTATTTTAGTAAGATCCTATCCATGTAGGTTTTAATATCTTGAATCAAAAAAATATTCTCCCATTTAAAAATGATTAGAAAACCTTGTAATTTTCCCTTTGTTCATCCTAGTCAAATCCACTAAAAAAAAAATTCTCTTAAACAATTTTATGAAACTTCACAATAATCAATAAATATTGGAGTTGAAATATTTCAATTCGTTATTATTGTGGATGAGGCTTGGAAGCAATGTACATGCCCCTAAAGGGCCTAAATAAACATGCAATTTTTCATAGAAAAAACATGGCCCAAAACCTACATAGATATTTTTGGACTTGCACTTGTATTGTAGTATGCAATTAAAAAATTCCAAAATAAAAAAATACCCAATAACATGGTTGGTAAAAAATATGGTACATTACTAGGTTACACTTATTATTTCCAAGCCTCATCCACAATAATCTTATTCTACTACAAAGACATTTATTAAAAGTGTAGGACAATGAAACAAAATTGGTTTCTATTAAGGTTTCAAACACTACATGAAACTTTTAACTTGAAAATGATGTGAATCTAGTCAAAACATTCAAAAGAAGTGGAAGAAAGAAATTGGAAATGGGCAAGGGACATTAATATAAATCATTCATAGTGTTGGATTTTAGTAGTTTTATATTACAACTATTAGATTAAGTCCTCACATTTTTCCACTTGTTTGTAGGGTGTTGTTGCATCTATATTCTTATACAAAATTGTTACATTAATTAGTGTTGCAATGATGAAAGCAACTACATTAATTTATTTAATTACTCAAGCATTAACAATCCACACATATTTCAACATTTTAGAATGGTGAAGTAATCAATTTTTTTTTATGATTTTATGATTTCGTGTTATCAAGTGAACAAGGTGTTCATGTATACTAAAGTCATGTGGCAAAAATTAAAAAATTGTTGCAAAAATATCATACTAAATAAGTTGTGCAAATAGTGCTCCATATTAGTGTTGGGAGGTTAAGTGTGAATACACATATACTCCTTGCATAATACTAAGTAAGTGTAAATGATTTACACTTATCTTACCCAATTTTTGGCATTTATGTTTACTTTACACACCATGTAAGTGTTTTTACATTTACAACTACTTGGAAGAGTTGTAAAAAAAATCATTTACATAGCCATGTGTAAATCTATTGGCAATCTAAGTGTAAACATTAAAAGAAAATTGAAAAAAATCAATCAATTTAGCATTCAATTTTAGTCATAATGGACAAATTTAGAACTAAAAAACATTATATTGGTCATTTGAGACAAACGCCATTCCAAAATTAATTACAAAAAACACCATGTGACATAAAAGTTGAATTGATAATTGCAAAAACTTATCACTATAATCCATTTCTTCATCATTATCATGAATGATCATGAGTATGACATGGATCGCATGTAACCTATGTGGAACTTCACATCACAGTTAAATTTGTTATTACATTATGGATGGTCGCATGATGCCAAGTGTTTTAGCTATCTAGCCTAACCTATTTACCTACCTACTTACCAAATAGTAGGAAAGTAAGTAATAGGTGCCTACCTTAGTGAACTTAACCTAGCCTACTAGGCTAAGTATCTACTTACAAATGTAAAATAATAGGTAGGTAAGTAATAGGTGTTTGCCCTAACCTAGTTAACCTAGGCCTCCTAGGCTTGTCTTGCCTAGCTTACATACCCTACCTAACTTAACCTTGAAGGTGTAACGATAAGGATTTGAACCCCTCAATTGTCATGGAAATAAACCAAGTCCTTATCCATTGCACCACACCCTTATAAAGTGACAAACTTTGTCAATTTATTTATTTGACATTTTGTGACGTACACCATTTATGTAGGTAGCTAGGAAGCTAGGTAGGTAGGCAGTAAGTGCCTACCCTAGCTAAACCTACCTATAATGCAATAATAACCTATCTTAACCTACCTATTAGCCAAAAAATGTTTGTACACATTGATAGATAATTACAATAATAGAGATGCCATCTGTCATCTAATCACATATGTATGGTTGGTAGAAAATATTAATTGCAAATACAATTGCAAAAATAACTTGGTTGTGAATCAAGTGCAACCGATAATCAATGACGCATGCAATATTTTCATTAATCTTTTCATCTAAATTGTGCTAGTCACAAACTGTATTGTTGCATACATGAATATGATTTGTATCCATCATAATGTATTATTAACACTTGCAACTATGGTGACATGTAAAATTGTTACAAATGTAATCACAAAATGGGTTGATTTGGACATTATTTGCATTAGTTGCAAACATAGGATTGGAATGGACAAAGTTTTTTTCTAGTGAAATGGATAGTGTGTGTACAAAAAATGTTTTTGATTGAGTTCCAATTCCTTATTTATCTAAGATGGTTAAATCAACTTTTGTTTTTACTCAATCTACCTACTAATGACCCACTAGTTTTTACCTACATGCATTTACTATCTATTGACCACATGTTATTATACTTGCTTACCTACAAAAGTTATCATTTACAATGTGAGAGTAGTGAAGGTGAAAACCCAACATAAACTCAATTTGGGTTAGTGATAGTTGAGTTGTAAGAGGCTTCCAAGGGGTGGTGCATGGGAGGCCAATGGTTCACTTTGGCTTGTAATCACCACTTTCAAACTTCTTCCACTTACAACAAATCAATTTTTTGTTTATTTCGTTAGTGTTCCAAGGCATTCTATTTAGGACCTACATTTACATTTGAACTTTAATTGAATAAATTAGAAACAAATTGGGTATATTGGGGTATGTTCAACATGTGTACAAATATGGCACATTTGTAACTCAATGGAAATGTTGATTATTTGTGTAATTGGCATTGTAAATGTGAACATAAGTTCATTTACACTTGCACAAAAGGTATGTCTAAAACTATATATGCAAAACATTACTTTGGATACTAATGTTGGGTAGTTATTGACTTTTTAAATGAACCTTGGCCTTTGGTTTTGAAAAATAAATTGGAATTGTTTTAATTTCAATTCCACTTCCATACATAAATAAACTTGAAAATCTATTTCTAAGTATTGTTCACTATTGTACTTGTAACTATACATAGTTGTATGTACAATGTGTAAAATCATGTACATTTAAATCATTTACACTTACATATCCAATTTTTTACTTTGGCACTTACATCGTGTTGTGTAAATGATTTGGGGCATGTAATTGCAACTATATATATTATGTACCCTTAGTGACTATACCTATTTGCAATCCCTATTAATTAGTTGTGGGTGCAATCCCAAAGCTCAATGTTTAAAAAAAAATGGGCCACTTTAATTAGCCCTTCACCAAAAGAAAATCTTTAACACTCCATAAATAGAAGTATTTACTACCAATACAATATTATGGAAGTGTTTTCTTTTCACCCACCTATATTATACAATAAAAGAAACATATTTGTGGGCAAAGGATATGGGATAAACTATGGTGCCATTGGGAAAATATTTTGGGTGCATGTTGTTTCATTTCATTGCTTAAGTAGAATTCATATTCCTAACTTTGTTCAACACCAATTTTTTCCATGGGCATTACAAAAGCTTGGGTAGCTCTTGTGACTCATACTAATTAGTTAAGATGCATCCCAAGGGTTTTTTTTTCAATGGGTCATTTTGATTGGCCCATTATCAAAAAAAATATGAAATTTTATGCACCTCCCACCCCCCAAAAAGAATTTTCATGTTTTTACATTATTTTGAAGTGAATACACTCACATCATTTTACACTTACAGTTTTACATCTTGTGTTATACATTTACATGGAGTGTAAATAAGTTGCATTATACCATTTATACATACATGAAATGTAAGTCCTAAACCATATACACACACAACATTGGTCATGTTCTTTTAAAAAAAAAACTAATCTAGCTTAGATCCAATTCTTTTTAATTGGAACCAAAACTAGCTATTAATTGTCAATTAATAGTTGGTTAATCATGGGCTCTAATACCTATATTTTTTTTAAAAAACGGTTCTAGTTCTAGTTCCACATATAAATGGGATCAAGAATCCAATTTCAAATCCAATTTTTCAAAAGTAGAAATTTGAGTTTTAGTTTTCATTTTAAAAATAAGTTCCAATTCCTGAATTGATAATTACAATTAAGTTGTTCATTGTAGAGTGAAGAAACTCATTTAGAGAATCCCATCAATCATGATTTTGGTCTAAATTCCCACATACACTTCATATGAGTTGTATGGAATAGACCAATGTTGGTCAGTTATTGAGTTTTGACCTAGTTATCAATCTAATTATTAATAACCTACTAGTCAATTATTGATTTTTTTGATAATTGATTGATAACTTAATTGACTAATATTTAGAATTATAAAATCTATTAATTTACCACAATGACCTAGTTATAATCCAAGTAGTTTATCAATCTTTAAAAACTTAACATTTTTATGATAGAGAACCCAAAAAAAACAAGATTAAAAAACAAGATTTTTAACTTTGTTAAAACCCCTATGACCAACTAATAACTAACAAGATAACTAGTGGTTATCAATTGATTATTTGATAACCAATCTTTATGCATAACCGGTAGTTATTACCCCCAAAATATTGATAACCTAATCGACATTCAAATTTTTGTAATAGACCCAAGAAAGTTAATTGATCAAACTTTCACACTCATCCACCACAGGTATTTTCTAGTGCAATCTTATAATAATAAAATAATTTCAACCGTATGTAACAAAATATGGTTTTTTCCTTAGTACCAAACAATATAATGTAGATTGAAATCGTTGAAACCACAAGACAAGATTTGCCTCACACGGGCGACATGAGCAAAGCCCTTTGACAGTGAGAAAAAAAAACCACATTCTATTCTAACGTGTGCACACGTACCACACATAATATTTTACATTGAAATCATTGAAACCACAAGATTTGCCTCACACGGGTATCATGAGCAAAGGTCTTCAACCATAGGAAAAACCATATTCTATTCTAACGCATGCACAGGTACCACAAATATTTTACATTGACATCGTTGAAACCACAAGATTTCACACACATGGGTGTCATGCATGAGCAAAAGGTCTTCGAGCATAAGGAAAAACCATATTCTAGTGTAATGCATGCATAGGTCAGAGATACACATCCACACAAACAACTAGATTTGATCTAGTAGATCTTCTGCAAACAACTGAAAGTGGCTGATGATGATCTCGGCTGTCTGCGGGCAAGTAGGTTAACTAACAGCGTGTAAGTAAATAAGAATTTCATTCAGATGATTTTATGAATATATCTCTATATGTGTGTCTGTGTCTGTGTGTTTTCATATGGCCTAGACGACTCTTTAATTTGGCATCCACCTTTGCCCACGTTCTTATGGTGTCAGCATTAAATGACTCCTGAAGAAAATTACAAAAACACTCAATTGAATTGCGTTCTCAAGATTATTAGTTAATCCACTACCATCATCATGCAGGAGAACCTGACAAATCTGACAAATCCCTTGAGGAGTGGGCATTGACAAGTCCTTCTCCTGTTAAAGATCCCGGCTTATGGCATGCTGCTGCAGTGCTGCTGCTGCTGCTGCTGATAGATGATGATCGATCATCACCACCTGGGCAGATCCTAAAGAACTGACACCCATGATTCTTGTGGTCTGGTGCTAGACACTAGTATTATTGCAAGTTGGAAAAATGGGTTTGAAATCATGTTGCCAAATGGGAAATTCAAATCCCAACTTCATTTCCTTTCTCATCATGCTCTCTAAGCAATGGTGTGTATTTTTGTGGGTTTATTTTATTTTATTTTATTTATTATTATATTATTTTTTGGGGGTGAGAAGTTAGTTTTCATTTTTCATTTCAATGTGACATGCAGATTTAACAAATGCATTCACATGTGATGAAACAAGAAAATTTTGACCTTTCACATAAAAATGTGAATATCAAAGCATATGAAACTAATGAAAACAAGAGAAAGTTTGAAACTTTTTTTAAAAAATAATTAATTCAGATTAATTTTCTAAATCATCTCCCATACTTAATAATAATAAAAATTGGAACTAACGATTCTTTGATTAAAATCAAAAATTTAAAAAACTAGAACCCGTCCCTTATTACAAATTTCAAAGAACTACCCAACACTAGTCAAAACTCCAAAACATTTTGGGCTACTTCTATAATAAATATCCCATCATTAGACTAAAATTTCTAATTTATAACTTATTAGTAATTTAGTTTTTAAAATGTTTTTCTAACCTCATTTAGGCATAAATGAACCAATTGACAACACCTACAACGATACCACGTTCAATACTAAAAACCCTTACTTTTCTTGGGTTGTTTCTAAACATTATTGTTATTCAAACATTAGATTAAATCAAGGTCCAACTCCAACATTCCCAAGTTGTTATAAGCTCTAATTTTTAAGAAGCCTCATTCAAGAAGGTTAAGCCCCATTTTTCACTCTACTTTCAAGGGGCAAAAAAAACATCCATTAAGAATGGAAGCTTGCACATAAAGAAAGCATGCATGGAATGACTTGGAAAAAACAAGTGCATCCAAACTCCTTTCACATCTCTAACCTAGTGTAATCCATAAATTACCTTCCTAATAGGCATCAGATTTAACTACCTTACCCTAAGGTGAGTTCCGTCATTAAAAAATCTTCAAAATAGCAAAAATGAAATTTTGTGAAAAATGTAAAGTTGACATGTTGAAAATCATTGTAATTATCATAGACTACACTCTGAATAATTTCACCACTCATATCACAATATTAATATAGTAGGTGATGAAAACAATAATAATTTCAAAAGAAATTTAAAATGAAATTTTGAAAATAAATAATAATTCATTTTGTCAATGTGGAAACTGACCCTAGGGTATGGTATACCTTGAATTATTATCTAAAACTAAAAACAACATCCAGTCTCTAGTAAAGCAACCCACCACCAAGAAACTCAAGTATGTCAAGATCATATTCTGCCACAATCCATGTACACACACACACACTTAACACTTGGGCTCTGTGCTCCTTTGCACCATGAATGATGATGATTCACATTTTTCTTTTTCTTATGTTGACATATGGTTTTCAGTAGTTCATCGTTATTTATCTCATTTTAAAAATTATTTAATTTGAATGAATATAAATATAATGTTAATTTGTCTTTTCATATTCATGTTGGTGAGTAGGAGAACAGAATGTGGTAACTATTAGAAAAGTTAGTAGAAAAAGAGGTAATTATTAGAAAATTAATGAGCCAATTAAAGCCAATGTAAGGGTATATATAGATTTTCAATTTATTTACCCAATGGGTAAGAGTATATTATAATTTTTTTTTCCATTAAGGAAAGGTCCGATTAAATTAATTTTATAATTTTGAGTAGATGCAAGTTAGAGTCCAAGTACCCCTATCATACACCATTAGTTAGGGTTTTTTTTAAAGGGTTTAAAAAGGGTAGATTATTTTAAATTTTGTAATTTTTTCATATTTTGGAATTTATTTATACAACTTTCAAAGGCCTAAATCTAGTGGGACAATGAATACATGTGATGTCAAATTATAATAATAATATTGCATAAAAATATTTCAATTTTTTATTCTTAAACATACGTAAAATGAAAGGCCATTGAAATCAAATTGGACAACATTCCACTTGCCCTACTCAACATGAATGCAAATTTTAAAATCAAAATTTGCCATACCAACAAGCTCAACATAGTGATCTAATTGGTTTTCAAACTCCTTTTCAATCTGATTTTAAAAATATGCTTCAAGATTCCCAAAGTCATCCAAAGATTTAGCCCTTTTGCAAATGTTTCACAACCACTACATGGATCATTTGGCTACCTCTTGAAAATAAATACAAGTTGATTTAAGTTCTAAGTTCCAAATCAACATTTACGAAGCCTTGTCAAAATCCCAACAATAGGAAAAAAAAAATCTACTTCAATTTGGCTTCTCACAATTCTTAAAATTTGACAAGTCAAGTACCCAATAACAAGAAATTGCACCTCATGTGTTTTCCACCACTTTAATGGATCTTCACAAGACTCTACTACCAATAGCTAATTTTTAAAACATGCAAGTTCTTGTTGCACCTATAGTCAAAGAAAAATTGTTAGCATTACACATTTAACTTAAATATGTTTGATTAAAATGTATGATTATAAATATTAGAAACTTACATGTGATTAGAAAAACCAAAAAACTTACATGTTTCATGACAATTTGATTTTGAGTTAATTATGCATCATGTGCTTTCCATCACTTTAATGGATCTTCACAAGACTCTACAACCAATAGCAAAATTTTAAAACATTGCCAATGGCTGTTCTTGGGAGGCAAAATTTGATGGGTGTTGTGTAAAAGGATGAATTTTTTGATAAATTGAACACAAAAGGGGAATTATAGTTTCAAAGTCATACCTTATTGTTACAATTGTGGCTTTTTTTATTCCCTAATAATTATTCATAATAGAAAGATACGTGAATTTGGTATCAAACATTAAAACCAACACCATGTGAATTTTTTTTGTATCAAATTGATGCAAATAATCCAAAACTGGAACAAGGGTGCGAGTGACTTCCAATTGCATCCTACTTGATAACAAAAACAATTTTGCATCAAATTGAGATGGGGGAATAGAGTTCATCTATATTTCCAATCCAAATCTTTCATTGGTCAATTTCACATAAAGATTAATTGCATTTGCAAGTGCATCACTCAACAATTAATAACCATGACGTTGATTCAACACATAACTTGATACGATTAAGGCCAAGGTTGAGGCACTGATTTTTACAATAGCCTAAATTTATGATCTTGAAATTTTTCTTTTTAAAGCTAATGCTTATTGAATGTAACAAACAAAATAACAACTTTAAATTCAAGGGCATGCTAAAACATTGCCACTTTGGAGGCAAACCTTGTTTTCATTAATGTGTTTAACTTCCATTATCACAAACTTAGAACCAAACAAGTCTTTGTCCACTTTATGCTCCTTTTTCCTAATTTTTTGATGTTTAGAAGTTGTAAACCTAAACTTACCTTCTCATCAAAAGTGGCATATTGGCAAGCTTTCAAAAAGTTATGCATGGCCAAAATAAACACCTTCAAGTGATATCAATGTCCCCAATTCTTCACAACTAACAATTTGCTTTAAAATATTTGTCATTGTAAACAAATTTGTGCTTTCATCTTTCACATGCCAAATAATTTTGTTAATCAACTTGTATTTTTCAAAGAAAACCTATAATTGATTAGCAAGATTAATTCCAATAATTGTGAAATGTTTTGCTTCCCAATCTAATGTTAAGAAATTAATCACAAAGGCAAAAATATCAAGTTTACTTTTGATCATCCAAAAATCAAATGTTGTTGTGACAAAAATTACAACATTGACATAAGGCAAAACAAACTTTTCAAGTGTGTGTTTCATCATACAATGTAATACCTCTTCAATTAAGGTTTTATGTGATGGAAAAATCAATTGCGAGTCCCTTCATAAACCAAATCACCTCATTTGTATGTTTTCAAATGTTCTTAAAAAGAATAACCCCTTCACAATAACCAGCACAAGATCATCAATGAAAGCTTTTTGTTCTTCACCTAATTTTTTTATATGTTGTTTTATTACTGAAGTTTTTTGAAATGGGTCTTGGGTTACCACTTTTTGAACCTTGGAACATTGTTTCTAAAAAACATTTGTTTTAGCAAAATGTTGTCATACAATTTCACTAACATAGATTTTTAAAATGTCAAAATGTTCAACTTCATAATTTTTTTCATGATTGAAGTTCCATTTTCAATTTCATAAAATATTAATTATTTCCTAATTCAAGTTTTTGATCCTAAACCATGAGCACCCAAAGCAATTGAATGACACAAAGTACAATGAAAAAATGTTAAGTTTCAAGTGACACAAGTTCATCATCATTTAATTTGAAAAAAACCCAAGGAACATATTTTCAATCCCATGAATCCCACAAAATTTTGTGTGATGTTGCAACTAGTTACTAACTAGGCTTTAAAATAAGTTTGGTTGTATTAAATTTATTGATTGATGAAGAACCAACAACAATAGTTAGGGATGAAGGTGCATCACCATTTGGGTGGTTGGGGCTTCCATTCACCATTTCAAGTTATACAAAAAAAATGGTACTCAATATTTTCTCTTTAAAAAATAATTCTCCCCACACACACACACACATTGGAAACACCTTACTAGAAACACACATTTCTTTAGAAAAACACACAAATACACAACTATTTTTGTTGGAAACAAAACTAAAGACACACACCTTTGTTTGTTGTTGTTGGAAACATGTGTCCTATTGCTAGATGAGTTGGAAACTTAGGACTTGCTAAAACTCAACCTACTAATGCTATAAACCCATGGCCTACTATTGGATGGGCTAGAAACCCCAAGACCTCACATTATAACTCGACTTTTTGCCACTCAAAACCCATGACCTCTTGTTGTTAACCCATTATTTGTTTGTCCACCTACTACACACCCAAAGCTTGAACTTGGAAACAGGAACATGACCTTCTAGAAACTTACTTGTTCACTAGCCTTTTGCTACTAGAAACTAGGGTAACACCCACACATTAGAAACTTGAAATTAGAAACTTGAGCACTAAAAACATTAAAAACATTTGATACATTGAACAACTTGAACACAAAATTGGAACATGTTAAAAACTTGAACATTGTTACACTCACACACTAGAAACCTGAACATAAACTTGGAGCACACTTGAAACCTAAAAACATGAGCAAGAACTTGGAACACATTTGAAACCTACACACAACCCTAGAAATCTGAACATGAATTATTTTGAGCACACTAAAAACTTAAGCATGAATTAAAAACTTGAGCACAACACTAGAAATTGGACATCTTGTGCAAGGATCCTTGGAAACAATGGCAACGATTATAAGGTTTAGGTTGTGATTTTAAGGTTTAAGTGAAAATTACCTTAACGAAATTTACCCAAGTTTGACAACATACCCGACTTTGGGTATGGGCATTGGTTGTATGACACATGCAATATAAATTATGTGTATTTGGAAACATTTTAATGTGTTTTTTTTGTTTTTTGTTTTTTTTTGCATTTAAGGTAAGCATGCCATCACCATACAATGGTCAATGATAGATTAGGGCAAGAGTTCAACCAAGGGCCAATTATTGACCAAAACCTAACATAAATTCAATATGCACCCTATGACTAGATGTTTGGTCTAAAACAATTATGTTTGAATTTTTCATCACAATGAAATTGATGGAGTTTCTTTGTGTTTGGTCATGGAAAAAAAATGTGTTACTTGTTCACCCATTGGGTCCCACTTAAAACAACAAAATGTTTGGTGACGGGGAAAAAATAATATCACTTTGGCCACCCATCAACTACATGTAAAATAACAAACTATTTGATTTAAAGGGGGGAAATTGTGTCACTTTGGGCACCCATCAGCCCCACTTAAAATAACAAGATGTTTGGTTTAAGGTCTAAAGGTGCATAAAAAGCTAAAATTTTCAACTCGCTCAACATAAGGGACTATTTGGTAATGGGAATGGTTTAATGAAGTTTTGAAGGGTTTGGGTTTTAAGGATATAAACAATCTTGAAGGCACTAACATGCCCAAAAACTTAATGTCAAAAGCAGCAACTTTGGAGCACAAAACACATTTTTTATTGTTCTAAAGAACATTCAAAAGACCCCCCTTGTGAGCACATTGGACTCCTAACAACCCCATGCGTCTCACTCGCAATTAATAAAGGCGAATACATTTGGATAATAACTCAAGCTTTTGAAATCCTCTAGCACTTTTCAAGCATGTCTTCATCCCCGAATACTATGTTGGATGAATTTCAATGTTTCCTAAAGCTATTAGTTCTTAGTGCCAAAATGTTGAAATCTAGAATAAATAACAAAAAAATAGATTTGAAATTGATTTAGAAATAGAAGGACTATGAAATAAGAAGCTAGCTTGCAAGATATTAAGGTAGAAGGGCAAGTTCATAGTCATAGGAGCCACCCCAATGACTAAACAATGCTTCAAATTGCATTTAAAAAACTTTGACCAATCACCATTCAAACATAATAATTAGGGATGACAATTTATATTTTGTAATAGGTTCCATTACTTACAAAAACATTATTGCAATAATATCATGCAAATCAAGATTTCCTTTTTGTATGAAAAGGACTCAAAATATAGGAATGGACATTGTTTTCTAATTTCAAAAGTCTTTTTCACATATCAAATATGTACCATCCACTCTCAAAATTTGGGATTATGTTCATGGTGATTATAGAATTTTGAAATGTAATTCGCATTCAAATATTTATGTTCTAGAGAATTGATTTTTAACAATGGAATTGATGGTGTTTTTTGCTATATTATTTCTTGTAAACATCTTGTTAACAATAAACAATTTAGAAAATTCCACTAACTTAATGGTGAGGTTTTCAAAGAAGAAAATTCATCATACATCATTCATCATAAATGAAAAAAAAACAAACATTTAAGGGAAATAAAAGGAAAAAAGAAGATGGGTTTGAAGAAGGAAAAAAAGGTGTATATGAATAATAAGGGTCTTCTACAATGAAAAATGAATCACAATATAAAGATGTATTCAACTTAGGTAAACAAGGTCAATCACATTCAACCTTATGTTCTAAAACATAGAACTCAACAACCTCCATAACCAAACATTTCCAAAGTTGAATTAAACTCCACTTCTTCTAACCTATCGAAATCTTAAGAACATACTTGTAAACCCTAAAAGACATTGATAGAAGTTAGAAGTACAATAGTAATGGGATTACTTGGCTTCCTTCACTTCTAGGGCTAGCTCCTATGCTTCCAATGCGTGACATCTTACATTTCTCTTCTCCTTTTCCAATGTTCTGCTTTCAACAACACTTAGTTTCCGATATTGTATATTGCCCATTTGCTTGCACCTAATTCCAAAACCAGACCTTGCAAGTTATAAAAACATTGTTAAAATAGCCTATGTTAATGTTATTTTCTTCCTTTCATTAACTCCTTTTTGTTGAAATGTATATAAGGTAATGAATTGCCTTTTTATTTCATTTTTTTGACAAAAGATATCAAAATCATTTTACTTGTATACATTTCTATTATCTAATTTTAAGATTTTGATTTTCTCATTGGTTTGTGCTTCTACTTATTTCTTCAAATGTTGAAAGTTTTAAAAGCTTATGATTTGTGTTTCAACAAATAGATCATGGTGAATCTTCATTTGTCATGTATGAAGGTTAAATAATAAGTGCAATATCCAATGTGTTTGGAAAGGATAAAAAAATCAATGTGAATGATTTCTAGAATATATTTTGCAATAATTGTTCATTCTTTTAAAAATTTAACTCTATCGTGTTTTCCTTTTATACATGATGGACATTGGTTTAAACTCATCAATCAATATTCTAACCCTTTCAATATAATCTGTATTTATTTCAATCTTCTTTGATTGATTTGACTTAAGTTTGAATGTCATAGTTACGTTTTATTCATATTCATTATTACTATAAGTGTAATGAAACTATGTTTCTTTTTGTTACTAACACTTAATATTTAGAAATTGATAGCCCTTAAGACATGCTCAACTCATTCTTTGCAATATGAAGCAAATGTAAGTTGTAACCTATGTTATGTGTTACACATTTCTATGATAAATTTAGATTGTAAAGTAAGATTAAGTTGTCATTGAATTAGGTCATTTCATTGAATTTACAAGGTTTTGAAAACTAAAGGGGCAATGTACTATTTCTTATAAAGGGCAAAACAACACATCATTGAAATTGAATGTTCCTATGGCATAAAGTTGTTCAAGTAGGGATTTTAAAGTATGCACATGTTTTGATATGTTATCACTTTTTTTCATTTAAAATGTTTGCATTTTATCATCAATAAACATCTTAATAACAATATCTCAAGATTCAAATAGGCACAATCATAGTTGGGGTACTAATTTTCAATAAGAGTTACAAGTTTTTTCTCTCATTGTACATCAAAAATAGAATCTACAAAAGACAAATTTAAGTGAAAAAGAAATGAATAGTTCAAATTAAGATTCATATATTTTTGTAATGATGATTATTCACATGTGCATTGTTTGTGCATTAATTTTTTGGTCCAAAACCAAAAAATGCAAAAAATGTTTCAATGTTTTTTTTGTGCAACTTGTTATGCATTTTTATGTGATTATTTTTTGCACATGTGACCTACATATGCTACAAATTCCTAGCACAATGAATACAAACAATCAGCCAAATGGCCCCAAAAAAGAATTATTTAAACTTCAAAATTTTCATATGGTTTATAATTTAATCAAGTGTGTCCAATGAACATTGTTAAACATAAATGTAAACATTGTTTATCCATTAATTTTTTTGAAGCAATTGCATTATTTAATCAATTATTATTATTTAAATAAAACAACTATAGTTTAGACACTAGTTAATATCGTTATTTTGAAGGATTCATATTTGTATAATATTCAATCTATTCCTAGATGTTTTTATTTGTTAAAAATAATATTATTCTAACTGTATAGTCATATATGTGAGTAATTGTTTAACATTAAGTTGCATGTGCCAAATTTGATCTATAGTTGTTCTAGGTCATCAATTTGAAGTTCGAAAAAATCTTTTGTTACTTGATGTGCAATGAGTTGATCTATCGTATTTGTTAAATTGTCTTACATACATTCACAAGCTAGTAGGAATAATTAATGTTATGAGAAAATGTGTCAAGTCTTTCAATTTTATGTCTTTCATATTTTGAATGATAATTTCAATTCCCAAATTACTTGTTGAACCAATTGTGGTTCCTATTGAACAATAGGTAGCAATAGTAAGAAAAACATGTGTAGCCATTTAAGAGCCAATGATAAAATTGATTACAATTGGATCAACATTAACATTACCATGTAACTCATGAAAATGTTTTCCAACTAGTGATGTTACTTAACCCTAAAAGCCACACATGTTTTAAAAAGTCAATATTATCCCCCTTCAAGTTATACCAACAAGTTTGTGAAAAATAAATTTATTTTCATTTCATTTTTCCCATGTATAAGCAAACATCCAAACTCTTTAGCCATAGAAAGGTTTTTAATACATATATAATATTTGAGCTCAAAATATCAACTCTAGGACCAAATCATTAAATCCTAAATCTTATCATATCCATGTGAAGGTTTCAAAGGGATTACTTTTTAATTCACTAAATTTATAAGTTTTAACCAATGTCATTTGGTTCTTGATTTTGAATGGAACATTTGATTTTGGTTTTTATTTTATTTTTGTTTGATGAAACCTCCAATTTTTTTAATTTGTAAAATTTCTAGTTTTGGAAACTTTCCAAAAAACTTGGAGCCCAATCTAGTTTAAAACCCCATTTCATTCCATCTACATTGCACCCAACTAAAACTAATAACTTGTTTAAATAGGTACTCATGTTCATGGAATGGGGTATTAGTGTAGGAGAAAATTGAAGATGTACATAATCATGGGAAAAAAAATCATGACAACCAATGCAACATATAGGGAAGTTGCCTAATTTTTTCCCCTTTTGGAGGAGGTGATTTTTTTGCTATTTTTTAAAAAGGGAACCAATGACTTGGGTAACACCTAGATGTTATTTCACTACCCAACATCATCACATTTTATCTCATAACTTTTGCCTTAAGTTGAATTGTCACAACCCAAAAAGTAAGGCTTGTTTTTTGCACTTTTAAAGACCTTGGACTTAATATACATCTAGAAAATTCAGACTCGATAGGAACATGGTTCGAGTTTTAATCTCAATAAAAATGTACTTTCACTATTTGGATTTAGATGTGATTTCAACAAAATTATGAATATTTGATCTAGATATCCCAAAACCTACCCCAGGACCTAGACTTGAACTTTCCAACTTTGGTTGCGACCTATATATTGAATGTACTTCCACTTCAAAGCCTAGTTTTGTATTGTACTTTGTCTATCAATAAAATATTTTAGGTATTTATATGATTTTTCAACACATTGTATTAATTTAGAAAATAATTAAAAAAAGGTTGAAACAAATCTTGCATATAGGCATTTCCGATGGGAATGGGAATGAAGAAGAGAAGGACATTTATAAGCTAAATAAGAAGAATTAAAAAACAAGAGATGAAATCTAAAAAGTGTTATAACATGTTTCTAGTTCCAACATGCTCACATCCTTTCATAGCAACATATTGAAATTGTCCCATCTAAATTTATTCCCAAGAAAACAACAATTATGTCAACATCAAGCCTTTGAAGGGGAAAAAAATCTCTTTACCTCTCAATCTTCCAAAAAACTTAATCAATGTGTTCAAATCAACTCCTACAAAAACTCAAAATGTGTTTACACTTGATTTAGAACCCTAGTATGAATTTTGTTTTAGTGTATTTGGAGATCAATTGATAACACACAATTTTATCTCCACCAAAAGGTGTGTTTTGAAAAGCAAAATGCCCACTCCTTTCACAAGAACAAGCATTTCACTTTTCAAAATTCTATGACATGGGAAACTTTTGAAAATAAAATAAAAATCAAACTATGTTTTTATGTTTAGTAAAGCTTTGGGTCTTTGCGCATGGCTTGACAATAATTGGGTCCATCTTGTGTTTGCTTGGAGTTTTACCCTACACTTTTAAAAGCTATGTTCTTCTTCACATATGTGCATAAGGGATTTGGTCGAATCTTGCAATATCTATTCAATGATTTGCCACTTCTTCATGGAAATGAACAAGATTAACAACAATAAAAGAATAAAAGATTAAATTCCAAAGAGGAAAATAATGATGATTTACATAAACATCTTCAAACACACATGCACAAAAGGACAACAAAATAACCCCAGTGGTAAAATAGGAATTCAAATCTATATGAGACACCAACTTCATCTTATTTGGTTATGGATGTTTTCTATTGCTTTGAGATGCATGATCGAATGTATCATTACGGTGGGTCAAAATATACATTGTCTAAAATTTGCCCTTTCATAAAAATGAAAAAAGAATTGACATTGCCCAAACAATGTCTTTTGTATTTTATCACTTGATTTTGTCAATGTCAACTTTCAAATTTCATCCATTTCCATTCCCTTAAGATAATAATCCTACCTTTTCCTCCTTTTCTTGTGCTTAATTCAAAATCACCTATTATGGGACAGGGCTTGTTCCATTTGAGAACACCACTAGTCTAATAGCATGAACTATACTTCCATTAGATGGTAATAGATTCTTCCAAGGCCTATTCCAATGTGCAATCGATTTTCTCACCATCAATTCACATTGAAAAAGGACATTGTTCTTCCAAGGCTTATTCCAATGTGCAATCGATTTTCTCATCCTCAATTCACATTAAAAAGGACATTGTTCTTCCAAGGCCTATTCCAATGTGCAATCAATTTTCTCACCCTCAATTCACATTAAAAGGGACATTGTTCTTCCAAGGCCTATTCCAATATGCAATCAATTTTCTCACCTTGAGTTCACATTAAAAGGGAGATTGTTCTTCCAAAGCCTATTCCAATGTGTAATTGATTTTCTAACCATCAATTCACATTGAAAAGAACATTGTTTTTCCAAGGCCTATTCCAATGTGAAATTGACTTTTTCACTGTCAATTCACATTAAAAAGAAGATTATTCTTAAAAGGCGTATTCCAATGTGAAATCAGTTTTCTCATTGTCAATTCACATTACAAGAGACATTGTTTTTCCAAGGGCTATTCCAATGTGAAATCCATTTTCTCACCCTCAATTCACATTAAAAGGGACATTGTTTTTCCAAGGTCTATTCAAATGTGCAATCGACTTTCTCACCCTCAATTCACATTACAAGGGACATTTTTTTTCTAAGGTCTATTCCAATGTGCAATCCATTTTCTCACCCTCAATTCACATATTAAAACCGACATTGCCAACACAAAAATTGAAACTTGCAAATGGTTGTCTATTGCACTTAAGAAAAACCCTAAAAAAGGCATAAACAGGACCCTCAAGACAAGTGCTACCTAATGAAAATACCCTTGTGTATCCTAAGGTCACGTTCGATGTGCTCCCGGTTCTTTGAGGTCATTGAGAACCGGCGAATCTCTGATTCCTGAACAATCAGGAACAGGATCCGGCGGTTATCATCAGAATAAAATACCCGCCCCACCCTTCCCCTGCCAGAAACCCTAAACCTAAAAGGGGCACAAACAAACCCCACTTCCTCGTTTGAAGTGCTCTTCCATCGTCTTCTCGTTTTCTTTGTCCTGTGGAACTCTGAAGAAACCCAGAGAAAGAGAGAGAGAGAGAGAGAGAGGAGCAATGGCGAGCAGCATCTCCAACGCTGCCTGCCTGCCAATCTGTGTGCCAATCAGGTACCCATGTCGAATTTTGTAACCTGTTGTTCGAGGGGAATTCCGCTTGCTTGGGCTGTTTCTTACAGTTGCTGGGGTTTGTTAGGGGTTTCATCAGGACTTTGTTAGCTTGTATATCAAGAGTGCCTTGTTTCTGAAGCAAAATTAGGTCTAGCTGCTTCTTCCTTTTTGTTTTTGTTTGCTTTTGTGATGGGATATTGAATGTATAGGCCTTGTTTGTGTGACAGTCTCGTTTGTGATCTAACAAGTGGTGACGAGCTTTACTGGCAAATTGTGCACCCTTCAAGAGCTGAAGAAAATTCTAATAGACTGTGATTCTTGGAATATGATGATGGCAGGAGTCCTGGGAAGGTACTTGAATGTACAGCAACAAGTGTTCATGCTATTGCAAACCATAGCGGGCTTCGAGCTGTGCAATCTGGTATGTTAAAGTTCCACACAGTAAGAAACCCTTTGAGGCCTAGAATCTCTGGAGGTTGGATACGATCATAAAGTGTTCTGATCACTGGCTGGTGAACAAGCAGAGCGATGATGATGTCCCAATTGATTTCAGGGGAGTAATTTCTTTTTAGGGTTTTCCTGTTTTTTGAGCTGGAGAATTGGAACTCAGCTCATTGAGGAATGAGGCACCTTTTCTCCATGGGAATAGGGTTTGAGATTCCCATCCCACACACAATCAACACAAGTCTTTTCCTGGAGTTCTTGTGGGTTGAGTTGGTTCAAGGCAAAATTAGGGTTTGAGATTTCCATCCCACACACAATCAGCAAAAGTCTTTTCCTGGAGTTCTAGCGGGTTGAGTTGGCTAAAGGCTGAAAAAAATTGGAAGAGGGATTCCTATGTGAAATTGGAACTTAGCTCATTGAGAAAATGAGGCGACTGTTCTTTGTGGGAATAGGGATTGAGATTCTCATCCCACACAGAAACAGCAAAAGACTTTTCCTGGGGTTCTAGTGGGTTGTGTTGGTTAAAGGCAAAAGAATTTGGGAGGGTGATTTCTATGTGGTTTGAACTTCCTGGCTTTGCATGCTTCTTCAGCAGTAGCCAACTTCATGACTGAGTTTTCCTGTTGCTTCTGGAATTGTGGCAAAACACAGGATGCAGATTTATAAAATTTCTTCAGTAAATTATTGCATACTAACTGTTGGTACTATGGCAGCTAGTCATTGCCTTTCATGATGAACGTGGTGACCTGATACTTTGTGAGTTACAGGCACAAGGTTATGACAGCACTTAATTTTTGTCACATCTGATTTGGTTCAGTTGGAACTGAGACAATGAGGAAAACCTTCAAAGTGTTTTGGTGGAGTTTTCTTGGCAATATCATTGATATATGTTTGAACTGACTCTCAGGCCGGGGATGGAATGGCCAAAAGCAAGATCTGACAACTTCATTCCATGATCAAGTACGGCAAACAGTTTGTGCAAGGTGAGAGCATCAACTTTGAGAGATTACAACAGTCCAGTGTTGCTGTTGCACAAAAACATATGTTATGCTAATGTTATGATTGATGCAGGGGAAGGGGCAGGACAGCATGCCGTGCACAAGTCACAATGATGCCAATTGGGACACCGAAAGTACCCTACCGTACTCCACAGGAAGGAGGATGGCAGTGGGTTGATATCTGGAATGTGTTGGTAAGGAGCATTTTGAATTATCTATTGATATTTACTAATGGACCTGCATCACTTTTTGGGGGGTTGACTGTTGTTGTTGATACTCCAACAAACTGTTGCATGCAGTACCGGGAGCGCATTATTTTCATAGGTCAATACATTGATGAGGAGTTTGGCAACCAGATTCTTGCCACCATGCTGTATCTTGACAGTGTAGACAACACCAAACCCTTGTATTTATACATTAACAGCCCGGGTGGAGATGTACACCTCATCATCCCTTTTCTCCTGTTGTCAACATCAGCAAGCAGTGTTCTTTCAGCATTTTGAGGACATGAATAGGTGTTGTTGAACAGTTTGTACATACATAGTTTTGAATGGCTGGTGACGAATGTTTTTGTCTTCTCCATGCCATAGATAACACCAACAATGGCAATATATGACACAATGGAGAGCATTAAGAGTCCAGTAGGGACTTTGGCATTGGGTTATGCCTACAACAATGCTGGTTTTTTGCTTGGGGCTGGTGCCAAGGTACACAGACCTCCAGCTGATTTTTACAAAGCAGTTTCAAGACTTACATGGCTGAGTATGAATTTCAATTTTCTACATATGCGTGAATCCTGGCACCCAAAGTCAGCAGGAAACCGGAGGAACTTTTAATGGATGGTGTCTCTGTTCCTGGGCCTGCTGTCTGGGTATGATGGTGCAGGGTTTGCGGGTAGCCATGCCATTGACCAGAATAGCTCTTCAATCACCTGCTGGGGCAGCCCGTGGCCAGGTTCTCTTTCTCTCTATCTGTCCCTTTCTTCATCTGAGATGGGACATATGGTGTGTCTCCAAGTCAATGGCAAAGAGAGTCCTGAAGTGTACAGTCTCTATCTGTCCATTGAGACCCCTGCAGACCCAATCACTGAAGGATCAGTGTCCTTGGAGCACAGGTTAATGCTGACAGGGAATCACATAACTATTGTGCTCTCTTGCTACTCTCTTGCCATTCATGATGAAGTGATGGTCTGACACTTTGTGACCAACTCTCATAAGCTTATGACTGCACTCAGTGGTGTGTTACCTGCAAAGTGTTGTTGTGGAAGTTTCTCTGCAATCTCGTATGTATGTGCTCTCTTGCTTTGACCAAGCATTACCTTTGGTTTAGGATTATAAATGCAATTCAAGAGACCTGTAAAGAAACATTTTACCTGCAGATGAGTAGGACGAAGAAGCTATGTAAGACTGGTGGTGTGGGTGCAGGCAGATGATATCCAGAATGAAGCAAAGGAGCTGGCTCGTGTAAGGGCTTATGTGTATTCCCAAGTTGCAAAGAAAACTGGTCAATCTGTTGAGAAGGTAAGGAAGCAATTTTTCCAGGCACTAGCACTTCATCTACTCCAGTGCAGTATCTTTTTGCATTGTTAGAAGCAAGTAGTCACTGATATTCAGTCCCACATCCAGAGAGGTGACTTGCTAATGGAGTTCTATTTTGATTGCAGGTAACCAAGGATTTGAATCGCATAAAGCGGTTTAGTTCTCAAGAGGCATTGGACTATGGCCTGATTGACCGGATCATACGCCCTCGCCGTATCAAACCTGATGCTCGAAAGCAAGAAACTGCTGGAGTTGGGTTAGGGTGAAAGTCGTGAAAGTCTCTATTCCCCTTGTATTGTAGTCTCTTACCGTGCACAGTACACTGCAGTTGGTAACAAACTGAGCCTTGGTGATCCTTTCAAGCAGGATCTGTCATTTGATTTGGAATTACCTCCATCTGAATTCTTGAAAGTTGGATGCACTGTTTGGGATATCTGCCAATTGTTCTTGAACTAGTGTGAATGCCAGCACAAAATAGTTTACATTGTTTAAGCCCTGCAGACAGTCCAGCAGTCTTCTTTTGCTGTTGTGCCAGCAAAACATCAATGTTGCATATCTTGTATAGTCATGGGTTCATTGTAGAACACCAATGATAAAGAATCATGATTGAAGATATGGCAAGCAAAAAAAACATATTTGTTACTGAAAGAAGCTGTGTGAAATCTGTACAAAAAACTGCACTAAATCTATCCTATCTAGAATCCAATTTGCATTGTCAGATGCAGAACTGGTGGAAAACAGGATGGTTGTGATTTGAAGGTTTGGATTGACGTTGACAATGAGGAAAGAAGTGGGTCAGGGGCTAAGGATTTTGCATGAGTTGTTTTGTTTATATGAGGGGTGCTAATTCCAATTTTACACAAAAAGAAGGGCAGATGATAGCAAAACATGCAAGCTATGAAGTTTGGATTGGACAATTTGGAACTAGTAAGCCAGAAACCCTACACTGTATATTCTTCATGTATTTAGAATACAATTTTGCACC
>Ga0116231_10003795_pt1 | contig 31042 bp, 33 predicted proteins | sample S1TSphgellanicum_2_FD_89695 | JGI IMG/M metagenome (GOLD analysis project Ga0116231, IMG submission 89695) | Host-associated microbial communities from peat moss isolated from Minnesota, USA - S1T2_Fd - Sphagnum magellanicum MG | ecosystem: Host-associated > Plants > Peat moss > Unclassified... | reverse complement strand
TGTTTTTGCTTTTTTTGTGTTTTGTTGTTTTGTTGTTGGTTTGTGGGTGGGGGTGGTGGGGTGTTTGTTGTGTGTGGGGGGGGGGGGGGGGGGGGGGGGGGGCAAGGAATTTTGGTTGGTTTGCAGATGAGAAATAGGTACTGCTGGTCCGCATTTCCTGAGGAGTAATGTAAATGTAGGTTACATGATTGCAATAAGGGGCACCAGGAAGTTTTGGCTACAATCTGAGATTTCTGTTGTGCTGAACAGGTTACAAGCTCTGGCTTCGAACCACATTTTCAGCTGGAGTTGTACGTAACACACTTATCAGTCAGTGTTTTCACTCCAATCAGGAGCGAATGCATAACAGCATATTTGAGCAATTCCAGCCGTTTTTGCAGGTTGACATTTGGGACTATATCCTTTTCTTTCTGATATTTTTACTGTTCCCTTGACTATTCCTGTCTGTGTTGACCTTCATTGTTTGTGTCATCATTTTGATAACTCTATGTTAACATTGTATGTACTCTTGGATGGGGGATCCAGTCATTAGAGGCCCTACAGGATGGGGAGTATGAAAGACAGCGCCGGCGACTGCTTTATTTCCTACTGCAGCAAGTACCAGGCAGCAAAAACTTCAGTTCTCTGATGAGCAAAAAAGCCCGCCAGGTTGGTCAGTCGGTTGATATGATGAGCCTTTTCAATTTGTTTTGACCTGGGTTTTATTGGCTGTTGCTAAAATCCTTCAGTAGGAAGCCAAATTCCTGTATTCCTTGGTTGTATGGTCAAATGGGTTGTTGAACCTGATGTACTATATATATCTAGCATGTTACATCATGCATCGGTGTGTGGAATGCTTGATGACTAGTGCATACTTTTCCATGTCAGATTGCTTTTTCAATAATTGGGCGTGGCTATACAATGGATCCTCCTCTCCCACCCTTAGATTGTGCTCATGTCTGGTATGTACTTCACAAGTTTGCTATTTTCTTATCCAGTGCATTGTGGATGAAGATGAAGCTTTTGGGAAGGGAAAAGTAGTGGTTGGGGTGCTGAATCTAATTGTCTGATTGTGTTCAAGTACGTACAAGCCAAGGTCTTTCAGTTGGGTCCTATCAGTCTATAGTTTCTTTCAGTGAATGTTCAGTAGTCAGGAGGTGGCATAGCGTAGTGATCAGTGAGACTATTGGCAGAAACTAAGGGTTTGAATTTTGGGAGAGTGTAACACTTACTTCCCAATGACTGATCTTGGGTTTGTGTGGCAGGGGTCCTCCTTTGGTTTCAACCCTGAAAGACATATCACTTCATCAATCACTGAGGCAGCCAGCAATTGAGCTCTTCCGATCTATACTAGTGGCAGATGCCTCAGCATTGGCAGCCTTGTTTGGAAAGTCTGGAGGGCAGAGATCAGCATGGACCCATCTGCTAGAGACAAGCCAGGATGACTATGATGAAACAGATTGTGAGACTGACCTTGTGGGAGATGCAAAAGATTGGGTATCTTTTCAGAAGGTTAGTGATGCAGTTGGAGAAAACAGTGAGAACTGGTCTTGTGTGCCTCTTTTATGGATGGAAGTTCTGGAAGGAGGTGTGCCACATCAATATCCACCAAGCTTTTGCAAGGCTGTCTTGTGGGCTGTTGCACAACTTGCAGTTGTTGATCTGCCAGCAGGTGATTGCATTTGTTTTCCGAAGATTTGCTTTTCTTGAGGAGACTTGCATTGTCTAGTAGGTAACTGATTAGCTGATGGAGAGTTCATGGGTTTATCTCCTAGACACCTCTCTGGGCAGGTAATTCAGTGGAAACCCTGTGCAGGTTTTGACAGGTTTGGAGATGCAGCAGCTTTGCAGTGGGCAAAACCTCAAGGCTATGATGACAAAAAGGATGCTGATGCCTGCGTGAATGCTGTTCCAGCTGAACCACATTACCTTAAGCTGGTTGGCACCTTCAAGAAGTATGTTTTGCAATAAAAATTAAAACCCAATGATGTCATCTACTTATGTAGATGAGGATTATTAGAATGATGTACTTCACTGTCTACTTTTGTCTTTGGACTTACCAGACTGATTGGGTATTGGGTGCTGCTCAAAGGTGTGCAGATGGATATTTGGTTCAATTGCGGAACAGCAAGTGGGTTGATATGTGGTCATGGGAACCTGGGTTCGCAGAACCTATTCTGCTCTTGCTTCTGGATTCAAATTCTGTAAGTATGAGATCTACAGCAGTAAGTTCTTTTTTATGTTGATGATATGAGGGTTGGTCCCAGGGACCACTTTTAAAGGGGAAAAAACAATTGACAAAGTTACTTCCAACAACATTGATTCTTTGCTTCATTGATGTGTTACTGTTTTTTGTATAAAAATGTGGCATGTGCCCTTTTGGTTATGGACAATGGGTGGGGTTGACAGATGTGGAAGCAGTTCAGTAGGGATGTACTCTGTAATTTTGCAAATGATACGTCACTGGAGCATGGCCTCGAGCTTCTTTGCAGCAACCATGTGTCTATTAAAGCTGTTAGACGTGCAGTGCTGCATGCTTCAAAAATGGTTCATTTGCCCTAAACCTAAACCCTAAACCCTAATAGGTTGATTGGTGGTTGAGTTTATTGGAGTTAGAGAGAGAAGGAACAGTTGGGTGCCCTGGGTTTGAGGCTAGAGAAGGTGTCATGAATCTGAGGATGATATTTGAAAAAACTGGGGACTTGGGCTTTTTTTTTCTTCATATCATGTAGGTTCTATGGCAACTGAATACATGATGTTTGTTTTGTTGTTTCTTTGTGGCAGTTGCTCACATGGCCAGTCCAAAAGTGTTCTCATGGCCTCACTCAATTATTCTTTCTGGGCTGTAAACTGCTAACCCTGGGTCAACATGCATCAGAGGGTATCACTAGTTCTCAGGCATCACCACCACAAAAATCTGAAGATGGGGGTTTTCTCAGGCAACCAGTCCTGAGCCAACAGTCCTCAGCAAGTCAGGAGGAGGACAATGCTGCTCGTTTGATACGCAGGAAACTTGATTGGGCATATCAAAAGCTTCGTGACCAGGTCTCATGTACTCTGTGGCCACTTGTAGTCAAAGCAATTATGGAAAGCAAACAGCTCATAGAGGACAAGCAACAAGGGGTAAGGAACAATTTTCTTAAAACTAGAAATATGATGTAGTTGTGCCTCCTGCTCTTGCTGCTCTCCCTTTTGTGTCCCATACTGCATTTGTGTCCCTGTTTTACAAGTACAGCTGCAAAGACTTTCTTTGTATCTTGTATTCTTATACAACCAATGCCTTCATTTGTTCATCCTTGTGTTTGCAGTCCACATTTATACGCATGCTTCAATTGTTACCATTGGTTTGCAAGCACGTGACTCCTTCTCTACGACGTCAGCTTTTTGGAGTTTCAAACCATCCACATTCTGCTCTGTCTCAGACTGCAGGTGGTCTTCGGTGGTTTGATGATCTGATTCATCTAGGCAGCATTGCACCAAGAGCTGTCTACAGGTGGTGGAAAGAGGCAATCTTTACAATTACTGGGGACTTGGTAGGATCTGGGTTTTGCTTTCCTCCAGAGCTGAATGATGTTCTTGGCAGGTTGCTTCACCCAGGTGACTTGCTTCTACTACTGAATTGCAACTGCCCAATTCATATATTTCCTAGTGCCCTGTCTTTTGTCTGACTGCCTCTTCTTTCATTTGTTTCGGAGCTACTCCAGCTTAAGGTTGGTGATGCACAAACCACAGTCAAAGACTTTTGATTCAGTGAATCTTTTGTTGACAATTGCAGGATCTGCTCTGAATGATGAGGAAAGAATGCAGCTTGCGCCCATCTTGAAATCCTTGTCTGGGGTGAATATTGGGCATGGTATTTTAGACAATCTACCAATTCGAATACAACACAAAGATCCACTTTCTTCTGTAGAGATGGACGACGATGTTGTGGAGCTACAGATGCCGAAACCCGAGATCATCAACTTAGATTCTGACAATGATGAGCATGATACACTACATGGATCAATGTCCAAGTTGGGTCTGCAAGGATCTGAGGTCAAAGCACTACAGATGTCCGATCATGTACATGCAACATATGAAACTCCAGATGATGCAAATACCCAGGACTTGTTTGGGACTCGTTTCCAAAGAGGGAGGGATGTCAATTCACTGGTCACTGAAATCAGCGGTCACAGTGTATCACCAGTAGAATTACAGGACAATGGCAATAAAGAAGATCATGAAGAAGATCAAGAGTTGGAGGAGGAAGATGGTGTGCCACTGGCATCTCTCTTCTCAAAGCCCAAGCCAGCACAAAAGCCCCATGTGCCTGCTCCTCATCACTCTTATGCATCAGGTGCCCATTTGTGCTTCCACATTTCACACTGTGATCATCTTGGGAAAAGCAATTTTGGAGTGGTTCTTTCTTTGGGCTGGCAATATATATATATATATACACACACACATATAATTTTTTTTGCTGACGGACCTTTGCCTGACAGGCCCTAGCAAGGTCACAACTCTAGACAGATTCTTACAGACAAAAGCCAGGTCAACCACTCGGCGTCCTGGTGCTGGGTCTCATGCTAAGGGAGAGAGGAGGCAAAGAGTACCAAGTGGCAGAAGTGGCTGGAAACCACAGCAGCTTCCAACTGCAAGTGGTACTAAGACTGGGAGCAAGCTTAATTCCTTGAGAGCAGAACATCGTGTGGACTTGGAACAGCGAGCTGCAGCAGAACCCATTGTTCGAAGTCAAGTGCGGGAGAGAGTCCTCAAGGAGTCTCTAGGCATTCCTAATCATACAACAGAGAAAGAAGGGCAGAAGATCCAAATAGTAAGTTCTTCTGTGGACTGTGTTATGTGTGGTATGATGTACACCTCTTTTGTTTTCTTATGGTCTCAGCCCCCTTCCGGACCTCTCTTGAAGACAAAACTGATGCTGCATGTACATTGGGTTGTCCAGGTGATGCCAGGCAAGGACATACCAGAGAGGAGGTCCCCGGTTTTGATATCAGAGACTGACCCAATTCTGCAGGAGCTAGTCATGGATGTGGATGCAGATCCATTAGCCAGGGCTTTAGACAGTGCACGAAGGCCAGTGTCTCTGAAGGATGGCAATGTGCCACAACGGCGCCAGATTATTACACTAGGAATATCCGGAGAGCAAGTCCGTGTGGGTGGTTCTGTGCGTGTCCTTCCGAGGGCACCTCCTCCTAGATTGGATGAGTGGTTCCGTCGTATTCTCATAATGGACTTCTTTGCAGCCACTGGAGTCAGTGATTATTGCCCAGAAAGTGACCTTTCAGATCCGTTGGTCAAAGTTCCTCTCCGATTTGAGTCTTCACAGAAATACATTGAGGTATTCCAGCCTTTGTTACTGGAAGAGTTTCAGGCTCAGTTGCAACGCTCGTATGGAGAACTTAGCCTGTCTGATGGAATGACAACGGGTACTATGCGATTGATGTCACTGGAGCGTGTGGATGATTTCCAGCTGGGTCGGTTCATGGCAGAGGGAGGTGCAGATGGTGCTGCTCGAGCTTGCTCGGAAAATGATCTCTTGTTGTTGACAAGACAGCCATTATGCTTGGGTGAACCGCAAAGCTGTCATATGCTTGCCAAGGTGATAATTTCTCAATGTCCTCCCCACCCCCCAACTTTGTATTGGGCAATGTCTGATTGCTGCAGTTTTCAACCTTGTGTGGGGAACTTCCTTTTTTGAACAGGTGGATTGCCGGGAAAGAGAACACAAGAGCCGTGCAACCATTTTGCTGCTAAAATTGTACTTACCCACCAGTAATGCTCGCTTAGTGAAGGCAAAACGGCTGCTTGTGGATCGCAGCAAGTGGCACATCTCCAGGATCATGTCACTGACCCCACAGCTGCGAGAGTTTCAAGCCCTCTCTGCAGTCGGAAACTTGCCCCTTTTGCCTACAATTCTGTGTACAGAAGCAAGGGAAAATGATTCCACAGGAGGAAGTTGTGCTTTCGGCAAGCTCCAGGGTGGTGGTCACCCATCTGGTTTACAATGTCTCCCTGCAGCTCTCCAGTCTAGATTGAGACTAGATTTCAATGAGAGTCAAGTCAGTGCCATTGCTGCAGTTATTGGAAAGAGAGGACGTGCGGCTCTCGAGCATCAGCTTGCTTTAGTGCAAGGACCTCCAGGTGAGGACTAGATCTCCCTGGAACAATGCTCATATGGATTGGTCACCAATGTCCATCTATAACAATACCATGCTTTCATGTGTGAGAAGGTGGGTGCAAGAGTAAGGTGATGCCTTTCTTCAAGATTATAGATACCCTAAACCCTAAACCTAGAGTAATGTACCAGAGTCAACAAATTGCTTTCCTTGTTTTTTTTGTGATCTGTGTGCTGAATGGGAGGGATCAGGCACGGGTAAAACCCGCACAATTGTGGCAATTGTCAGCTCTCTTTTGACTGGTGGTCAGCAATCAACAAACCCATCCGGGAAGGAGAATCAATCCCGTCTAAACAAATCGATCAGCACATTTCCAAGACAACCACGCATGAAGGAATCAGCTGCAATGACCCGAGCCTGGCAAGATGCAGCACTAGCAAGAGAGATAGGAGTAACTGGGAACAAGGGGGTTGGGGGATCAACTGATGTGCAATGGGGTGGGCCGCACAAGCATAGGGTTCTGGTCTGTGCACAGTCCAATGCTGCTGTGGATGAGCTTGTTTCCCGCATGTGCAAAAATGGATTGTATGGTCCAGATGGAAACTTTTTCCGTCCCAACTTGGTGAGGGTTGGTAACATAAAAACAGTCCATCCGGAATCATTGCCTGTGTTCATTGATACACTTGTTGAGGAGCGGCTTGGAGCTGAGAAGCAGGGTGAGGCAGATGCACTGGAGGAAAAAACCCAAAAGCAATCAGCCATGCTACGTACAAAGCTGGAGGAAGTCATTGAAAACATTCAGGTGCAATTTCTTTATCTTTTCCTTGTAGCCTTTCAGTTCTTTCTAAATAGACGAGATGTCTCCTCCTCAGAATTGAGGGGGTGCAGATGCAACAGAGAGAGAATCTGGAACAATCTTTAAAAATCATCACTTACCTCTAGCTACATGTATGTAACTGCAGGTTTTGGAGGCACTCCATTCTCAGCGACGGAGAGGGGAGAAAGGGGAAGAATCTGGTGTCCAGGCAGAGGACAATACAACAACAACAAAAGAGATGGGGTCCTTAGATCCCATTTCACAATCGGAAGTGCTGAAACGAGCAGCAAGGATCATCAAAGAAGGGGAGACAGCCGTGCAAGCAAAACTCAACAGTCTTTTCCGTCAGCGTCGTGAGCTCTCTAATGAGCTGGCATCTGCAGAGAGAGAGCAGAAGAAACTATTTGAAGCAGGAAGGACAAAGAGGCAGGTGAGGTTCCCATCTCAAAGAGAAAAATGAATAGTACCCACTGTTTAATACTGTGGTCTATCCATGGACCACTCGTTTCTATGGCTGCTTACCAGCACCAGTGCACCATGCAGAGAAAACAACTATTGCTTTATGTTTCTTGCTTGACTTAGGGGAGACTCGGTCTTTCTTTGGCTTAAAAAGAACAGTTTTTTGGCTTGCCCTGGTTTCCCTTAATTGTGGCTTTTCTGGAGATACTCATGGAAAGTAGTTATTGTTATTATTGCTTGACTCTTATGTGCCAGGCAATTCGCAAGGCTATTATTCGGGAGGCAGATGTGGTTGTTACAACTCTAAGTGGCTGTGGAGGAGATATATATGCAATATGCATGGAAACCTTCAGGGAGAACAAGAAGTCACAGGGCGCCTCAGATGATGGGTTCTTCAGTGCAGTGGTTATTGATGAAGCTGGCCAGGTATGTCCTGCTGCAGTTAGTAGTTGTTCCAAGCTATATATCTATATTTCATGACCCATCATTCAATGTGTTTAAATGACTGGACTAAACCCTAAACCCTAAACCTGCTATTCAACTGCTTGGAGACATCGGGTGTTCTTGGAGTCATAGTTTTGGCATGGTGCAGGCATCTGATGCTTATAACTTTTCCTAGCCCTCAACCTGGCAAGTGTGCAGTCATTTTGGAGGACTTTTGATGGCTAAGATGTATTGCAGTTAATGCTATCTGACTGTAAATAATCAACCCATCAGATGCTATTGACTTCAGTCCCACATTTAAGGAGTGGGTTCTGGCAATCTGTGATGTTGATATAAGGAAGTGGAGGCCACTTGTTTTTCTCATAGATGTCAACTGGAACTTGGGGACATCATTTGTGATAGGAGTTGTTGACCATTATTTCTCAACTTGTCGTCTAATATTTGGGACTGATTCATGCTCTGGAAGGTTCGTTGTCTCAGGCTCTGGAACCAGCAACTCTTATCCCACTTCAGCTTCTAGCACATACGTATGCGAGATGTGTGATGGTATTGATCCTCTTTGCCTCCTCTGTCTTTTCTTTGTTTGCTTTAGAGTTGTCCTCGATCACTTTTCATAAGGTGCAAAAGTGATTTTGAAAGTGGATGTTATATGACTCTTAACTCATTATTGGACTATGTAGGTTGGAGATCCAAAGCAGCTGCCAGCAACAGTGATCTCTCAAGTGGCATCCAAGATGGCTTATGAGTGCAGCATGTTTGAGCGACTCCAGCGTTCAGGCTACCCTGTTACGATGCTTAGCACACAGGTAATCACTTTAATGGCAGTGCAACATGTATCTTTTGGAGCAGCAGTCAAGAGGCACTTGTAGCATTGATCTAGATGCAGCACAGTACCTTCAAACTTATTTTTTATGGTCTCCAATTCTTGTATCTGCAGTACCGAATGCACCCAGAGATTCGCCAGTTTCCATCAGCCTATTTCTACGAGAATAGGCTGGCAGATGGCCTTGCAGAAGGAAGTCGGGTTGCATCCTTCCACAAGGATTGGTGCTTTGGGCCATATGTCTTCTTTGATGTGGTTGATGGGTATCAACGGACCAAGGGCACCTCTGCTTCTCAGTCACTGTTCAATGAAGCTGAGGCAGAAGCTGCTCTTAGTATTTACAAAGCCCTACAACACAGGTATCCCATGCTCTTTCACTTCCACTTCCACTTCTGTGCTAAACCCAAATCTGGTTGTCAGAATTTGGCAATCTCTGTGTAGTTGTGGGGCTAGATCACCAGACTGGTGACACAGCATCTGAGAGCAATTTTTCCTTACATTTATGTCCGCTTGTGTTTGTCAGGTACCCAATGCAGGCAAGGAAATGGGGATTTGGTGTAATAACACCATACAAGCAGCAGTTAGGGTTGCTTCGGGAGCGTTTCATTCGTTCACTGGGGAGTGGGGCCACATCTGGGATTGAGTTCAATACTGTGGATGGTTTCCAAGGACGGGAGGTTGACATTCTCATTTTGTCTACAGTTCGGGCACCGACTGGGCAAGATGTGAGGTGGAACAAAGAGGGGACTGGTAAAGGCATTGGTTTTGTGGCAGATGTTCGACGAATGAATGTGGCACTCACCCGGGCTAGGTTCTCTCTGTGGATTGTGGGCAATGCTGCCACTCTTGAAGGGAGTGGTCCCTGGGCAGCTCTGCTTGCCAATGCTAGAGAAAGGCAGTTGGTATTCTCGATCAAAAGACCATATGCTCTTCAAGATACTCCTGCTGCTGATACCCATCAGCGATCTTCTTCACACAGGGTTTCAACACCCCATTCTAGATTGATTGCTGACACTGTGGATACTCATCAAGGTCAGAGGTCCTTTGACATGGCCAAGGTTAGTAACGAGGGCAGATGGCCTGAGAACCAGGATAGGGAGGTGAATGATTATTTAGGCAGTTCGCATGAAAGAGCAAATAGGGATGAAGAGATGGCAAGAGGAGGTTATGGTAAAATAGATTCTGAGAAGAACAAAGGAGCTGGATATGGGGCTACTGGACAAAGTCCTAGAGATTCAGGAAGTGGAAGACCCCATCGTCATGACCAAAACAGCAGCGTTGTTGCCTTCCAACAACATATGGTGAAAGAGAGTGATCAGAAGGAAGGTTGTATGATGGGTACTGAAACAGAAAAACAACCAAAGGAAGATGAACTGAGAAAGGAAAAGAGTGAAGCAAATGACAAGGTGGAAAGAGGAAATGGAAGTAAGCATGTAGAGGGGGAAATAGGTGGAGGAAAAGAACTCAGGGAATCTTGTAGAGAAGTTTGTTCTAGATCTGCTGGGCAAAGGCCGGAAGGCACATCAACTTTGTTGAGTATCAAGATGAATCCCTCTGAACTGAATAGTGATACTGAGCCCACTCAAACTCCAAGAGATGTGGGAAGTTCAGATAACCAGATTAGGGTTACAGGTTGCTTAACTGCAGGTGAGGGTGGCCCCAAGTCTGGTAAAAGCATAGGTCCTTTGCGAAACCTTCCTGACCATGCAGCCACACGAAAGAGGCAGAGAGAGGAAGCTGCTGAAATCCTGGGATCTGGGTTCTTGAACACCTCTGAAAGGAATGACAACTTGACTGGCCGAAAACAGCAGCGTCAAACTATGCAAAAGCCTGGTATTGGGAAACCAGAAAGTTTCAAAGCAGGTGAATTTCCCAATCTCTTTCTGGCCCATTTCTGAAAGATGCGTTGTGGCAACCATTTGTGAACTGCTAAGCTCACTTGGTAATGTTACAATTGCCTGGCTTAGAGACTTAGGATGCAGATTATATCATAACCATTGGCCCTAAGTTTTGAGCAGGTTGCTTATAAACTAATCTACACCCATTTTTGGGGTTGATGAGGTCAGTGGGTAGCAATGAAGGTGGGGGCCAGATGCTTTTTGAGTGACACTCTCAAGGCTATGATCACCCTCATTCTTGTCGTGTTTGTTTTGGTTTGGGCAGAATTGACACAATGATTTCCTAAAAGGGTCTTTCTGGAGTTATCTCTGCAATGTCAGGAATTATTTGTTGAGTATATCATTTCTGTGACACAGTGGGGTTGTGCCATTTCTGATTTTTTGCAAATTTAGGCCTGCGAGCTTCACAAGGACGCACAGACATAGTCAACAACACTTCACTGCACCAAACAAGAGAGTCAAACATAAAGTTGCAGGATCAAGCATTGGTCACCAGGCTTTCTCATCCCCATGCCCGAAACTCTGGTGATATGAGCCAAAGACCCTCAGTAGCAGATCCTCGCAATAGGAATTCTCAGTTGAGCTCCAGAGAAAGCTTGGAGAGTCAGTGGGATTTGTTTGAAATGTATCTGAAGATTGGGAAGGTGCAGGATCCAGATCCAGCAGTGCAACAATCAGCTTTGAAACCACCTCCATCAAAGAGCCAGAAGGTTGTTTCTGGATCTTGGTTCTGACTTGAGATGTACAGGAACCACTTCTTCAGATTACACTATTTAGGTCAAGGCCATGTCAGTTTTCTATTTGAGGGTGGTGTGATTTGTGCTCATCCAATTTGTCAGACAATTTGCTCATGTGTAGTAACATGTCTTGATATGTGCTTTGTGCACAGGGACCACAAGTTGCAGGGGCTCCAGCCAATTCAAAGCCCTCATTTGTGGATGACATATTGTCAGGTTTGGGTAGTTTGAGCCGGGCTCAGGTCAAGGGGAGTAAAGAGCTTCCTTTGAATGCCTCGAAAAGGTCAAGACCTTCATGATATCAAGTGTCCCCATTGACGAACAGTTTGTGGGCAGGTTGTTGTGCATATGAATTTGTTATCATTATTGGGCTTTGCACCTTTCAACACCAGGTACGGTGCTGGCATACAGGAAGACATTTTGTTATCTCTATCCTAAATTGGGGTGGGGTCCGAAATGGCCACAAAAGGCTTCAAAGAATCGCAAGTTGAGTATCAATTGATGGTAGAATGGATAGTTTTTGTAAATAGGATTTAGTGGGTCTTTTCAAGCAAAAGGATCCAGGGGGGCTACAGCAAGGCTGACCTTAAATCTGTAACCCCTGTCATGTTTCGAATGATACATAACAATTTTGTAACTGTAGTCATCATTGCAGATGCTGGGAGACACCTTCCCTTCCAAATTGAAGGGTACTACTCCCTATCTTTTTGCTATGCTCATTATTCAGTTGTATATCAGTTTTTCAATTGTCAGAAGAGAAAATGGAATCATCCTTGAAAGTAGTGGCTGTTACTACCTGTATTTGAACTGTTCTGATGAGTCACACAATACTGATGATTCTCATTTGATGCCAGGGTTGATATTTGTGTGTCCTGGTGACCACCAGTCCTGTACATGGGAGAAATGTACACATTGAATCATTGTATCTTTTTCTGGCCAAGACTGCAAAAAGAGATGCGAAAAGAGAAATTGCAATCTTCTTAATTGTTGACTGCTACCGATTGTAAGAACTTCCAACATTGTCCTAGTTTATATGCTGGAAATTAACTCCTAACAATTGTTGACCTTATCTATGTTCTCTTTCACTGGGCCTGACTTGGGGATACAGCTAACAGCTTGTTAGAAAGGTCTACTGTTGGGTCGCCCCCACCCAAGAAAATAACCCAAGAAAATAAAAGTTGACCTTATTCCTAAAAGATCAGGGTTTAGAAAGACAGATCTTTTCCATAACCAAATTTATTTACAGCATTTCATTTGTTTGATTCTGTGTTTACACTTTTTGTTTATTGCTGTGAATGTGGTGTTAAAACAGAAGTTGGTATGTGATCAAGAGCATAGAAGATTCTTTTTTGTGGTTCTTGCCTATGGAATCTGAATGTAACAAGCAGATGAATGTGGCAAGAGAAAACACAGAGCCAGTTTGTGTTTTGCCTGTCCTGCTTCATACACCTGGATTTGAGTCTGGAGTCTTGTCATGCTCCAGAGTCAGCCTCTTTTCTTCATCTCTGGATCATTAGGTAGGTGGCAAAATGAGTGAGTGAGTGACTGAAATACACACGTGGTGAAAACAGAAGACTGAATTTTTTGTGGGTTGTGGTGTGGATGGCAAAATAACTAAGTGACTGGATACGCATGTGGTGGAAATAGAAGATTGGACTGAAATATTTGTTGACTGCTTCCATTGTAATCAGAGTGCTGTTGGGCAATTGAGTTAAGAAATGGATAGTTCATGGTGGTGACAATGCATTTTGCTCCATCTAGATGAGCTGGCTACAAAAGCTCTGTCTCTATTGCATTCTAGCTATGTAAACTAGTCATATCCTAAAAGTCTAGTTACAATGCTAAGTAGATGAAGGGTTTTTAGTAGGCTACATCAGTCTCCTTTTAGCAGTATGATCTCCTTCAAAAACTTGGCCACCTTCAAAACTCACTCAAACTGAACCAAGGAAATAGTTGGATCAAAAGTAGCTTCATAATTCAAGCATATTCGCCCAGGCCATGTGCTACTTGAACATTTGACCACAAGTCATAAGCAACTTGTTATGGAAAGTTGTGAAGTGTGAAAAGCTTTTGTGCATACATAGCAACAACAAGCTTCAGATAAGGATTTGAACAACAAGCTTCAAATAAGGATTTGAACTATTGTGCATTTTCTCTTCATGAAAACAATTGAACTAAAACAACATTTATCTTCCACGTAACCAAGAACATGAATCAGGGCCATCTAAATTAGCTTTAAGAACATTGGAAAAGAGTGAGATAGTAGTTGCGATGCATGGAAGACTTGTTAGATATGCTTGAAGGGATTAACAGTGATCAATTAGCGTTGTCAAACGGAAGGACCACTATTTCAGCTATTGCTTGAGTAGCATTAGACTCCATTGTTAACTTAAATATTGAGCATCAAAATCCCACCCCCAAAGAATGACAAAAACTATAGGAGCATATTTGCTCTCTTTAGCATGTGCACATGGATGTGGGGGTGCAAAAGAAACCTCTAAGGACTGCCAAATGTCAAGGAAGGGTCATTTTTGCATCTACTTGCAATGAGTACTAGGGATAAGCAATTCCCATGGCATCCATCACTAATTGCTTTGGAAATTGAGCATCCAACTCCAAAATTAGTCCTTTAGTAACCTCTACCATACACCACAATAAACACTTTGCATTTGTGTGCAAAAATTGGACACCGCCTTTGCCATACACAAATTTGCCTCACAAACACCAAATGATGCATTAGAAAAAAAAACAATTGAAGCTTTGCCATACACCACAATAGGCATCTTGCATTTGTTTGCATAAATTGGACAATGCCTTTGCCATACACCAAACAACTCCAACATTACACTCTACATAAAATAAGACAACAAATGCCATATACCACAAAACACCATCTGCATCTATAGCCATAAATTGGACACTATCTATGGCATTCATCAAATAATTCAAGCATCTAGTAATCATAAATTAAAAACAAATGGAAATTTGCCATAACCCAAGCACCAACATCTACATGTGAAAATGGAGATTGGAAAGTTCCTACTTGAGAAAATTTCACTCAAATAATAATGATGACATCAAGTGAAATGTCATCAAGTGAAAACTAAAGCCAACAACAAAATTGAAACATCCAACTCTCCATTTGCCAATCCATTCAAGCATCCAATGATGCAACAATGCACAAATGTATCCAAGTCTACCATACAACACAAAACATCCAATGATGCATCAATCCACAAATGTATCCAAGTTTACTATACACCACAAAACATCCAATGATGCATCAATCTAGAATTGCAATTCAACTTTGTCAACAACCCACTAACTTCAAAACACCATTTGCACTTGCATGTAAAATGAGGCATTGTGATGAAAAATCAAGGGATGATAACCTATATGGATGATGCAGTACCTTCAATCATCAAAAGCAAAATACAACAAGCTTTTGGCAGTTGATGGTGATGGGGAGAGGGAGTGGAATTGTTGTTTTCTATTTTTGCTTCTGTTTTTTTCCTTGTAGGTTATGAGCATGGTGGGGTTTTTATGATCAACAATGTGAGCTCTTTTTATGGCTTTGTTTTCATTGAGCTTTGTGTGGTGTATTTCTATTGTGTGGTTGTTTTTGTTTAAACATCAATCAAGGATGGAACTAGTGTGGAATTTAAATACCACAAACTTTTCGACTATGAGGCAATTAAAGATTTTTGGAGATTTTTTCTTTGTTTAGTAGTCATGTTGCGATGTTGCAATGTTTGCGTATAATTGAAAGGATGAATGTTCGATTGTGGAAACTATAATTTTTCTAGTTGAAGTTATGCAATTTTCATTGCGCCATGTACCTTTTAGGAAAATGTAATTTAAAAACAAATTGTGGGTCTATGATCAAGGGTATGATGAATTGCATTAGGGATTTCGAGAGTGACCACTTTGGCAAAACAATTGTCTTGTGTGGGAAGTTGTTATGGGGTGATTTAGGTTTGGTGGTGTGAAAGGAGAAAGTACCCAACTTGTTTGGGACCTCCAAATGCATTTTATGTTTCTACAATTTGGGTTTTCATTGGATTCCAATTGGGGGAGTATGGGCTGCTTTTGTAAAACTTCCTAAACGAAACCATATGAAAAGTTGAGTTCTAGAATTTTGGGATTTAAGAGTCATCACCATTGTTGGGAGGTTTTGTATTATGTGACTTTGGGTTGTGTGGGTTCAATAATACATGGGAATTGTGGTGCAAGGTGTTTATGTAAGGCTTTGATTTGTGAAAGTATGCCAATTGATGCTCATGAAAGTGAAATTGAAGTGAACTAACCCTTGTAGACCCATAGTCAATACTTCATAGATAATTAAGGTAGTTTATAGTTGAAGCTTGTACACCTCATTTGAATTTGGTAGAAAGATTGTGTGGATTTGTGTAATTTGTGTTTGGTAATTCTTTTGTCATTTACACATAACCATTGATTAAAGGGGAACTTGATATGCCCATGTCTTTTTGTTATAACACATCACATATTCATCAACAACCCAAACATCCATGGACTAGAAAAGGAAAACCTAGGGAAATTTTGTCCCATATAATCCAAGCAATAGTAATTGCATTTGCCAAGCAACATTGGAAATTGAACTATGCCATACACCACAAACTAACATCATAATTTTCAAAAATGGAAATCGATTATTGCATCTGCCATTCCCCATATGCATGTGCCACAATAACTTGTACATATGAACATTATATTTTATTCACAAACAATAAAAATGACATAATTTTAACACGGGCTAAGAACTTATATATTTGCATTCAACTTTCACCAATGCCACTAATAATGCAAATGGTTGTGCCACAATAACAAACATATGAACATAATATTTTATTCACAAACCATATACACTAGAAGAAATTTGAAAATCAATGACTAGATTTGCAATTCATTTGTATTTGTAATGGACACATGTGACTAAAAATAACCTAGTTGCCTAAAACAAGTGCTATAAGATAGTTAATTGCAAAGGACATGACGTGGCCATGAAGTTGAAAGTGTAGTCGCAAACCTTACAATTAGGCCATAATTTTTTATCCATTGTCATGGATGCTCCTTAATATGATGTGGAACCCCAATTTGCAATTGCATTTGTGACTACATTTGGGATAGTCACATGCTGCCAAATGTGCCATTGATGGGTGGTTAGGATTTAACCCCATGGCAATTTATAGAGCTAATGGCCATAAAACATGTGGCAATTTTCCATTTGTTCAAAAAAAGATATGTTATAATTAAAATAATTAAATATTATAATTACAGTAATTTAATGGCATAATTACAAAAATAATTATTAAATAAAAATAATTATTTAAATTAAATATTATAATCTATCCTAGGCTAAACTAGGATAGGCAACCTATTTTAAACTAGGCGAGGGTAAAATAGGCTACCTAGCATAGGCTAAGTAGGTAGATAGGATCCTATTTATTTTGTTGGGGACAAACCTTTTGATTGGCTCATCCCATATGGCACATGCACTATTTTTATAATGCATGCCTTGAAACTAGTCCATTCTTTCACCTACTTATATACTTTACAAGTTTGAAGTTGTAGACAAAAGATATGGGATAAATTCTAATGAAAGGAAAACACTACAACACTACAACATTATCACATCCTTTGTTCCATACAAAAACATTATTATATACCAACACAATAAAATATTTACTATTTTCCCTAACTATTTACTACCTACCCTACTTACTATCTACTACCTACAAACTAATCTACCATATTACTAATTAATTAATATAAAAACACTATGACATATCTACACAATAAAATACCTATTGCTTAACTTAGCTACTTACTACCTACTACCTATCCTACTTATCACATATTACCTAGGCTACATATTTATTATCTACTACCTAGCCTACCTAATAATTTAATTATTTAGCCTACATTTAATAAATTACTTGTTTAACATAGTTAATTAATTAAACAATTAATACAAAATATCCACTACGATATATCCACAAAATAAATACCTCTTGCTTAATTTATAATTTACCTAAAACCAATAAATGCATTTCTTACTTATTACTTAGGTTACATACCTAATATCTACTACTTAGCCTACCTAATAAATTAATTACCTTGCCGACATTTAATAAATTAATTATTTAACATAACTAATTAATTAATCAATTAATACAAAAACATAATGACATATTCACAAAATAAAATACCTCTTGTTTAACTTATAACCTACCTAGGTTACATACCTACTATTTATTACCTAGCCTACTTAATAAATTGATTACCTAGCCTACATGTAATAAATTAATTATTTAACATAACTAATTAATTAATCAATTAACACAAAAACCAATGTGACATATTCACAACATAAAATAGCTCTTGCTTAGCTTACCTACCTACCTACTACCTACTAGTACCTATCCTACTTATTACATATTACCTAGCCTATCTAATTAATTGATAATTAAGTACCTAATCTAGTTTTTGTTGAAAATTTAGCTACCACAAAAACAAGAATAAACAAAATTTTAAACCAAATTGGTGAAAAAAAAATGTTATGGTGATATATAACCAAAATTAAAATGGTTGATTTATATTAATGCATTGAAATAAAATTATATTTATGTTGAAAAGTTATGGAAATGCCATGTGTGCCATGTAGGCTAATTTGAGATAGTCGACAACTTATATTATCCATAGTTGTAAAAAAATTATAGTTGTTGTCACCATGCAACTCAATTATCATCCATATGTGGATAGACAAGAGACTACAAACAAAATATATCAAAATTTCATCTACATTTTGACCTAATTTTTTTGTAATTGTATCATGCAACTGCATATTCAAGTAATAGTTGGTTGGACCCATCATTTAGTTGCACATGTAGTAGTATATACATGCAACTTCATGGACACATAGGATTACAAAGTTCATAGTCACAAATGTAGTAGGTTTGGACAATAGTCACATCGTAGTTGCAAAATGATGGTCGAAATGGAAAGATTTCTTCTAGTGATATAAAAGTGGCATAATTCTAACATGGGGTAGGAATTTATGTGTTTGCATTAAATTTTCACCAATGCCATTGAGAGTGCAAATGTTGCTTGAATGATTAAATTCTTAAAGTCAATTCAAATTGGATTGAATTATATTCAAATTCTTAAATAAAATTCAAATTCATTGAATGGAACTCAAATTAAATCAAATTGAATTGAATTGAATTGAACAAAATATTATTTTCTTTGGATTTAGTAGGGTTATTGTTTTCATTGAAATTTCATTGAAATTGAATTTGCTTAAATTTGACCAAATAGAAGTGAATTAATTTCAATTAAATACAACCAAATATGAAGTTGTGAAAAAACACATGTTAATTTGCCTTTTCATATCCATGAAAGTGAGCTAGTGAAAAACATGAAGTAGTTAGCTTTGGAATTTCATATTTGTCAAGCTAACAACCATATTATAATTTTCAAGTTGATGACCATACTATTGGACCATAGACATGTTTCACCTAAACCAATTCCCATTATCATCATCATTAACCATTTGAACATTACCATGAGCATATGTAGATGAGATACAAATATTTTCCAACTCTACCATTCAAACTCAACAAAACCATTGAACTTTATGCCTTTGCCATTGAAAAAACAACTTTGAAAAATGTTAGTAGATGCATTATAATTGTAGATGCAAAAACTAAATTGTATTCTACTAACATTTACAATACAAGTAGGTTCCAAAACAAATTTAATAAATATTCAAGTTTCCACCTTTTATGTTCCAACAACTCAAATTGATAATCTACATGCAAGTCTCTACCTTTGCCATGAAAGAGACAACCCTAAAAATAAATCAACAAATGCATTCAAAGTTTTTGCATCTATCACTAAACAAAACAAAAACAAAAATAAAAAGCATTAAAGTGTGTTCCTTTGCCATTGAGCAAACAATTAAAATTTTCACCTCTACTATTCCACAAACAATTCAAAATAAATCAAAAGCCTTGCATTCAAACTTTTGCATATACCATAGAGCAAATTTGTTTGAAATTTTTTTAAAAATGAATTCAAGATTATACATATAACATTAAGTTAACAACTAAGAAAATTCAAGTTTTTACCTTTGTCATTGAGCAAAAAATTCTAAAAAATTCAACAAATGCATTACATTTTCCAGCTTTACAATAGAGCAAACAATTGAAGAAAAATATGACTTTGCATTTAAGTTTCTATATCTACCATATCATAAACAATTCAAAGAACAATCACCAAAACAATTAGGTTTTGCCTATGTTGTTTTGCAAGCAACTCAACATCTCAAAGCAATGTTGAACCTTTGCATTTCACTTTCCACTTTTGTCATTGATAAAAACACTCATAAAAAATTCAAGAATATATGCAAGTTTTTTCACCTTCGCCATGGAGTAGACAATTCAAAGAAATTTTTGACTCTACATTTGTTGTAATAAATAGCTCAAAAAAATCACAAAAAATGTCATGTTTTGCCTCTACGATTCCATAAACAACTCAAAGCAATTTTGAACCTTTATATTTCATTTCCACCTTTTCATTGATCAAAGAACTAAACAAAAAGAGGAAATGTATGCAAGTTCCATGTACTTTGGCATTCCACAAACAACTCTAAAACACTATTGTCTTTACATTCCAAGTTCCACCTTTGTGATTTCACAAACAACTTGTAAAAAACTAATAAATGATTTAAACACAAAAAAAACCATGAAACCCTAAAGCATAGTATGTCTCACCTCTACCATTAGGGTTGAGTTGGAGTGTAAACAATAAACAATATTCTAGCATGATCCTCTTTTTATGATTCATGTTTCCTCGAGCTTAACATACCAAGACCCCATTTGCACCAAAACACAAAACATTTTTGGATAAATCCTACTTTGTCATCCCTTCTTAGGTGCATCATTTCAATGAGGTCATTAGAGCTTTATTCGTCCACAAAACTTTCAATGCACGCCAAAACACATACCCTTTGACATTAGACCCTTTGCCAAAGGCAACTTTGTTGCCTATTCATATTAAAATTTTCTAATGGCATGAAAAGACTTTTTGGACCTTCCCATCCAAGTCTTTTTTCTACATCTTCAAATTATGAATTAGAAAACTCTTCAATCTCTATTGAGTTGACAAGGACTTTAGGCACATCGAACTTGGAAGGCTCACACTTGTGTTTGCAAATCTAGTACATTCATGTTGTATACTACATTCATGTTATCAAGTGGATAACTTACAAATTCACAAGGAGGTCATGCTCCATTAAAGAGCAACTTGGGCCCATTAGAAGAATTAAATGACATTGAAAACTTTGAGGATTCACACATAAGGCAAAGAGGAATGGCAAGTTTTGGGTTCCTTAATGAATTCAAATATTGAAAGACCAAATAATACATGACAAAATTGGGAGTGAGATTTATGAACACATCACAACTTCACAAAAACCATATCAAACTTCAAGGAAAAAATAGAAAATTACAAAAAACTTCTTTAAACATGTTTGAACTTCGTGGCTTTGGAAGTTGGTGCATAAGTTTGATAAAGTTCATTGATCTTCCCTAGCTTAAAATTTAGATTGCACAAGCAATATTCTACAATTTTGGGATTTTGAACATCACAAGAAAATAATGAAAAGAAGAGGTAAATCACATACCACATACATTCTTTCCACCATGCAAGTGTCATCGCTTTTGAATTTCCAAATTACCTCCATGATAAAATAAAATAAAATTGCATTTATAATGCAAAAAAAAGTTCCCATTTGGATATCTTCAAAATTAAAATGACTAATCCAATAAATATGCACAAATTCATACATCAAAAAATTAGTATCTACTTCATACCTAGAACTTTATATGCACAAATCTTGTCAAAACTTCAATAAGTAAAGATTGAATCAATGGGTGAATCCATGGTAAAATGACCCACACCAATTCTTTCCATAATCACAAGAATAAGGAGTTGACATTGGAGGGTGATATGGCATGCAACCATGCATTGCACAAAATTTATATTTTAATTATATTTTTGAATTTCATTTTTGAATTATAGATTTGAATTTGCAACATTAGAAATCATTCACAATTTGAATCCAAATGAGGATCCCACACCATGTAAAATGTAATAATTATTCAATTTGCATAATATGCAATTTTTCTAATTTTTAAATTATCAATTTCAAGACTTCTTATTCAATCTATTCAATAATTCGTGAGTGGTTTAAAATGTTAAACTGATGTTTTTTCACCCTCAAATGTTGATAATAATGATTTATGTTTTTATGTTGTTCTTGAATGTTATTACATCAAATACATAGGATATATGAAAAATATTGAATCCTACGTCAAGTTGAAAATACCGAGTGTGTTATTCAATGGTGGTTACACATCTAGTGGGTTGTGCACAAACTTATTGAAACAACATTTGAAAGTGATTATTTCAACTTTCAAGGATTGCAAATGAAATGATTAACTTACAAATGTACAAACCTATTGACGATAACTAACAACAATTAATCATTTTGGTGATTTACACTGAGTTGATTAACTACAATTTGATGAAAAGAAACATTTGGTGGATCAACATTCAGTAATGGAAGCAATAACGCAAGTGCAATTTTTTTTGGAGTTAGTAGTGGCAATGGTAACTAGGGCTTGAAGAACATTGGGTTAATGAGATGAATTTAATGTAACTAGCTTCATTTTGAAGATGAAGACAATGTTCTAAATGTGGCCTTGCAACATACCACCTTGTCCAAAACCATATGTGATGAAATATGATGAGGTTTTCCTCTTTGTTTTGTTATAGCTCCCCAACCAAGGGTGAAAAAAATTCCTTGTTTGTTAGGGGGAAAAGACATTATTGTAAAATTCAAATGTTTAAAAAATCTAGATGTAAAAAAAATTCTTACCATTACAATCAAACCTTGTGTAAAATGTTGACACAACATATGACAAATTCACAAAATTTGATAGGGGTGATAAATTGTGTTGCTTAAAATGGCTTTGTGATTAGTTCTTTAAATTTGTTGAGTGTGTTAGTTTACCTGTTCAGTTAGGTCCCATTTAGTTAGGGATAAACTGTGTTAGTTGAGTTGATTAATTTTATGTTGAACTAGTTTAGGTGTGAAATATTTTTCCATAGGATGAAATTCCAAGTTGTGTGATCTCCAATCACTTTTGATGATTTGAGATTCCAAAACATAGTTTTATGCTTTATAGTTTTCTTGTGTTTATGCAAGTGTTATTGTTTTTTTTGTATGTTTGGGGCTTGGATTCTTGCTTGTTGCAAGTGAGTTTCATTTTGAATCATTAGAAATTATACTTGGTTGTGTTGTGTGACAATTAGATTTGGTTTTGTTTTATGCATTAATTCTAATTGAACTTTTAGTTTGGGATTTATGTTTCAACACCATGTGGTGGGTTTTCGTTTTTTTGTTTTATGTTTATGTTGCAGTTGGGTAGGAGTTACAAGGAGATGTTCTTGGTCTGAAGAAGTTTTCCTAGTGATTTTGGTCATGTTCATGTAGATTTTGGTTTTAAACTCCTTGAAAAATTGAACTTTGATGAAGGCCTAGACCTTGGATTTGTGTTAAAAAATAACCCACAAGAGGAGGGCCCTTGGTTTTGTCATAGGGGGCCCCTTCCTTTTGTTTTATTTCTTTCCCTCTCTCCTTATTCTCTCTTTCCTTTTCCTGGTTTGGATGTGGTGTACAATTTAGGGTACTTATATGTTATGTTATGTATGTGTGATGATAGTGATAGTTGTAGGTGTCAACATAGGAACGCACAACACCTTTTCCATGGCTTGGGAAGGTTGTTCATTGTTATTACATACAATAATTTTTTATATTCCCACATTTATTGATACTTCAATAGGTATCAAAATCTATTTCATCCATTGCCTTTCCACCTTGCACCACTTTCCTACTTAAAAAATTTGCAACATCTAAATTAATATCTCATACATATGTATTCTTGAATAAGAATCTATATAATTTAAAGCTTCCACATCCTAGCGACCATTACAACATGATAGTAGGGAATTTTAACCCTACAACATTACGTAAGTGAACTAGCATTCATTAACTTCCACCCTTTTATTCCTCTTTTATTTTTCACTCCCTACTTATTATTTTCCTTTTATCCCCCATGGGCCACCCCTTAACTACATCATGTGTTTTAATTTTGAGTTGTATTAGTTCTTAAAAGCCCAAGATTTCAACATATGCATACAATCTTGATGCATTGTTCAAAACAAATGTGAAAAGACAAACACAAAACTGATGATCACTAACTTGGTGCTCTCGCACATTATTCATTCAAGATTCAATATCTGAGGTTGTTCTCACAACCCTAGAAACCCCCAAGTTTACAATAACATAATGAGCTTAGATCACACCAAGATAAAAAATTTGAATAAGAAACTTGAACCTAAAAATAAACCTAAACTAAATAATTGGAATAATCCTATACTTGATGGTTCACAACTATTTCCTACAATAGTAACTAAAAAAAAATTAAATTATGCTTGAATTTTCAACATTATAAGTTCCATTGTGTGTTGAATAGATGCATGAATGCATTTTGTAACAACTTTAGGTAATTCACAAAAGAGCTCATGGCAAAAGATGATAAGTTGCCAAATGTTGGAATTCTCACCTCTTGGCCCATCTTCAAACCCTTTGTTTCCACCTCCTCTTTTTGCACATGATTATGCAATGTGATAGCTCACAAGAAAGCTTGGGAAGCTTGTAAGACAAGGTAAGAGGTCATGCTTCCTCCACTTGCTCATGTGCATAATTATGTTGTGTGTTAGCTCATGGGAAACACTCAAAATCCATGGTTGAGCAATTTCGTACCTTGGGTCTAGGATTTTGTTTCCATCTTTCTTTTTCTTATTTGTCTTCCCCTCCTCCTTATGTGCATGTGGTGTAATAGCCTTCCATGATCTTTCCAAAGTCTCTAGAAAGTATTACATTGCATGCACATTGGAAGTGTGCCACTACACCACATACACATGGAATGAGTTGATGCTAAGTCAATTAATTCCATACCCTAACCTTGTACTCCTCGTTGGCATATTTTTATATTCCTCCTTTTGTTGACCAAAATTTCTTTTTCTTCTCATTTTTTGCACATGATCATGTGTTGTGAAAAATTGTAAGAGACTCATTAAAAATATTGAAAGGGAGAGATGAGAACTTGTGAAAGGTCATGCTTAAACGAGCTCACACCCTTAAAATGAACTATAAGTTTCTAAATCATTCAAATTAAATTTATTTGAAAATGGGTTTCTTGAATGTTGTAATACATTGGCAACTTCAGCATAAATTAAATTATTTTTTATTTTGTTGAAAGTTTTGAAAAAAAAAATTTAACCTTGATATTTAAAATTTTCAAATATTTAGATTGTGAAAATTTGACATCAAACTGTAGCCTAGTACAAATAAGCACATTAATTGTGAACATTGATCACAAGGACAATAAAAAGAACTTTGAAGTTGAGTTAAAATCTAATATGTAGATTTGTTATATGTCGAAAAGTCCAAAATCAAAAACTCATCCCTAGTGATAAAAAATAAAAATCTTGAAAAGAAGAAGAAGAAGAAGAAAAACAACAATATATAAATGAACAAAAACATTTCATACCTTTCTTTTGAGATTGCTATGTCATTTGCTCCCCCTTTCTATGTGACTTGGGGGGGAGGGAGGAGAGGCTTGCTTCATTGGCATGCCTAAATTCATTAGCACTACTAGGTACTACTATAAGACTCTCACCTTGAAGAGGGATCTGTGTGTGGGGGAGTGAGTGAACCTTCATAATGTTGGAAGGTAATTTTGAAGTTTCAACTATTATTCAGGTGGAGAGAGAGAGAGAGAGAGAGAGAGAGAGAGAGAGAGAGAGAGAGAGAACTTTTTTGTTTTCATTTGGAAGTTTTGAGATATGATCCTGATCAAATGGAGCTGATCTCAAAAAATAAAATTGTGTGGGCAACTCCATGAACAAAACAGTTTTGGAACATACCTGTGGAATCATCATGTTAGGGTTTTTGAAGTTGTCAGCAAAATGGGAAATTGTGTTGAGAGAGAGCTTCAGATTAAAAGACAGTTGTTTGGCAAGGAAATCTCTAAAACAGGTATTGGGTGTAAACTTTTCTGTCTTGTTGCTTTTACTCCTGAGCTCATTTTAGGATTGGAAGTTAAAGATGCTGCAGAAAATATTAGGGTTTGAAAGGAATGGGATGGTGACAGATAACAAGTATGTTCTCATTTTGTACTTTGCACTGGAAAATTAGGTCTACGTATTTCCCTGGAGACAAAATTGCAAATTACATTTTTCAATGCTCAAGTTATGTGCTTTTGTTTTGTGGTATGGTTCTCAGTTGTCTGTTGTCAAGGAGTCTTGTCAGCAAGGAGAAGCTTTGGCAGGTTTCAGATGGAAAGCAAACCCATTCAATGAGTATAGATTTCAACCAAGTTTAGCCACAGTTGCTGCTGCAGGCTTGCTGCTTTGCATGAGCTCAGGGGCCTTGCGGCCGCAGCAGTCATCATCTGGTATTGTTTTGAAAAACCCTAAATCTCTCTCCCAGTGGTACTCCTGTATAGCTGCATGCTTGGTCAACATATACATAAGTATGTGTATACTTTCTGTGAATTTCTGAGATGAAACTTCTTTCTGGCTGACACATGTAGCAAAGGACAGTGTTAAAAATTGAACGTATGAAGCTGATTTCCAGAAAGCCACTCCAAGGAGGAGGAGGAGCTGTATGCAGCTCCAGCAGTTTTGAAATCATTATGTGGGGTGGCAATACAAGAATGGGAAGCAGCAGCAGCAGCTGAGAAAATCCGTCCATCCATGTCTTCTTGCTGCAGTAATTTTTCTCAGCACTTTTTTATGGACTGTTTCTAGGTCAAAGACAATGGCAAGATTTCATGCTACATAGCCTGGTAGACTGATACTTGACAAGGCTGTCTATCTCTCTGTATCTGTACTTGGAATGCAGATTGTTAACTGATCTGGTTCTGGCATTACATGAAGGGGATAGTAAAGAGAGTGGAATGCCCGTCTTGAAAGTCAATGCATTACCACTTTCAAGAGCACACTCGATTGGGACTGAGCCAGCAGCACTGAAGGAGCCATCATCATCTGTAGATGCATTTCCATCCTGGCGTGGTGATGGGTGCTTGAGCCGCTATGCCATTGCAGATGCTGCAGCTATAGCTGCACCAGCGGTCGTAAATGTGAAGGTTTCATTAGGTAACTTTTATCTTCCAAACACATCAGTTTTATGCAGGGAAGCAGTGAGAATACTCACAAATGTCATATGGAAACAGATTGCTGTTTCTGGAAGAGACACAACAGCAATTCTTTTATGAGAGTGCTATGTCACAACTCACTGCATGGTGGGTCCTTAGAGCAGCTCCACCCATGCTCAGTATGTGGCTGTGCAACAGTATTTCTCACATCCAATATTCAATATTTACTTTTCCCCAACCTCACCCATAAAACTGAAACTGGGACCGCAAAAGGTAGGAGACTACTAACAGCAACTCACCTGGACCAATCAAACTGTCTAGCCAATCAACAGCAGATGTTAGGCTTTGCTGTACCTTTTGCTAGAATCAGCATCCCATGCAAAAATACTAAGCCAAAACCATGTTGCTGAGCCAAACCAGCATGTTTTGCATTTTCTTCATCTAAAATTTTCTGTACAGTGCACTGGTGGAGTTGCTCTTAAAGGATTATTAGTTTACAAAAAGTCCATCATACCTGTTACATATGTCTTGTCATATATCAACACAAATACATTACCCATGATCTCTTAATAGACATCTTGAATCTGTGCAGAGGTTGTTTATTGTGCTGTATGCAAGTCGAACCCAGTCATTGTGAGCCATTACAGCGAGTTTTGTGTACAGGTAGGAGGCATGCATTTTTTGGAGAAACAGCAGGGTCAGGATTTATTATACAATCCGATGGCACAATCTTGACTAATGCTCATGTAGTGGCCAATGAACGGAGGGGACTCTACAAAGGCGCGGTGAGCATAGAGTAAGCTTTCCAGCATCTCCATTGTTTTTAGCTGAAGTGGAAAGCAACAGTGGCTTGGAGTTGTGATCAGGAGAGAGTATCAGCTTGTTCTGATATCTCTGCAGTTGGTTGTGACACTACAAGATGGACGCAATTTTGAGGGTGAGGTGGTTAGCTTCGATTCCTTGTCTGACATAGCTGTGATCAAAGTGAACTCACCGAGGCCATTGCCAACAGCAAAGCTTGGATCAAGCAAAGATCTCAGGCCGGGAGAATGGGTGGTGGCATTGGGTAGCCCACTTCATCTTCAAAACACAGTTACAGCAGGCATTATCAGGTTTTGTCACTTTAATATGAAGGGTGATTTGATTTCTTTACTGGATATGTTTCTGAGTGCAGCAAACTAAAGGATTGGCTGTTGTTTAGCTCCTATTGTAGAAAAAAATGAGTTGGTTCGTGACTCTTTGATGGATGTGGAACTGCAGCTGTGTCGACCGTAAAAGCTCAGAAATTGGGCTTGAAGGAGTTGGCACTGGTTACATTCAAATAGATGCTGCAATCAACCAGGTACACTAGAGGACATGGTTTTCACTATTTGCCAGTCTGTTGTCATTTGTGGAATGGGTTTTTGGCCTTATTCCATATTTGGTGTTACCAATGGTGTAGTGGGAGGATTGTGCTGAGGACAGGGTAACTCGGGGGGGCCGCTTGTGAATCTTGATGGAGAGGTTATTGGTATCAACACCATGAAGGCTTTGGCGGCTGATGGTGTCAGCTTTGCTATTCCCATTGATTCTGCTATCAAAATTGTGGAGCAGCTCAAGAAGCACAGGTTACACAGCTGCCTCTTTTATTTCAAATTGCAACAGCTAATACTGTTGGAGGATGAGTTCTATCTTGGCATGCACACACCAGTGAATAACTTTCTTATAATTTGGAACTGAGAAGATTTTGAAGGTGTAGTAACATGGTGTTTTTTCTGATCTGTGCAGGCATGTGGTCCGGCCTTGGCTGGGAATGAAAATGTGGGAGCTCACCGAACCTCGAATTTTGCAACTGAAAGAAAGAAGACCAGGATTTCCAGATGTTGCCTCGGGTGTTCTTGTCACACAGGTGCTCCAGCACCTATCCATATTGTTGCCTCTTTGAATAGCTTGTCTATTATGCTCACTGATGATTTGTGCCACTGACGATTTGCAGCAGCACATGTGTGACACCCACTTCACTTATATGTAATCTGAAGGTAATTTTTTTAGACAAAGTAAATCTTCAAATCTCCATTTACGAGAGAACCAACAATCACTTGGGCAGTATTTGCCATTAAATATGTGCTTGGATGTGCAAAAATGCAGGTAATTCCAGGATCCCCAGCAGCGAGAGCTGGAGTCTGGAATGATGATGTGATTGTGGAGTTTGATGGAATGCCTGTCACTACCATCAATCAGGTATGTATTTTAAGAGGTGCTGTGTGAAGAGGGAGTTGTTCAAACAGTAGCAAGGCACACAGACTAAGAGCTGCATGAAGAAGAGAGGATGCAATTGCGATGATTTTTGGACCAGGGAAAAAAAATCTCTGCCAGAAGAATATATACAGTTGTGATCAAACTGGCCAAGCTTAATATGAATCATTTCCACATTGTTGGTTTTGAGATTCAATTGTTGGAAATGTTAACTCTTTTGACTGGCATCTAATTACTTGGTGTTGTGGATCAGCAGATTGTTGAAGCTCTTGGTGATAAGGTCGGGATGTCATTCAAGGTTGTGGTGAAGCGGGCTCATGGTGTTGATGCAACCTTATATGTCGTTGCAGAAGAGGCAACCCCTGACCTGTGACACTACTAAGTCTTTCATTTTATCTCGGGTTTTCAGTATACAGTATAAACATTCTCTTTAAGCAAGGTGAAGGCTAACTAGGGTGGACACACCCGATCCCATCAGAACTCTTTAAAGGTTTAGGATCTGAGGCTGAAATTACTCTTGGGATGGGTTACCTCCCAAGATAAATAGGTTAGGAAGATGCAATCCTCACCTCTTCCAGGGAAGAAATTGGATTCGATGATTCCTCAAATTTCAAAAACATTCGCAATAAATACACAGAAAAAAATGGAGAATGACTATATATTAAGAAAGGTAGTTTATTTGTTTTGTCACATTTAGATCTCCCAAACCACCAAGGCCCCGGGTGTGTTCCTGGTACTATTCTAAAGCCCTCAATGAGCAGGGGTGCATTGAGGTGATTTCATACTGTTTAGTCCTGCAATACAGGACTGATTGAATTTTGAGTATTTTCATCACTGAAAATTAATAAATTCAGTAATTAAAATTATAGGGAAATTGGTAGTGCACTGTTTGTACCATTGGAAAGCCCTTGATGAGTAGCGGTGAGTCGAGGTGCACTATGGTGGTTTCTTGAATTTGGATCTATTGGTGAGGAGTTATTGAATTTGGATTATTTTTTGTCATTGGAAATTCAATAAACGGGTTAAAGAACATATATATTTTGTGCAATTACCTTGTATTACGTGCTCAAAGACATGTGCCACATTAGTCAAGCATAAAATGAAAGCTTTTGAACATGAAGTTCTTACTCTGAGTACCAATGTTTTTAGTATGAGTTTCTTCTTGTAGTATTATTGTTGGCGATCATTCCTAAAAGGATCTAGCATTAATTGGTGATAATTGTTCAAATTGTAGATTTTTTTTTCAGGCATCCTTCTATATTTCTAGTGAATCTTGTATATTTTTTGGTGATTTTTTTCAAATTTCTCTTGATACTAAATAGAAGAATACCTCAGAAACATCATCTGTTCATGTCTTTTTTACTATTCTGAATTTTTTTTTGCAATAGTGTGAAGCTTTGTCACTACAAAAAACTGGGTACGCATGAATAATGTGATACAAGCCATATTGACCATAATAAGAAATGTTCTTAAAAAAAGTTAAGGAAATTTTTTAATCACAATTCCATAAGTGAAGAGATGTTGAACCTATTCAACTTCAATTCATGATGTTCTGAATGAAACTTTTGATCTAGAACAATTCCAATCATCCTTTATGGATGTTTTTAATTGCATGATTGATTTGCAATTCATAACTTTGAAAAGTAGGGAAGTAGTTTTCTAATTCACTTGCCCAAAAGAAAGTCTCAACGAAAGGACTATGCAATGGAAAATATTGGACAATAGATTTTAGACATTTAATGTAAGTGTGAACAACATGCGAGAATAATATGATAGATGACAACTTTATTAACGGGGATTAAGAAATATCTTCAAAATTCGATTCTCACACATAATGATGTTGAACATAGTAAGTAGCTCAAGATCAAGTTTGATACCATTTAATCCACAAAACATATCGAATTAAATAAATCAATAAAGATTTAAATTTCAATTAATCAACATGTTTAAAATGATTACATGAAGGAAATTTATAACATCATATCTCTCCAATCTAACAATCTAACAAGGGGAGGGTCACACTGTGGCCTTGCCATTTACATTAAAAAGGTATCTTTAGGGAAAAAAGAAGGATTATGAAAACTCAAATGTTTCACCACGCAAAAATAGAATCTTCAAAAAATCCTCAAAAAGAATCCAAAATCCTTCAAGATATTATGACTCTATAACTAATCTCAAGTTTCAACACAAGCCAAAATATCATCTTTCAAAAATCCTCATATA